>Ga0206107_1000307_pt1 | contig 24704 bp, 21 predicted proteins | sample 2B0metagenome_FD_148652 | JGI IMG/M metagenome (GOLD analysis project Ga0206107, IMG submission 148652) | Enriched microbial communities from leaf-cutter ant dump, University of Wisconsin, Madison, United States - 2B0 | ecosystem: Environmental > Terrestrial > Nest > Insects nest > Nest dump...
TGTACGACACAACCAACAATACGGTCAAAGAAGTGGACTACCTGGATGGTTTCCAATATACGGGAGGAGTATTGAATTTCTTCCCGCATTCGGAGGGTTATGTGAGTGCAACCGAATCGGGAGTGCTGACCAACCCCATTCTGTACAATTACGTGTATAATTATACAGACCACTTAGGGAACATTCGTCTTTCATATACGAAAGACCCCGTGAGTGGTGATTTGGAAATAATGGAAGAAAATAATTATTACCCTTTTGGCTTGAAGCATTCGGTTTATTCCGACCCCAAGCAGAAATATGAACTGGTAGAAAACGAGGGGGAAAGTATGGCAAGACCGACGTATGTGTATCAAACGGATTATCAGTATAAGTACAACGGGAAAGAGTTTCAGGATGAGTTGAATCTGAATTTATATGACTATGGAGCAAGGAATTACGATCCTGAGCTAGGCAGGTGGTTCAATATTGATCCTTTGTCAGAAAAATATCCATCAACTAGCCCGTTTAATTATTGCATTAATAATCCTATTAGCTTCAACGACTTACATAGCATTTACAAGGTATAACAAAGCTATCTGCAAAAAAATGTAGAAAAGATTTGACGGTCAAAAATCTTTATCGTAATATTGCGATTTGAAAATATTACAGCAATGGGAGCAACTAAGACAGACCATTTTACAAACAAGCAAAACCAAATTGCTAAAATCGCAAAAGCATTGGGACACCCTGCAAGAGTTGCAATAATTGAGTATTTAATGAAAGTGAACACCTGTATTTGTGGCGATATTGTAAACGAACTACCATTAGCACAGCCAACCGTATCACAACACTTAAAGGAACTCAAAAATGCAGGATTGATAAAAGGCAACATTGAGGGGAACGCAATTTGTTACTGCATTGATGAAAAAAACTTAAATGTGCTGAAAGAATATTTTGCAAAAATCATTTTGACTGTAACCAAACAAAAATGCTGTTAAGCGTTTTTTTTACTTTTTAATATCGCAATATTGCAATAAAACATAACAACTAAATAAAATGAATTTATCACAAGTAAAAGCACTTTTGCCAACATTGAACAATGTGCAATTTCAATTAGAGAACGGAACTTTTGTTCCCGAACATTTCCACATTACAGAAGTCGGATTTATAACCAAAGATTTTATTGATTGTGGCGGAACTATCAGAAAAGAAAAAGTTGTGAGTTTGCAGCTTTGGAACGCAAACGATTTTGACCACCGATTAAAGCCCGAAAAACTTTTAAAAATCATAGAACTTTCAGAGAAGCATTTAAACATTGAAAATGCCGAGATTGAAGTAGAATATCAAAGCGATACAATAGGCAAATATGCTTTGGATTTTGACGGAGTAAATTTTATTCTGCAAAGCAAAACAACGGCTTGTTTGGCAAGCGACAAATGCGGTATTCCACAAGAAAAGCAGAAAGTAAATTTATCGGAACTGCAAACCGTTCAATCTTCTTGTTGTTCACCTGAAAGCGGTTGTTGCTAACTTATGAAACAGAAATTTATCAAATACAAAAAGCCAATTATCATTACTACATCGGTAATCGTGTTGCAACTTATTTTTGGTTTTGACCCGAAGTTTTGCATTATCAATATTATTTGGCTCTTAGTTTAATCACAGAAAGAAAATGAAAAAGAAAATTTTAGTGCTTTGCACAGGGAACAGTTGCAGAAGCCAAATTGCAGAGGGTTATTTGCGATACTTCGCAAACGACAAAGCAGACGTTTACAGTGCAGGCGTGGAAACTCACGGAGTAAACCCCAAAGCCATTGCAACAATGAAAGAAGATAACATTGACATCTCAAATCATACTTCAAACAACATTGATGAATATTACAACATTGATTTTGATTTTGTGATTACAGTTTGCGACAATGCAAAAGAACGCTGTCCGTTCTTCCCGACCAAAGCAAAAAAGTATCATCAAAATTTTTCCGACCCTGCCAAAGCAACAGGAACAGACGAAGAAATTAAGGAACAGTTTAGGCAAGTCCGACAACAGATAAAAGACTATTGCAAACAGTTTGTAACAGACAATTTGTAAACAATCACAGCCCCGATATCGGCATTAGTTTGCATTGCCGCCTTACTTATTCCACTTCATCATAAATTAGAGAAATGGACGACCTATAAATTAGTAGAAAAAAACAAAGCCATAAGGTTGGCGAATGCAAAAAAAACGATTGAAAAGTTAGAAAAAAGAAAAGTGATTGATTAATGAAATAACAATGAAGCCGATATTCTTTTTTGTGAATGCTTCCCTGCTGGTGAGCAATTGCATCGTGTTTCAATTTAAATTGGTAATGTACCAAGTGTGTTGATACGATAATCTAAAAGAGAAATGAAATTGATTTTCAGTGAATTAGAAAATGGGAGAAAAGAAAAACGTGATAGCCACAAGGTTGTTTCGTTGCTTTTTATCTTTTCCCAGACCGGAAACCTGAAAATCTTAGATGAGAGCCGCAGAACAATTTGCTTTACAAAAAGTTTGGTTATACTTTCCGCTATTTTAAAAATCTATTTCTGGGGATGAATGAAGACAATTAAAAATTACGAATTAAGAATTAAAAATTTGATTGTCCGTTTTATCACCTAAATAACTTGAGTAATGTTTAAGGAATCCATAATCTATATTATTAAACTTATTGAGAATAGTGTCACCCTCGCTACCGCACGATTAATGATAGCGCATCGCGTGGTAAGAGCCAATTCGGAAAATTTAGATTTTGTTAACTTGGATGTTTCTATATTCTTATGAATTTATGAAGCCCACACGATACAATCGTGCGGGAGCGGGACAAACTTACATTGGAGATTTGTCATCCTGAAAAACCCGAAGCCTGAGGGTTTATTCAGGATCCCATGAATTGGAGAAAGTGCCGCATATAGTCAAAACCTGACTTGAATCGAAGATATCCTGAATAAATTTCTCCTTCGTCGAAATTTTTCAGGATGACAACGGCTGGAAGTCGAAATTTCTCAGAATGACAAACTTACCTCGCTACCCCATGATTAGCGATAACGTATCGTGTGGTAAGAGTCAATTCGGGAAATTTAGATTTTCTTAGTTTGCATGTTTGCACGAACCCCGAACTTCATTCTTTATAAAATCTTTATACATATCCTTAAAACTTTATATGAAACTTATACATTCCCGGCCAACTTTGCATCGTAAATCAGCACGATGGAATACAAGAACAGCCTGGGATACAAAGTGACCGGCGGCACCCTTCTGATTGCTTTGGGAATTATTTACGGTGATATAGGGACGAGTCCTTTGTATGTGTTTAAAGCGATCATCGGGGATAAGCCCATTTCCAGGACACTGGTTTTCGGTGGCGTTTCCTGCGTATTCTGGACCCTGGTTTTCCAGACAACGGTCAAATATGTCTGGCTGACGTTGAAGGCCGATAATGAAGGGGAAGGCGGGATTTTTTCATTGTACTCGCTGGTGCGCAGGTATGGAAAAAACTTGGTGATACCGACCATGATCGGGGCATCGGCACTTCTGGCAGACGGAATCATTACGCCGGCAGTATCCGTTACTTCATCCATCGAAGGGCTTACCCTGTTAAAAGGGCTTGAGCATATCTCCGTTGTTCCGATCGTCATCGGGATTATTTCGGCAGTTTTTTTATTTCAGCGGTTCGGTACTAAAAAAGTAGGGCAGGCATTCGGGCCGGTGATGGCGATTTGGTTCAGTGTCCTTTTTTTTATAGGTATAAGCCAGATCATTCATTATCCGTCGGTTGTCAGGGCATTGAATCCTGTGTATGCTTACAGGTTATTGGTTGATTACCCATACGGATTCTGGTTACTGGGTGCTGTTTTCCTTTGTACGACCGGGGCGGAAGCTTTGTATTCCGATATGGGACACTGCGGCCGGAAGAACATCCGCATCACCTGGGGATTTGTCAAAATCTGTTTACTGGTAAATTACCTGGGGCAGGCTGCCTGGCTGCTCCACCAGGGCGACGAATTCCTGAACCGCAGGAACCCGTTTTTTGAAATGATGCCCGGCTGGTTCCTGATCCCCGGCATCATCATCGCGACACTTGCAGCCATTGTGGCTTCGCAGGCGCTCATCAGCGGTTCCTATACTTTGATCAATGAAGCCATCAACCTGAATTTCTGGCAGAAAGCGGCCATCAAACAGCCGACCGAAACCAAAGGGCAGATTTACATTCCGAGCATCAATACCATTTTATGGATAGGTTGCCTTGTTGTGATTTTTTATTTCCGCACATCGTCGCGGATGGAAGCCGCCTACGGCCTGGCCATTACCGTCACTATGATGATGACCACTTACCTGCTGGCTTTTTTCCTGCGTTACAAGCTCAGGTGGAAGGGGTTCCCGGTTCTTTTTCTCTTGCTTCTTTTTTCGGCGATCGAATTATCGTTCTTTGTGGCCAACCTTGTCAAGTTCCATGACGGCGGTTATATCACGGTGCTGGTAAGCGGTATTTTCTTTTCGGTTATGTATGTGACTTATTTGGGGAAGAAAATCAATACCCGTTATACACGATTCGGTGATTTGGGCAGGCATGCGAAATTAATTGCCGAGCTGAGCGATGATTTATCGATTCCAAAATTCACAACCCATTTGGTTTACCTGACCAAGTCCAACCGTAAGGATCAGATTGAGGACAGGATCATCCAGTCCATTTTTGCCCACAAACCTAAACGTGCCGACGCTTACTGGTTCTTCCACATCAACCGAACCGATAATCCTTATACGCTAAACTATGAGGTGGTGGAGCTGGTAGAAGGAAAGGTCTTTAAAATTATTCTCAATACCGGTTTCAGGGTACAGCCGCGCACGGAACTTTACTTCAAACAAATACTGGGCAACCTGATTAAAAATGAAGAATTCAATCTGCACAAGCTCAGGAACAGTTCGTTTAAATATAACCGCAACCTGGATTTTAAGTTTATTTTGCTCGAAAAATATATTTCGGTGGAAAATGAATTTGATTTCCGCGATGGGATTTTCCTCAAATTCTATTATCTTCTGAAAAAATATGCCCAGAGCGACGAGAAGGCATTCGGGCTGGATAAAAGCGATGTGCTGATCGAACATATTCCTTTTGTTTATCAGCCTTTGCAGGAACTCAACCTGACCAGGAAAGAACATTGACCCAAGACAAAAGCCGTTCTGAAAACCTGTGAGAAATCACAAGGGACTTTCTCTGATAATCCGTACTTTTGCACAAAATGAACGTTGGATGGAATTTCACCCGCTGAAAGTTGTTTCTGTAAAAAATCTGACAAAAGATTCGGTACAGATTACTTTTGATGTCCCCGATGATCTGAAACCCGAATTCGGGTTTACTTCCGGCCAGTACATTACGCTGGACATAGACGGTACGCGCAGGGATTATTCGCTTTGTTCCAATCCGCTGGAGGAAGAATGGAGCATAGGCGTGAAAGCCATAAAGAACGGCAAAATTTCCCGTTACCTGACACAGGATCTGAAAACCGGTGACATTGTCAAAGTTTCCACGCCCAACGGCCGTTTCGGGATTCCGGGCAAGCCCAATGAAAAAAGAACGCTTCTGGCTTTTGCGGCCGGCAGCGGTATTACCCCGATCCTGAGCATCATCCGTTATACTTTGCAGACAGAGGAATGGGTGAATTTTTATTTGTTTTATTCCAACAAAAATCCCGAAATGGTGATGTTCATGGAAGAAATCAAAGCACTGAAAAAGCAATACCCGGACAACTTCCACCTGCATCTTTTCTATACCGGACACAAGCTGGAAGACTGGTTGTTTGAAGGGAGGCTCGACGAACATAAATTTGAATTAATTCTTAACCAATTAGTCGATATCAACGAGGTGGACGAAGCGATGGTCTGCGGCCCGAGCGAAATGATCAAGGTAATTGCCAACGAGATTTTCAAAGCCGGGATTCCAAAGAAACATATTCATTTTGAATTGTTTACGCCCGATTTTACACCGCTCGATATTTTGCCGGAAGAAATCGGTTCACCGGACAATGTTGAAGTGACGATCGAACTGGACGGCGAAACCCACCAGGTTGTCTGGAACAAAGAGAAAAATTTAATTGATGCGATGTTGGACGCGGATATAGATGCGCCCTATTCCTGCAAAGGCGGTGTGTGCAGCAGCTGCATGTGCAAGCTGGAAGAAGGTGAAGTCCACTTGGGCGAGAACTTTGTTTTGACGGATTCCGATGTGGAAGAAGGACTGATCCTTGCCTGCATTTCCCGTCCGAAAAGCGCTAAAATTAAAATTAATTTTGATGCGGTTTGATTAACTAACCCAGTTCGTTATATATTTAATAGAAACCCATTTTCCATTCTTCCTTTGGTATATTTCAATAGAGCCATTACCACATAAACTGCCACAATGATGTCCAAAACTAATGATTGCAGTTTGTTGATCAATTGAAAATACCGGGTAGCTGATAGAATAATATTCGTAAATATGGAATTCCTTTTCAAGTTCTTCCCAATAAGCCAATTTCTTATTTTCAGCGAGTATTTTATCTCTGAATTGATTGTATTGAAGAATCGGAAGAATTGTAATATTTTGATTCTTTATTCTATCTTGTTGTAAATCAAAATCTTTTGAAAGTATTAAATCGTCAATTTGCCGATAAATATGTTTTATATCTTCATCCGATAAGATTGAATCATATTTTGACAATTCGAGATAATCATCTGAATTCTCGTGAGGTGAAAATGGCATGAATCTCATTTGATAAAGGAGAAAATATGCTTTATCTTGAATTATATGATCATCAATGACCTGATTGATTAATTCATAAGAAAGATTTTGATTTTCGTCTTGAATTGAATTGCTTTTTTCATCTTTAGTTGAATCCTGTTTTTGAGTTAAGTTACAAGAAAAATTAACTGCATTCAGAATTACCAAGCTCCAAAACCATCCAATTTTCAAATTTCCAAATTGTTTCATTTTCAAATCAGTCAGAAATTACCGGTTTCGGGTTTTTCATCCGGATTTCAGCCAGCCAGTAAATAAGCGGGCCCAGACAGTTAATCAGTACCAGGACAATTATCCAGACCACTAACGCATTTCCGTCTTTTAAATTGGGATTTTTTGCCGCGTGGACAATGAAATAAATTAAACTGAAAAGCGATAACAATGAAGTCAGCAGTATCATCACAAAAAAGAAAACAAATCCACCGATAAGCGCAGACGGAAATTGTTGCCCGGCACCTTTATCCAGCGCTTCGATCTGTGAGAAAACCGAAACGAAGAATACCAAATAACCGGCAATCAAAAGTACGAGTAAAACCACCGGCCCGATGGCTAGGAAGGTTTGTAAAGATTTATTGTTCAACATAATTCACAAATTTGATGTTAAATTAAGAATTATTTTTCATATTTTATTATCAGGAAATCGACACCCCACCCTCCGGGTACCCCTCTGCCAGAGGGGTAATTTTCCCCTCTTTTTAAAGAGGGGTGCCGTAGGCGGGGTGTTTCAATTTGGTTAAACATTGATAATAAGTATTTTATAATATTTTTTATCGCAAAAGGAGTTCCTCCCTTTTTGAGAGGTTAGGAGGGGTTAAACCCCGCCCGTTCCAATAATGCTTCATTGTCCGGTTTCTGTCCGCGGAATTCAATGTACAAATCCATCGGGTCAACACTTCCGCCGCTTTCCAATAAATACCTGAATTTCTTTGCCACTTCCGGATTGAAAATCCCGTTTTCCCTGAAATATGCAAAAGCGTCGGCATCCAGCACTTCCGACCATTTGTAGGAATAATAGCCGGACGAATATCCGCCGTGAAAAATATGCGAAAACGAAACGCTCATATTGGTTTCATCCACAACCGGATAAAGCTCGGTCGGTTCAAAAGCTTTCCGTTCATAGTCCGCTACCGAACTGATTTTCAACTCATCCGTGCCATGCCACGCCATGTCCAGAAGCCCGAAGCTCAACTGCCGGACGGTTTGGTAACCTTCCATGAAATTCGCCGAATTTTTCACTTTTTCAATCAGTTCCCGCGGAATGGTTTCACCGGTTTCATAATGTTGTGCGAACAATTCCAGCGCTTCGGGTTCATAGCAGAAATTTTCCATGAACTGCGAGGGCAATTCGACGAAATCATAATAAACATTTGTCCCGGAAAGGCTCTCGTAAACCGTATTTGCGAGCATTCCGTGCAGCGCATGGCCGAATTCATGAAACAAGGTAGTCACCTCATTAAAAGTAAGAAGTGAAGGTTTATCTTTGGTCGGTTTTGTAAAATTACAGACAATCGAAATATGCGGACGTTTGGAATTTCCCCGGATATTTGATTCCCCACGGAATTTGGTCATCCACGCGCCGGGACGTTTTCCTTTTCTCGGGAAAAAATCGGTATAGAACAAAGCGAGATGTTCGCCGTTTTCATCAAAAACTTCGTAAACGTCCACATCTTCGTGGTATTTGTCTATGCCGTTCCGTTTTTCAAAACGGATTCCGTATAATTTTCCGGCAATGGTAAACGCGCCGTTAATTACCTTTTCCAGAGAAAAATAAGGTTTCAGTTCTTCTTCCGAAAGGCTGTATTTTTCCTGTTTTAATTTTTCGGCATAGTAAGCGTGATCCCATCTTTCCAGCGTTTCAATATGGTCATGCTTTTTGGCGAATGCTTTTAATTCTTCCACATCACGAATACCAAATGATTTGGATTTTGACAGCAAATCATTCAGGAAATTTTTGACGATTTGAGGGGAATTTGCCATTCGTTCTTCCAGGACAAAATCAGCGTGTGTTTTGTAACCCAATAAATTAGCACGATCCAACCGGAGCTGAACAATTCTTTTTACGATTTCTTCGTTGTTGAAATCGTTGTTTTGAAAAGAGCGTTTTCCATAAGCCAGGAACAACTTTTTTCGTAAATCCTGGTTTTCGGCGTAGGTCATAAACGGAATATAACTCGGTGCCTGCAAACTGAAAATCCAGCCGTCTTTTCCGTGCGACCTTGCTTCCTTTTTTGCTTCTTCGCGGACGAATTCCGGAAGCCCTTTCAGGTCGTTTTCATCGGTCAGATGTAGTTCGTACGCATTGGTTTCGGCCAGGACATTTTGCCCGAACTGCAAAGAAATTTTAGATAATTCCTTGTCAATTTCACGTAGCTTTTCCTTTTTTTCCTCGGATAAATTGGCTCCGTTCCGGCTGAAGCTTTTGTATTTTTTCTCCAGTAAACGGAATTGCTCCGGCGACAAATCCGGTTCATTCCGTTGTTCATAAACCGATTTAATCCTTTCAAATAAAACCGGGTTCAAACGGATGTCATTGGAAAATTCAGACAAAAGCGGGGAAATTTCCTGCGCGATTTGCTGCATTTCATCATCGGTTTCGGCGGAATTCAGGTTAAAGAAAACAGAAGAAATCCTGCTCAGTTTTTCACCGCTGGTTTCCATCGCTTCGATGGTATTTTCAAAGGTCGGCGGTTCGGGATTCTCACAAATCTGCCGGATTTCATCTTTTGCCCATCCGATCGCTTTTTCAAAAGCCGGTTTGTAATGTTCGTTCTTTATTTTGGAAAACGGCGCGCTGTCAAAAGGCGTGTTGAAATTATCTAAAAGCGGATTGTTCATTTTTGAATTGATTTTGAAGGGCAAATTTAGAAAACTAAAGAAAAACTTTTCAGGTGATTGAATAATTGAATGATTGATTGAATGATTGAGTGAATAATTAGGGATTATCTTCTTTTGAATCGTGATGGTTTGGGCTTTTTAGGCGTTTCAGAATTTCCTTTGAACCTGCGCTGAGGCCGTGGCAGTTTTTGTTTCGGCGGCGATAATTCAAAATTTTTCATCGGATAAGGATTATTTTCCGCTTCCGGAATTTTCATCCCGATAACTTTCTGAATGTCTTTTACATATTCCTTTTCGTCAATGTCGCAAAGTGAAATCGCGATGCCCTCACTTCCGGCACGGCCGCCGCGGCCGATCCTATGAACATAGGTTTCGGGGATATTCGGAATTTCAAAATTGATTACATATTTCAGCAGATCAATATCGATTCCACGTGCCGCGATATCGGTCGCAACCAAAACCTGGATTTTTTTGTCCTTGAAATTATTCAAAGCGTTTTGTCTTGCATTCTGCGATTTATTTCCGTGGATGGCCGCTGCCGAAACGTGTAATTTAACCAAAGCTTTTACCAGCTTGTCAGCGCCGTGTTTGGTACGTGTAAAAACCAGGACGCTTTCCCTGATTTGATTTTTAATTAAATCATGCAACAATTTGATTTTGTTCTCTTTATCGACATAATAAATTTCCTGCTGAATGGTTTCGGCCGTAGTGGATTCAGGTGTAACTTCCACTTTTACAGGATGATGTAAAATGGTGTTGGCCAGTTCCTGAATCGGTTTGGGCATGGTTGCGGAAAAGAAAAGATTTTGTCTTTTCGGCGGCAGGATTTGTAATAATTTTTTGATATCATGGATGAATCCCATGTCGAGCATACGGTCGGCTTCGTCCAGGACAAAAATCTGAATGTCTTTCAGTGAAATGATTTTCTGATTGACCAAATCCAGCAAACGTCCGGGCGTTGCCACCAGAATGTCAACACCGTTTCGCAATCTTCCGACTTGGGGCGTTTGTTTCACACCGCCAAAAATGACGGCATTTTTCAGGGGAAGATGTTTTCCGTAATCAGAAAAGCTTTCTTCGATCTGGATGGCCAGCTCACGGGTTGGCGTGACGATCAGCGCTTTGATGGATTTCCGTTGGTTATGCAATTTTTGTGCTTCCAGAAGCTGAAGGATAGGAATGGCAAAAGCGGCTGTTTTCCCTGTTCCGGTCTGGGCGCAGCCCAAAACGTCTTTTCCCTGTAAGACCGGGGGAATTGCCTGTTCCTGGATGGGTGTGGGATTTTCGTAACCCAATCCGTCCAAAGCTTTTTGTATGGGTTGAATTAAATTTAAGTCTTTAAAATTTGTCATAAATTGAATATAAAAATGTTGTATTTCTTTTGTTTTTTGAAGAAATACGTTGGATTAATTAAAATAATTCGGGCTTGATTGCGGTTAAAATTTCGTCATGTTAGCTCCTTCTTGAAAAGGAAAGCCCTGCCGTGTGAAGATTATCGAGGATTTAATTCGAAAAAAATTAACCGGTGCAAGAGTACGACAAATAAATGGATAATGGGTTGTGATTTGTAAATTCGTTGATTGAGTTGAATGTTTGAATGAATGAATGAGTGAATGATTCGGTTAAGCAGTTAAACAATTACCCAAATACTAATCACCAGTTGACCAATCACTAATTCACTAATACCTTCAATTCATCCCCAAATTTTCACATCTTCAAATTATAAACTATCTTTACCAAAACTTTGCAGAGATAATTATGGATGCTGTAAAACAAAAGAATTACGAGATAGTCAGACAGGTTTTCACCAACTTCCTGGAAGAACACGGACACAGGAAAACGCCTGAACGCTACGCGATTCTGGAAGAGATATATTCGACAGATGAGCATTTCGATATTGACCGTCTGTACATCATGATGAAAGACAAAAAATACCGTGTGAGCCGTGCGACTTTGTACAATACGATTGAGCTTTTATTGGATGCCAAACTGGTTCGTAAGCATCAGTTCGGAGACCAGCAGGCGCATTATGAAAAATCCTATTTCGACAAGCAGCATGACCACATCATCCTTTCCGACACGGGTGAAGTAATTGAATTTTGCGACCCGAGGATTCAATCCATCAAAGCAACAATAGAAGAGGTTTTCGGCATAAAAGTTGACAGCCATTCGCTCTATTTTTATGGCAGAAGAAGTGAATAAATTCATAAGGTTCTTTTTGGTTTTATCGGTTTTAATGCTGGCGAATTTTGCTTTGGCGCAAACGCCTGTTCAACCTAACGACCCGCCTGTCAAAAAAATCAAACACCTGCATTCCGAAGTTTTAAGGGTAATGCCCGATAAGTTTGAAGGCAATCCGTTTGCTTATGGGAATGTGATTTTTGAACATGACGGGACCAAATTATACAGCGACAGCGCGGTTTGGTATCAGGATTTAAACTTTTTCCGCGCATGGTCAAGGGTTCGTATCATAAACGATACGGTTTCCATGGTTTCCGACAGTCTGGAATATGACGGGAACACCAGCATAGCCAAAGCTTTTGACAATGTTCACATGAAAGATAAAAAATCGGAACTCTTTGCCGATTATGTGGAATACAACCGTGTGACTGACGTTGCTGTTGCATCCGGGAATGTAGTGATGATTGACCCGAGCCAGCGGATTGAAACATCTTATATGGTCTATGACCGCAAAACAGGCATTGCCCAAACCGACCAGGGAGCTGTGATCCGAGGAAGTGACGGAACGGTCACGCACACCCAGGTTTTGGTTTACAATGCCAATACGAAAGAAATTAATTTTGATCAAAATGTCACGATTGAAACACCTGATTACCGTATCAATTCCGACAAAATGATCATGAATCAGGCGACTGATGTAACGGAATTCCTGGAAAGGACGACCATTACCGACCGGAAAAACCCGAGGAATTATATTTTGATGCCGGAAGGTGGTGGAACTTTTAATAAACGAACCGGAGAGGCTTTCCTGAAAAAACGCTCAACGGTTTATCGGGATGGAAAAGAACTTTGGGGAGATGAAATGTATTTCAACGATAAGACCGGATTCGGCTGGGCAAAAGGTGATGTATTGATTAATGATCCCGAAGAAAACCGTTTCATAAAAGGAGAATACGGCGAAGCCTACCGTGATTTGGATTCCGCTTTTGTAACCATTAATGCGTATGGTGTCAAGGCTTTTGCCGAAGACTCGCTTTATTTTCACGCCGATACGATCATGGTCGTCCGGCGCCATGACGCGGATTCCACAAAACTTGTGAAGGCGTTTTTCAATGCCCGTTATTTCAAAAGCAACGCACAGGGAAAATCGGATTCTATTTCATTTAATGAAACAAAAGGCATTATGAAATTTTACCGCGACCCGATTATGTGGTCGGGAGAACAGCAGATTACCGGCGATACGATTTATGCGTACAACAATCCGGAAAAGCAGGTGATGGATTCCGTCAGGGTTTTCAACAATGCCTTTGCGATTGCGAAATCGGATTCGTTGACCGAAAAAGATTTCAACCAGGTCAAAGGAAAATTCATGACGGGATTTTTTCTCGATAATAAATTAAACTTAGTCGAAGTCCATGAAAATGCGCAATCGGTTACTTATGTGGATGATGAAGACGAAAAAACCAAAGAAAAAGAACGGATCGGAATTAATTTGTCTGACTGCGGAATTATTGAAGCCCAGATCAACGGAAACGATGTAGAAGTCCTTTCATGCAGGATCCAGGCGGCGTCCAAGCTTTATCCGGAATCCAAATTGCCGGAAAGCTCCCGTTATCTCAAAAATTTCAAATGGCGGGGCGATGAAAAAATGAAACGCTGGCAGGATATTTTCGACGATCCACCCGATGGTTTGAACGTGGAAACAGATGTTCAGGATGCGGAAAAAAGAGAAATGATTGATATTGATGAATGGAAACAAGAAACAGAATCTGTTCAACAATCAAAAGAAAATGAGGAATAATCCGTTATAGATTCTTAATTTTAACCCGGGTTATCTAAAAACAGAAACTTAAAATTAGCAAATGAAAACACTGAAATACATATTACCGGTTTTATTTTTGGCCACGAGCTGTTATATCTACAGGCCTTACACCGGAAACGAAATTGATGAAACGAAAGCTGCTATGCCGGGTAAAGCCAAAGCTATTTCGCTGAGTGATACCGATCCGGTTGAACCCAAAGATGCAAAGATGAAAGCAGATGCTGAACGTAAGGAAAAGGAGATTGCGCGTCAGACAAAAGAAATGGAAATGGAAAGAATAAAACGGGAAGAGCTGGAGAAAAAGGAAGCCGAAAATAAGACGCCAGCTATTGCTGACAAGAATGGGAGAGTTTCTGCGGATACGGGTAAATCTCCCGATGCAAATACTTTCCAGAAGTCTTCAGACAAACAAAATCCAAAGGTTCCCGAAGAAACAACAGCAACCGAAAAAGACATAAAACAGAAATTGCTGGCGGATAGATTTTATAAGATAAGCGCAAGGGAAAGACAATACAAGATACAGGTCGATACATGGGAAGGAGATTCATTGATTGCGCATAAAATTCGCAGGCCGGAAAAACAATTGAAGTTCCATAAAGACGAAATTGACGAGGATGCGATTTTGGAAAGAAGATTTTCCAAGCCGTTCTCAGACCTGTTTACCGTAGGCGCTTATGCCGCCGGAGCCGCCGCGGTGTTGCTGATTGTTTTATAATAATGAATTCTAAAAATTTAAAACAGGATTTTTTCAGGTACCAGGCCAAAACGACTCCTTTTGCTTCCGGCTTCGAAGTCGATTATGCCAAAGGAAGCTATATCTACGGAAAAGACGGGAAGGCCTACCTGGATTTCGCGGCGGGCGTTTCGGCCAATACGCTCGGGCATTCATTCCCCAGGATTATTGATGCGATAAAAGAACAGGCCGGGCGTCATCTTCATGTGATGGTTTACGGTGAATATGCACAGGAAAAACCGGTGCAGCTTTGTAAATTACTGGCCGAAGTTTTACCCGAGCCTTTGAATACGACCTACCTGGTGAATTCCGGAACCGAGGCGATTGAAGCTTCCATGAAGCTCGCCAAACGCTATACCGGAAAGGAAGAGATCATTGCCTGTAAAAATGCTTATCACGGCAATACGCATGGCTCTTTGAGCCTCGCCGGAAGCGAGGAAAAGAAACGTGCATTCCGTCCGCTTTTGCCGATGGTTAATTTTATTGAATTCAATTCAGAGGAGGATTTAGCAAAAATCACCCATAAAACAGCCGGTGTGGTTGTGGAAACCATTCAGGGCGCGTCGGGTTTCCGGTTGCCTGAAAATGATTATCTGAAAAAATTAAAGAACCGTTGTGAAGAAACCGGGGCTTTACTGATTCTCGATGAAATTCAGCCGGGATTTGGCAGAACGGGAAGACTGTTTGCTTTTGAGCATTATGGTTTCGTCCCGGACGTTTTGGTGATGGGAAAAGGAATGGCGGGCGGAATGCCAATTGGCGCTTTTACCGCGAGTGCGGAAATGATGGACTGCCTTTCGCACCATCCGGCTTTGGGACATATCACGACTTTTGGCGGGAATCCCGTTGTAGCAGCAGCTGCGCTGGCAACTTTGGAAGAATTGCTGGAATCTGATTTGATGAGTCAGGTTGATGAAAAAGAAAAATTATTCAGGGAATTACTGGTTCATCCGAAAATCAAGGCCATTCACGGAAGAGGGTTGATGCTTGCTCCCGAACTGGAGTCGGAAGAATATGCGCTGGAAGTCGCTGCGAAATGTATGAACAAAGGCCTGGTTTTATTCTGGCTGATGTACAGCATTCAGAATCTGAGGATTACACCGCCTTTGACAATTTCAAAAGAGGAAATCAAAGAAGGATGTGAAATTATTTTAAATGTATTGAATGAAAATTGAAAACTTTGACAAAGTTTTTTCAGGCCGAATATAACTTTGTCAAAGCTGGAACGCATAACTCATAACACAAAGCACAAAACCCAATGAAAACATTATCTCAGAGAATTGATGAAAACATCGCCCGGGTCGCTGATTTTCCGCAAGCCGGGATCCAGTACAAGGACATCACGACTTTGTTCCAGAACCCGGCGTTGTGCAATGAGGTCATCTCGGAATTCGCGGCATTCAGCCATGGCAAAATAGACGCCGTCTGCGGGATTGAAAGCCGCGGCTTTCTGTTCGGGTTATTGATTGCGCAAAAATTAAATGTACCTTTTGTCCTGATCAGAAAACAGGGAAAATTGCCGCCTCCGACCGTTTCGCAATCCTATGACCTGGAATATGGCAAAGCGACCATAGAAGTCCAGCCGCAATATATTCAGCGGGGAAAAAGATATTTGATCCATGACGATGTCCTGGCAACTGGCGGCACGGCGGAAGCCAGCGCGGAATTAATCCAAAAATGCGGAGGAATCATTTCACAATTCAGCTTTATCGCAGATTTAACTTTCCTGAACGGTAAAGAGAAATTAAGCCATTTTACCAGTGAAATCCAGAGTTTGGTGAGCTATTCTTAATTTCGTCAATATTAGTTTAGACAATAGAGGCGCGGGTAGTGAATTGAATTTGTTATATAAAATTATCATTTGATATTTCCTTTTTTATAAATTTACCATCAGTTATTTAGCTAAGCTTAGGACCGATGGCCAGATATTCCGTTTTATTCTTTCTTTCATTATTTTCCATTTTCGCTTTTCCTCAGCAGGATGAAAACCTGGCTAAACATTTTAATTTAGCCGAAACGGCAGTTGACAGCTCGCTGATAATCAGGGAATTTATAAAAGAATCCAAGGAGTTAAAACCTGAAAAGGCATTTGAGCTGCTCAGCCAGTCAGAAAATCTTTTAAAGAATCAATCGGGCAAAAAGCTTTGGGCGGATTATTATTTGGATGCCGGCGAAATTTATTACAAATACCTCGCGATAGACAAATCAACAGAAAACTACATCAAGGCCTACGATTATTATCAGTCAACGGATTCAGATAAAAAGCAACTGATCGAAAATCAGTTCGTCAAGATTTATACCAATACAAGCCATTATGACCAGGCTGAAATGTATCTGAACAGGCTTTATCAGCACGCGGTCGCCAAAGGCGATAAAGAAGGAAAAGCAAGAGCCGAAGCCGATTTCGGATGGCTGTATTACCAGATGTTTATGGTAAAAAATGACAGCGCGAAACTCCGGCCCGCTTTGGAATATGCCCGGAAAGCATATAAATGGATCGATAAATATGGCGATGATTACACCAAAATGAAACTTAATGTGACAATGGCCGAAACCATTGCCTATACCGAGTACGGCGATTCGGCATATTACTATTATTACCAGAAGGTCATTGAGATTACCGACACGAGCAAAACGATGTCGAAAAAGGCCAAAGCTTTTGCCTATAACCAGTATGCCAGATATTTGTTTGACATAGGCCGCCCGGATTTAGCGGCTGAGAATGCGGAAAAAGCATTTGATATTGTCAAAGATTTAAAGGCATTTGAAAAGCTCGACATTGCCAAAACCTTGTACATGTCCTATGTTGAAAACAAGGATTATAAAAAGGCAACCGATTTCTTTGAAAAATATACCGAGCTGCAGGACAGTTTAAGGAAGTTTGAAAAACTGGCGAACATCAATACTTTGGTGTACCAGCAGAAAAACCCGAGAAAAGCCTCCTGGATTGAGAAAAACTGGATTGGGTCGCTGGCTGTGCTATTGGCTGTTTTTGCGTTCATTTATTTCTTCATAAGGTTCCGGCAGAAAAGAAAATTCAGGGAAGCGGAAATTCAGCTGGATCATCTCACGGCAAAAGTGGCAACGCTCAGTGCGAATATTCAACAGTATGAAGAGGAAATCAATGAACTGAAAAATGATTCGGAACAAAACCAAACTCAAATTGAAGAAAAGGAGATTCGGCTCAAGGAAATCCTTGAAAGCCCTTTGCTGACCGATGATCAATGGCTTACATTTAAGAAAGCTTTTGAAAAGGTGAACCGTGATTTCTCTAAAGAGGTTTTCCAGAATTTTTCCAATATTACACAGGCTGAACTTCGTTACCTTTATCTTAAAAAGCTGGGATTGAACCACAAGGAAATCGCTTCTGTATTGGGTATTTCCCCCGATTCCGTTCGTTTATACAAACACCGCCTTGGCAAAAAAATCCAGCCAGGGAAGGAAGATATCCTTCCGGTTTTGTTTGATAATAACTGATTTTAGAAGTTAGAAGGTAGAATTCAGAAGTTAGAAGTTTAAAAACACCCAACATCCCACATCCCACACCCATCTTCCAACATCCAACATCCTATTCAATTTATTAATTAACTGATAACCATTTAATTAATAAATTGAAACGATTTTGAAACGCTTTAAATTATAGGATTCTTTTCATAAGCGCCTAATTTGGCTCTGGTTAATTCTGCTTAAAATTCAGGAATATGAAAAAAAATTCTATTACTTCCGAAAATCATTATAAAACACGACAATCATTAAAATTGTGGATTTTATTGATCTTTTATTTTTCCGGTGTTTTATGGTGTTCAGCTCAAACCGTCCGCTATGTAAAAGAGGGAGGCTCGGGAAATGGTGACAGCTGGGTAAATGCCAGCGGGGATTTGCAATTGATGATAAACAATTCTGCCGAAGGCGACAGCATTTTTGTCGCTTCCGGTACCTATAAGCCTAACCGTCCGGCCAATGATCTTTTCACTATAGACTTCGGCAATCGTAACAATGCTTTTGTACTGAAGACAGGCGTAAAAATTTATGGCGGTTTTGTCGGTACGGAAAGTTCCCTGGGGCAACGTGTGTTAAATACCGTTGCGCCGAGTATCCTGAGTGGGGATTTCGATGATAATGATACGGTGAACGGAAGTGGCCAGACACTGTCCATTGGCAACAATGGGGAAAATGCTTATCATGTAGTAATTTCCTGTATTGCCTCACTGGACTCTATTATACTGGATGGTTTTACGGTTAAAGGCGGGAATGCTAATGGAAGCGGGGAAATTTCAGTGAGCGGCAATAATATAACCCAGAATGCCGGAGGTGGAATGCACTTTCTTTGGACATCTGTTAATATAAATAATTGTAAAATTTCGGAAAATAGTGCGCAACTAGTTGGCGGAGGAGTATATACTTCTTCATCTTCTCCCAATTTTTCCGGTTGTATCATCGAAAAAAATCTTGTGACGAATGCCCAATCTAATGGAGGAGGTGGAATTTACAATAGCTATTCCTCAATTTCCATCGAAAATTGTTTTTTTCACAGCAATACCGTAGCCGGCGCTTTGTATTCAATAGGAAATGGAGGAGCCATTTTTAATGCAGGCAATGATGCGGACATTTTAATTATCAATTCGGTTTTTACTGAAAACTATACTCCTTATTACGGCTCCTGCATTTACAATTTGGCAGGAGGAAGTACAATCCTTAATTCTACCTTTTATAATAATAAGGCGGCGTATGGTACTTTATTTAATGAATATGCCGGTTCGTGGGCCAATGTAAAAAATTCTATATTTTATAATAATCCTTTGTTAGCGGTCAATAACATCCTAAACTATCATGGCGGAGGCTCTGCAACCGTAAGTTATAGCATTGTAGAAGGTGGTTATGGAGGAAGCGGCAATTTAAATGTGAACCCCTCTTTTGTCAATGCTGCCTCACCTGCCGGCGAAGATGGAATTCCGGGTACGGCGGATGATGGCCTTCGTTTGCAAAATGCCAGCCCGGCTATCAACGCCGGAACTTATGATTCTTCTTTGCCTGCAACCGATATTCTTGGCAACACCCGTATTTATGACAATTCGGTAGATATAGGTGCTTACGAGTTTCTTCCTTCAGAGATTTATGTGGATGCTTCGTTAGAAACGACAGGTAATGGTTTCAGTTGGGCCAGTGCTTTCAGGAATTTGAGTGATGCGCTCGCGGTTGCTGAAACGGTAAACACGATAAAAACCATTTATGTCTCAAAAGGTACATACTACCCTACCGGAACGCAAAACGGAACCGACAGGAACACCACGTTCCTCATTCCCCAACGCGGAGGGATTGAAATTTATGGTGGATACCCGAATGGCGGTGGGATGAGAAATATAGAAGAAAATCCTACCATATTGAGTGGGGATATTGGAAATGCAGGCGATACCAGTGACAACAGCTATCATGTAGTGGTGATGACCAATTCTCTTCCTAATGCAGAAAATGTCGTCTTGGATGGCTTAATCGTAACGGGTGGAAACGCGAATGGAGGCGTTCAATATACTTACCATAATATAGTTACCAACCAAAGCGAAGGAGGGGGAATATTATTCCGCATCAATGATAATATAGGTGAGAACATTATCATCCGGGACAGTGAAATCACAGCAAATTCGGCTATTACAGCCGGTGGGCTATACTTATGGAAAAGCTCGGCTTTGATTCACAATACGGTCATTTCAGGAAATTCAGCGGTTAATAACGGAGGGGGTATATTTATTCATGAAACTTCCTCTCCCCGCATTGTCAATTCCCTGATTGCTGACAATACCGCAGCAAATGGCGGAGGCCTATTCAGCAGTAATGCGGTTACATCACTAAGTATAATCAACAGCACGATTGCCAATAATACGGCCGGAAACGAAGGCTATAATTTACACAATAATAATGGTAGTACGGTGAACATGGCCAATTCCATTGTCTGGGGAAAAAATGTAGCGAAAAATATATACAACGAATCCACCATCAACGCCAGCTATAGTGATATTCTAAAAGAAAACGATGTGTATGCGGGAATGGGGAATATAAACGAAAACCCTGTATTTGTAAATTCGCAGAATTATATTCCAATGCCTTGCTCCCCGGTCATTGATGCAGGCAATAATACCGACATTAACAATGCTCCTACAGGTTCCGGTACCTATGATTTGGAGGGGAATCCACGCATTTTCAGCGATACGGTCGATATGGGTGCTTATGAGCTGCAATCGGAAACGGGACATACAAATTTCACCATAGAAACACCGCCGTCAATCACCCGGAACATAGGTACTGTTTTTCCGGAACTGGAATTGTCATCGGGTGAAACCGGGCAGGTTTGTTATATATTAAATGAAAATGCTGCACAAACGATTACCGCGCCTGAAGGAGCCGTCTTTTCAGAAGTTATTTTTGCCAGTTACGGAAATGCTTCCGGTAATTGTGAAACGGGGTTTACACTCGGTACTTGTAATGCTTCCGGAACGGTACCTATAATAGAAAACTTAGCTTTAGGCAATAACAGTTTTACTATCTTAGCAAACAATACAACTTTTGGGGATCCTTGTAACGGAGTAGTCAAAAAACTTTGTTTAATACTGGTTTACACATATAATTCCTATTCCTGGACAAATGACAATCCGGCCATCGGGCTTCCGGCATCGGGGACAGGCAGTATTCCTTCATTTGAAGCTGCCGAATTGGGAACCGCAAACATTACCCTGACGGCTACGTCTGCCAGGTGTGCGGTTTCGGATCCCGTTACTTTTACTTATACCGTTACCCCTCCCGGCCCTTTCTATGTAGATGGAAGTGTAAGCGCATCGGGCGATGGAACCAGCTGGGCAACGGCCTTTAAAACTTTACAGGAAGCATTAAATACTATTTCCGGGCAAGCATATCCTTCAGACAGTATTTTGGTTGCAAAAGGAACTTATATGCCCGATGTTAATCAGTCATTCAGTATGATAGAGGGAGTGAAGATTGTCGGTGGTTTCCCAAATGGAGGCGGTGAACGCGATATAGTAAATAATATTACCATACTGAAGGGAAATTCGAATGGCTATTCGGTTGTCAGAAATTCCTTTAATAATTTAACACCCGCTTCCGTAATAGACGGCTTCACCATTACAAATGGAATTGGAAACGGGGCGATGTATAATTTTGATTCTTCGCCAACTATACGCAATTGTATTTTCACTGGCAATCAGGCAACTTCCGGAGGTGCGATTTATAATCACAATTCTTCTCCCGTGATTATAAATTCCATATTTTCAGAAAACACGGCAAGCAGTTACGGCGGCGCAATGTACAGTGATACCAATTCTTCTCCCGTACTGATTAATTGTATATTTTTAGGAAATACAGCTCAGTATGGCGGGGTATTGTTTAATGTTCAATCTCCCCTTTCGGTTTATAACAGTACGTTTTATGGAAATACAGCAACGGGGCAGGCAGGTTTGCTCTATAATTCATCGTCAAACAACACTAAAATAGTTAACGCTATTGCGTGGAATAACGGTGGAAACAGCATTTTTAATAATGGTTCCGGGTTTTCTGTTACTTATACCAATATACAGGGTGGCTATGCGGGAATGGGAAATATAGATACAGATCCTCAATTTGTAAATCCTTCCAGCCCTGCCGGAAATGACGGTATCTGGGGAACAGACGATGACGGTTTGATTTTACAGCCCTGTTCACCAAGCGCAAATTCAGGAAACAACACCGCTTATACCGACGCAGGCGGTAGCATAGAAACAGATTTGGACTTGGCAGGAAATCCAAGATTATACGGGGAAGCCATCGACATGGGCGCCTATGAAACCCAAAGCGCTTGTAATATTGTCCTCTGGACAATAAATAACGAATGGCTGAACGGCATAGAACCCGATGAAACGAAAGACGTATTCATCGAAGGAAATTTAAATGTAGGAACTGATTACGAAAGTTTTTCAGCAGAATCCCTGACAGTAGAAGAAAGCGGAAGCCTCATGATCAACGAAGGTAATTCGGTAACTGTTCACGGCCGGATTGTAAACAATGCAGCCGCGGAAGATTTCTTGGTAAAATCAGGTGCGAATTTAATCCAGACACCGGATTATGAAAACAATGATAATTCGGGTGCCATCACAGTGGAACGTGAAAGCTCGCCTATCAAACGTCTGGATTATACGATCTGGTCATCACCGGTGGACGGACAGCAGATACAGGCTTTCTCCCCCATGACCCTACCCAACAGGATTTATACTTATGAAGGAACGAATGGTTTTGTGATACCGGATGTAAGCGCTTCATTTGAACCCGGAAAAGGCTATATGTTCCGTGCGCCCAACAATTGGGATCCCGATACGCCAACCGTATTCTTAGGAAAATTCACCGGCGTGCCTTTCAATGGGGATATTACGATTGCCACACATCCCGGCAGTTTTACTTCGGTAGGAAATCCTTATCCGTCAAATATTGACGCTTACGGATTACTCGATGAAAACCCCGGCGCAGGGACATTGTATTTCTGGACCAATACTTTTCCTGCCGACGGGAATGGCGGCTATACGGGAAACAATTACCTGACCTATACAAAACTGGGCGGAACGATCGGGATAGATGATTTGTACATCACTACCGGACAGGGATTCATCGTGCTGTCCGGCATTTCACAAATGACCTTTACCAACAACATACGGATTTCCAGCGAAGGCCAGTTCTACAAAACCGAAGAAGATGAAAAACACCGTTTCTGGCTGAAATTCTCAGGTGATCAGGACAATGAATTCAACCGGATACTGATCGGGTATATGTCCGGGGCAACCAACCAGGAAGATAACCAGATAGACGGGGAAATGTTCAGCTATGACGGAACAAAGCTCTTCAGCATCATAGACGAACGGGAATTCAGCATCCAGGGAAGACAATTGCCGTTTGACGCGTCAGATACCGTTCCGTTGGGAATCAAAATTCAGGAAGCAGGGAAGTATAAAATTTCACTTTCCAATTATGATGGTTTGTTCGCCGAAGGCAACATAACGATTTATATCAAAGACAAAGCGTTGCACATCATCCATAATTTGATGGAATCCGATTATGAATTCGAGTCTCTCGCAGGCGAATTCAACAACAGGTTTGAGATTGTTTACGGGGAAGAATCAATAATGGGAACGGATGACCCTAATGCAAATTCAATCCGGATTTACAAAGACAAGGACTACATCGTGGTGGAATCTGAAAAAGAGAAAATCCTTTCGGTGGAATTGTATGATTTGAGTGGAAGAAACATTCATAGAAACGATAAAGTCAATGCAAATGTTTACAAAGTCAGGTCAGCATTGAAAGGCATCATCATAGTGAAAGCCCAGGCAGAGAACGGAGAAATTGAAACCAGAAAAGTGATTAATAAATAGTGTTTCGGGTTATGGGTTTTGCGTTCTGTGTTAACACAATACTCATAACTCCTGACGCACAACTCACAATACAAAACACAAACAATATGAAAACGCGAATCTTAAAAAATATCGGAAGCATAGCATTCTTTGTGCTTTATGTCATTCCGGCGCTGGCGGAGGATGATTATCCCCAATATCCGGATTCTTCAGATGACGTACCCATTGACCATTGGGTGATTGCATTAATCCTTGCAGGAATTGTTTTGGGTATTCATTATATCGGGCTCAGGAAAAAGGCGCAGACGGACGGTAGTTAAGTGGTTCAGTGGTTGGGTGATTGAGTGATTGAATGAGAGAATGATTGATTTGTATTAAACAATTGAACGCTTAACTCAAAACTCATAACACACAACACCACAGAAAAAAGCTAAGGCTTAATTTAGGTTGGTAGGGTTAATAGGCGGATTGAAAGCAAACTGTTGTAAAATGGTTTGCTTTCGTTTTTTATCTATCGGGCAATTGGAATAATATTTGAACCGGCAGGAATGTTATGCCAGAAGGCCCCTCCATAATTTTAATGAAAGAAAACCTACAGCAATTTGTGGGCGGGAAGGTGATTTCCGTAAGAGGAAATGCCAAAATTGAGAAAGAAACGCTGACAGGAAAAACCTTGCAAAACATACGGACATTCGGCAAGCAAACCTATCTTGAATTTGACGAAATAGCGGTTCGGATACATCTGCTTATGTTCGGTTCGTACAGTGTCAATGAACAAACCAGGCCCAATCAAAGTTTACGCTTCTGCCTGAAATTCGCGACGGGCGAAATCTATTTTTATACCTGTTCGGTTAAAATCGTGGACAAAGAATTTTTAAAGAAAATTCCCTGGGAAGCCGATGTGCTCAGTGATGAATGGGATCCCGCAGCTGCCAAACGCAAATTAAAAAACCAATCCCACACAATGGTATGTGATG
>Ga0206107_1000308_pt1 | contig 24624 bp, 19 predicted proteins | sample 2B0metagenome_FD_148652 | JGI IMG/M metagenome (GOLD analysis project Ga0206107, IMG submission 148652) | Enriched microbial communities from leaf-cutter ant dump, University of Wisconsin, Madison, United States - 2B0 | ecosystem: Environmental > Terrestrial > Nest > Insects nest > Nest dump...
GCAATCAACTGCTGCGCTTCGTCCGGCATAATAATCAATGCACTGGTCACCAAAAACATGGGAACAAATGCAAATAAGATATACCCGATTCCGCCAATAACCGGGCCGTGGGTTGCAGCGCGTTGGTTCTTGGCCGACATCACCCGCTGAAATACATCCTGTTGCGGAATGGAACCGAACATCATGGTAATGGCGGCTGCAACAAAAAACATCACCTCATTAAAACTGGCTTCAGGTAAAAACCGGAACAGGTCTTTCGTCTGCGCAAGCTCAATGACCTTGCCGGCACCACCGGCTTTTTCCGCAGCAAAAACAGCGATGATTGACAGACCCACTACTAAAATAATCATCTGCACAAAATCAGTGACCGCCACCGACCACATGCCTCCAAACAGGGTATATGCGAGGATGGAAGCTGTACCTAAAATCATTCCTGCCGGGATACTGATCGCACCTGCTGACAGCAGATTGAAGACCAGTCCCAGCGCCGTAACCTGTGCCGACACCCAACCCAGGTAACTCAAAATAATGGCAAATGAGCACACCACTTCTACTGTACGGCCATAGCGCTCGCGATAATAATCACTGATCGTCAAGAGCGTCATCTTGTAAAGCTTGGCAGCGAAAAACAACCCTACCAAAATCAGACAAGTACCCGCACCGAAGGGATCTTCGACAATGCCGTTCAAACCCGATTCAACAAAACGCGCAGGAATACCCAATACCGTTTCAGAGCCAAACCAGGTTGCAAAGGTAGTGGTCACCACCATGATCAGCGGCAAGTGACGACCGGCAATCGCATAGTCAGCTGTATTTTTTACACGTCTTGCGGCCCATAAACCTATGGCAATAGTAAACAGTAAATAAATAAACACCAGGCCTAATAGCATGCAGCCAACCCTCTGGTTAAGTGATTATGGTGATAGGTCCGGTAACAGGAATCCAGCCGTCATGATGCGCAATGCCAGCGCGCATACAAAACGTATCTACTTACGATAATGGATACAGGGAAACCGGCCGCCTGGAGCAAGCGTCCTACGCGTATTTTATTCGATTTATTTGTTGCAATAATTTTACCAACCTGAAAGCGGCTGCTAAAAAACCTATTGACGCCTTAAAGCTGTCGCATTTTAATAAAATTTGTACAGCAATATCAACGCAAATTACCGACGCAAAAAAATGAGGTGACCAAAATAATTTGACCCCGCTGTGCGGGGTCAAACGTGGAGCGAAAGCAAATAAAAATGATCCTAGATGGGGCGACCACCGTAGTCAGGGCTTGGCTTTTTCGGCGGGTCTGCGGTCACATTCGCAGGGACTTCATTAATCTTGCCGCCTCGCGCCAAAAATGCCGCTACCTGGTCCTCCAGTTCGTCGCGAATTTTTTGGCGTGACGCTATACTGAAATCCTCCAACGCTTCTGGTGTAGCCGCTTTAGCACTTGGGGTATAGCCAGCTTCATCGCTGTCCAATGTCTCTTCATCGGTATCTTCGACTTCCCCATCTTCAACGGGTTCTTCGATATCATCTTCTTCGTTAATGAGATCATCACTCATACTTTCACCTGCATTTCATTTAAACAATCACATCGGACAACACTGATAAACCTACCCTTGGAAGCGGCTCGGTCAACTGATCCGGCTAACTATACTTATCCGGTTTAACTCCGGTTAACTATATAGCCCAGACCTCGCGATACGTCATGGGAGGTCTGATAAATTTTTAGTCTTTTTTTCTCTTAAGGTCAACGGGTGTAATTATTACAGTTATTACCTGTGTGGACCCAGGCGCATTTTACTGTTACAAACGCCAAGCGCAATCACAGTGTGAAAATTTATTCAAAAAGGACCCAGCCAATGGAAATTGCTGTTACGCCTGTCCCATGACCACTTTTCACACAGGGAAATGCCGCCAAAACACACACTTTGTTTCAATTACAACATTTACGTACAAAAAAAAGCGCACCTGAAGTGCGCTTTTAAGCATTGCAAATTTAGATAGCTTCTGGCCCTGTCTCACCGGTGCGAATACGGATAATTTCATCCAGCGGCGCGATAAAAATTTTACCATCGCCGATTTTACCGGTATGTGCCGCTTTGCTGATCGCCTCTACAGCTTGTTCCACCATCGAATCATCAACAGCTAATTCCAGCTTCACTTTCGGCAGGAAATCCACTACATATTCAGCACCGCGATATAATTCTGTATGACCTTTTTGGCGACCGAAGCCTTTTACTTCGGTCACAGTCATGCCCGTTACACCTACCTCAGACAATGCCGTACGCACATCATCTAATTTGAAAGGTTTAACAACAGCAGTAATCAGTTTCATTGTTTGTTCCTTTGTTTATGGTCTCAGTCAGTGGAGCGCCCGATAAAAACACTCACATTCTCGTGCCTTCACAGATTCAAAAAAAAGCTAAGATACACCTTAGCTATACGAAAAGCACCTATCCACTTTGTACAATTTCCAACGCTGGCCTGAAGTCCAGGCATTAACGTGGTCGCCCCGCCAATCACTTAACGGAGGGCTAAAAAAAGCCCCTTGCCATTCACAAGGAGCTTTTTCATGATTACAAGTTCAACTCAAACCATTATGAATGGTAAGCACGCTCCCCGTGTTCAGCGGTATCCAGACCTTCGGTTTCCAGCTCTTCGCTAACACGCAGGCCAATTACTATATCAACCAGCTTGAAGGCAATGAACGAAACTACACCAGACCAGAGTATGGTTAAACCAACTGCCTTGGCTTGAATCCACACTTGTGTACCTATGCCTGCAAAGCCCCAGGTTTCAGTGACGTAGTCGTACACACCTGTACCACCCAGGTCAGGGCTATTGAATACGCCTGTCAGGAGTGCGCCCAGGATACCGCCGACGCAGTGAACACCGAACACATCCAGGCTATCGTCGTAACCCAGGATAGCTTTCAATTTAACCACAGCGATCATACATACAAAGCCACCTGCTGCACCGATCACGATGCTACCCATGGGTCCTACCCATCCACACGCCGGAGTGATGGCAACCAGACCGGCAATTGCGCCTGAGGCAGCGCCCAACATGGTGGGTTTACCGCGAATGATCCACTCACCGAAGGCCCAGGCCAATACCGCAGCTGCGGTAGCAAGGAAGGTGTTGATGAAGACTTGCGCGGCAAAGGCGTTAGCTTCAAGGTTAGAACCTACGTTGAAACCGAACCAGCCCACCCACAGTAAGGCAGCGCCGACCATGGTAAAGGGTACATTGTGCGGAGCCAGGGATTGGGTGCCGAAACCTCTGCGCTTACCAATCAATAGGCAGCCTACCAGACCGGCAATACCTGCATTAATGTGAACCACAGTACCGCCTGCGAAATCCAATGCACCCCATTGGGAGATCAAGCCTGCACCGGCAACGGCTGCATCAGCTGCTTCGGCAGAAGTGAATGCGTCCGGACCTGCCCAGAACCACACCATGTGCGCAACCGGCAGATAAGAGAAAGTAAACCACAACACCATGAACAGCAGCACCGCAGAGAACTTGATACGCTCGGCAAAGGCACCCACGATCAAACAGGGTGTTAAACCGGCGAACGTCATTTGGAAAGCGCAGTAGAGATACTCGGGAATATAGATGCCTTTGCTGAAAGTAGCTGCCGGCGCCAGGTTACCTGCCGCATCAAGCATGTCTTTCAGGAACAGGCGATCAAGCCCTCCGATAAATTGGTTGCCGGAAGTAAAGGCAAGCGAATAACCGTAGACAGACCAGAGGATACTGATCAGGCAGAAGGTGATGAAAATCTGCATGGACAGCGACAGGACGTTTTTAGCGCGCACCATGCCGCCATAAAACAACGCCAGGCCGGGCAGCACCATAAACAACACCAATAAGGCACTGGTCAGCATCCATGCAATATCGCCTTTATTGAAATCAACCACAGCAGGCGTTGCTGCATCAGGTACCGCTGGAGTTACCTCAGCCACCGATGCGCTGACTTCAGCTGTTGCACTATCGACCGCCTGGACTGCATCATCTGCCCAGACACTGCCCGCACTCACTATCAGGGCCGCGACACCCGCCACAAGCAGCAGCTTGCGACTCATTTCGACAAATTTATTCACGGGAAATACTCCTAAGTGATTTATCAATGCACAAAACAGTCTGTTCAATTTTGTACTTGTTATTGGTTACTTACAGTGCTTCTTCGCCAGTTTCGCCCGTACGAATACGCACTACCTGTTCCAGGCCGGACACAAAAATTTTCCCATCGCCAATTTTGCTGCTGTTGGCAGCCTTGGTGATGGCCTCTACCACGCGCTCGACTTCTGACGCGGCCACTGCGATTTCCACTTTGGTTTTCGGCAGGAAATCCACCACGTATTCGGCGCCGCGGTAAAGCTCTGAATGCCCTTTCTGGCGACCAAAACCTTTTACTTCTGTCACGGTCATCCCATGCACACCAATTTCAGACAATGCTTCACGTACCGCATCGAGCTTGAATGGCTTAATAACTGCTGTTACTAACTTCATTTTTGTACTCCTCAAAAAGTCCTGCACCATGCGGCACAGAAAGGACCGGAAATACCACTTTATTCAAGATGGAAACCACAAAAGCCGCACCATTAAGCCTCGCAGGACTCAGGTTGGAATACGCCTTTATATTCAAACCTGATTTAGCATTTTGCAGGCCAATTAAAAAATTTTTATGTAATTCAACGGCCTAGAAAATTTTATAAACTGCTGTTTGGCATAGCCCCTGAAAGTTAAAGATAAGATGCACCGCATTGGCGCAGCAGGACGGGCGGGCAACACCATTTTGGTGCCGGGGTAATGCAAAGGGACATGGACAGCGCGCGTATCATTCCTGAATGTCACTTAGGTCTGCACAATTAATCCATCTCCGAGGCTTTGCAAAAGAGCAGCAGAATTCACTTACCTACCGGTCTTACAGCGGGTAAACTGCACTACAGCATTTTTTGGGGAATATTCATGATCAGCCAATTAGCCCAGCGTTTCAGCGAAGAATTACACAATGCAATTCCGCTTATCAGCGGTTTAATACCCAAGCGGGAATTACAAATCGTTTTGCAATCCACGCTGGCCAAACTCAACCTGGTTACGCGTGAAGAATTTGATGCGCAGGCCGCTGTTTTGCAAAAAACCCGTTTGAAGCTCGAAGCCCTGGAAATGCGTTGCGCTGAAATAGAGCGGGAGCTTGCGCACCAGCAACCTTAAGCGCCGGTGTTTTTGATTTCTGACACCTGTTTCGTTATATTCTGCCTACGCCTGCTCTCGCAGTGAGCAAGCGGTAAGGAGACACACTACCCATTTGCAAGGAATGCCCTATGTCACTCGCCATTATTTACACCCGCGCCAAACTTGGCGTAAACGCTCCCCTGGTCACCGTTGAAGTTCATCTCTCTGCCGGACTCCCCAGCTTATCAATTGTCGGGTTGCCTGAAACCGCTGTAAAAGAAAGCAAAGACCGGGTCCGCAGTGCCATACTCAATAGCCATCTGGAATTTCCGGCACGGCGAATCACTGTCAACCTCGCCCCCGCTGACCTGCCGAAAGAAGGAGGTCGTTTTGATTTGGCTATTGCTCTGGGAATCCTGGCGGCATCCGGGCAAATCCCAAATACTGCAGTAAGTCCTTATGAATTTTTAGGCGAGCTGGCACTTTCAGGCGAGCTTCGTTCGGTAAGCGGCGCACTGCCTGCAGCACTCGCATGTGCAGAACAGGGACGCGAACTGATTATTGCCCGCCAAAGTGCAAGCGAGGCAGCATTAAGCAGCAAGGCACGAGTTTTCGGTGCAACAAGTTTGCTGGAGGTCTGCGCCCATTTGCATGACCGGGAACCCTTGTTCCAAGCGGTACCACCTGAATCATTTGAGCCGGAACACGCAATGGATATGCAGGATGTCAAAGGCCAGGCACAAGCCAAACGTGCACTCGAAATTGCCGCCAGCGGTGGCCACAATCTTTTATTCTTTGGCCCGCCGGGAACCGGCAAGACCATGCTCGCCAGCCGCCTGCCCGCTATTTTGCCGCGGTTGAATGAACGCGAAATGCTTGAAGTAGCCGCTGTTTATTCTGTCGCTGCTCACACAAGTCATCAGTCCTGGCGATCCCGCCCGTTTCGTGCGCCTCACCACACCGCATCCGCAATTGCACTTGTGGGCGGTGGCAGCAATCCAAAGCCCGGCGAAATTTCCCTCGCCCATTGCGGTGTTTTGTTCCTTGATGAGCTGCCCGAATTCCAGCGCCAGGTATTGGAAGTATTACGTGAACCCTTGGAGAGCGGTGAGGTACGTATTTCACGCGCGCGAACCCAGGCAATCTTTCCTGCACGCTTTCAATTAATTGCAGCCATGAATCCCTGCCCTTGTGGCTATTTCGGCAATGCGGATGACCGTTGCCGTTGCACAACAGACCAGGTACGCCGTTACCGCGACCGTATTTCGGGCCCCATGTTGGATCGTATTGATATGCATGTGCCCGTTCGCGCTCTAAGGCAAGGTGAGCTGCATGGAAAAAGCGAGGGTGAATCAAGTACGGTTATTCGCGCTCGCGTAGAAAAAACACGCGCACGCCAGTTGGAACGGCAGGGTAAACCCAATAATTTATTAACCGCGCCCGAACTCGAAAAACATTGTTTGCTTAAGGATGCCGACAAGGCATTGCTGGAACACGCCATTCACAAAATGGGATTATCGACTCGCGCTTACCATCGTGTATTAAAAGTAGCGAGAACCCTGGCAGATATGCAGGAAAAAAATCAACCCGATACCGAACACCTTACGGAAGCACTGAGTTACCGCACGCTGGATCGACACTGAGATCGCGGCCGTATCGGGTTAACGTCTCGCATAAATCCTCAAGCGATTGCGGCGGCGCAAAATAAAAGCCTTGCATTTGATTGCAACCCGACTCGTGTAACCACCGCTTTTGCTCAAGGGTTTCTACACCTTCAGCCACCACAATCTTACCCAGGTTATGCGCAAGGTTAATCATGGCAGCAACCAGGCGACGGTCACTGGCATTGCGCTGCAATTCTGTCATGAGGTGCGACGACAATTTAATTGAACTGATCGGCAAGCGCTGTAAATGTAAAAATGACGAACTGCCGGTACCGAAATTATCCAGCGCGAAATTAATACCGAAAAATGCCAGGGGACGCATACACAAGCTCACCAAATCTATATTTTCCATAAAAGAGGATTCGGTCAGCTCAAATTCAATATCGCCCGCCTGTATATCAAAATCTTCAAAAATACCCGCAATTTCATGCACCAAACGCTCATCCTTAAATTGGCGCATGGAAATATTAATCGACATGGTAATGCTGTTGCCGAAGCGGGCGTGGATTACTTTCAAATCATTACACGCCTGACGAATAGCCCAGTGTCCTATGGCGATGATCAAGCCTGTATCTTCAGCGGCAGCAATAAATTCGCTCGCGCTCAATATACCGGTTTCTGGATTATCCCAACGCAGGAGTGATTCTACCGCGACAATTTTTTGGGTTTCCACATCAATACGCGGTTGGTATTGCAGGAAGAACTGGTTTTTTTTCAGGGCTTTGCGCAAGTGTGACTCCATCCGCAGTTGGCGGCGCACACTTTTGTTCATGGCATCGGTAAAAAAACAGAAATTGCTGCCGTCTTCCTGCTTGGCTTTATACATAGCCATATCGGCATTTTTTAACAAACTATCTGCATCGCGACCCGCTTGCGGATAAATGGCGATGCCAATGCTGCAACCCACCACGACTTCGTAACCATTGATGTCAGCAGGTTCAGAAATCAACGCAATAATTTTTTCAGCAATATGCGCAACATCGGTGTGATTGTCGATATGTGACAACAATAAGGTAAATTCATCGCCGCCCATACGCGCTACCGAATCGCTGCGGCGCATACAAGCGCTCAACCGCTCGGCACAAATGCGGATAATGGCATCACCCGCATCGTGGCCAAAATTATCGTTAACTTGTTTAAAACCGTTTAAATCAATAAACAACAAGGCAAAAGAGGTTTTGTCACGATTGGCCAAATGAATCACATGTTCGAGGCGGTCCCGAAATAAAATACGGTTGGGAATATCGGTCAACTGATCATAATGTGCCAAACGCGCCAGATGTATTTCAGTCTGCTTGCGCTCTATGGCATAGCGTAATGTACGCTCCAGCAATTGATGGTCAATTTGACCCTTGATGAGATAATCAGATGCACCCGTGCGAATGACATCACGATCAACTTCAATTTCCATCTCATCGGTCATGATGACAATCGGGGTTTTATTGGCCTGCACTTTTACACTGTTCAATAAATCGCGTGCACTTAAGTCGCCCCAATAGAAATCGAGCAAGACTACGTCGTACTGGTTGGACAGAATTTGCGGGGCAGCCGTCTCCAGCTGGTCACACCAGACCAGTTCATACTGAACATTACGAACGTGTGACAATATATCGGCTATGAGCAGGTACTCCCCATGCTCACGGTCAATAAATAAAATTTTTATGGTTTTTTCCATAACCTCACATTTCCCAACCTCAGCCTGTGGGGGATTTTCGACAACCTGTTGTGACTCTACACCCTGCCCCAATGAGAATAAATAAGATTTGATCACATATAACAAACAAAGACGCTTAAATTATTCTTAAAAGCCCAGGTTATAAAAAAACAAATAATTGCAACCCAGGCTTCGGTTGTTACAATAAGCACCCCCTTGCCCCCCAGATATGCCAAGACACTGTGACCCAGCTAAACGCCCGCCAACAAGAAGCCGTACTTTATATAGATGGCCCCTGCCTCGTACTTGCGGGGGCAGGTAGCGGTAAAACCAGTGTAATCACTCGCAAAATCGCCTATTTAATTCAAAAGTGTGAGATTCCTGCGCGACACATCGCCGCCCTGACCTTTACCAATAAAGCCGCGCGCGAAATGAAAGAGCGCGTAGGCAATCTGGTGCGCGGCAGTGCAGCAAAGGGATTGGTTGTCTCTACTTTTCATAACCTCGGCTTGAATATTATCCGGCGCGAATACAAAAGCCTCGGCTTTAAGCCCGGTTTTTCTATTTTCGATGCCGAAGATGCGCGCTCGCTGTTGAAGGAATTAATGTTGAAAGACGGCGACCTCGACAGCGACCATCTGAATTTAGTGCAGAACCAAATTTCTACCTGGAAAAATGATTTGGTTACTGCAAAACGTGCCTTGGAGCTGGCCCAGAGCCCGGCCGAACAAACCATCGCACTGGTTTACCAGCACTACAACCAGGCCTTGCGAGCCTACAATGCGGTTGATTTCGATGATTTAATTTTAATTCCCGTAGACCTGTTTCGGCAGCATCCCGATATTCTTTTGCGTTGGCAGAAAAAAATTCGCTATTTACTGGTGGACGAATATCAAGACACTAATTCCAGCCAATATCTGCTTGTACAATTATTAGTCGGCAACCGCGGTGCGCTGACAGTAGTAGGTGATGATGATCAATCCATCTATGCCTGGCGCGGCGCACGCCCGGAAAATATGGCACAACTGAAAGTAGATTACCCGCAATTGCGTGTTATCAAACTTGAGCAAAATTATCGTTCCACCAGCCGGATTTTGCGTGTAGCCAACCACCTTATTGCCAACAATCCCCACGAATTCGATAAAGCCCTGTGGAGTGAAATGGGGTTGGGCGACCCCATTCGTGTATTGCGTTGTGCCAATGAAGATGCTGAGGCAGAACGTGTCGCCACCGAAATTTTAACGCAGCGTTTGCGCAAGCAAAATAAATTTCGGGATTATGCGGTGCTCTATCGCGGCAACCATCAATCGCGATTGCTGGAAATGAAATTACAGCACCACCAGATTCCCTACAAAATCAGCGGCGGTTCATCTTTCTTTGCGAAAACCGAAATTAAAGATGTGATGGCTTATTTGCGCCTGCTGGTAAACCCTGATGATGACAATGCGTTCTTACGGATTATCAATACGCCGCGCCGCCAGATAGGAACCAGCACATTGGAAACCTTGGGAAGCTATGCCAGCCAGCGCCAGGTCAGCTTGTTTACCGCTCTGGATGAGGTGGGATTGCAAAGCCATATTCCGGAAAAAAATCTGGAGCGACTGTTACGCTTTTCGCATTGGTTGAAACAGGTTGCGATTAATTGCACCCGGGGTGATCCCATAGCCGCGGTGCGTGAAATGATTGATGACATAGATTATGTCGGTTGGATGCACCAGAACTCGCCCAGTGCAAAGGCAGCCGAAAAGCGCATTGAAAACGTGTTTTATCTGGTTGAATCCCTGCAAAAAAGTTTGGATAAAACAGCGGACGATGACGAAGATGATGAAAAACGGATTCAGGATGCGATTGCCAAATTGGTACTGCGCGACTTGTTAGAACGACAGGAGGAAGAAGATGAGAGTGACCAGGTGCAGTTAATGACATTGCACGCTTCCAAGGGCCTCGAATTCCCTCATGTATTTATGGTGGGCATGGAGGAAGACCTGCTACCACATCGCAACAGTATTGATGACAACAATATTGACGAAGAACGCAGGCTGACCTATGTGGGCATCACTCGGGCGCAAAAAACCTTGACCATGACCCTGGCGGCAAAGCGCAAACAATTTGGTGAAATGAGTGAGACAACACCCAGCCGCTTTTTGGATGAACTCCCCAAAGAGGATGTAGACTTCGAGGGCTTTGGTGCGTCTGACGCTACTAAAAATACGGCGCAAGGAACCGAAACTATTTCAAGCTTATTAAATTTATTTGATTAATGAAGACGCTGAACGCAGCCAACATCCCGCAGGGATTTAATGACTTTGAAGTACTGGGGACCGGATTACTGCGGGATGCCGAATAACAAAGCATTTTTTCGAGCAAATGTCTTTTTAAGGCATAAAAAAACCAGCATCATGTGCTGGTTTCTTGTTTCACAAAAGATTATTTACTGCTATCTACCATATATTTAACTGCACCTTTGATTTCATCGTCACTGCACGCAGCACAAGTACCTTTAGGCGGCATAGCGTTCAAACCATTGATAGCATGGGTATAGAGTGTATCCAACCCCTTGGCGATACGCGGACCCCAGTCAGCGGCATTACCGAATTTGGGAGCTCCCAATACACCCGTACCGTGACAGGTTGTACATACACTGCCGTATAAATCTTTACCGGATTTGGGCCCAGCCGATGCAGGAGCTGCCGGTGCCGCAGCGCATGGTTCGCCAGACATACAAATTTTGCCCACGGGCGCTATACGCTCTTTTACAGTGTCGGCAGTTTTGGTTTCGCTGTAGGTAACTCCGGAAACAGCTACCAGGCTGGCAACCATCAACATTCCTAACATTTTCTTCATTGGGCTCACGGTTTTTTTCCTCATCGATATTCTTTACGCACCATAGCGCATGGGGGAACCACTGACGGCGTCTGGCCGGTTTTCCGGGTTCGCGGCTATTATAGCCAAAAGCGTTCGCGATTGCTTATCCCGATCACCAGCATGTACCAAGTCTAACTGCCGCCTGGCTGTGTGGTTTTGATCTGGATCGCCTCAATGTTATGCTTAAGCCAAAATAAATACCGGAACCCTCCTTTAATATGGAATATGCAGAAGTCACCTTTACCGCCTACCTGAGTGCGGCCATTATTTCTACGCTGCTGACTATCACTTACCTATACCAGTTCTGGCACCATCAACGCGGCAGCGCCTTTGCAGTTGCCGCCGCGATCAACACTATCCACCTTGCTGCTATTGCGCTTTCCTTTAATCACTCAATCTCCTCGCAATGGCTGCTCTTTTTGGAGTGCCTGCACTACAACGCCTGGGTGATGGCCATCGCGTTCAGTTTGCGTAAGCACAGTAAACAGCACCACTTTCCACGCAGCCTGCAAGTTTTGTTCGGCGCCGGATGGCCGCTGACAGCCTTGATATTTCTATTTGTGCTCGCCAACAACAACACCATCTTTGTCCTTACCCCCTGGTTTGCCTTGAGCCTGGCGGTTATCAGCCTGGTAAGTGTTGAACAGTTGTATAGGTATGCGGCCAGTAATGATCGGCAGATCAAACTGCTGTGTATGAACCTGGGTGCCATCTTCATTTATGACATTTATCTTTATACCCACGGCCTGATCTTCCAGGGAATAGATCCCCTACTATGGCAATCCCGCGGCGCTGTAGCCATTGCCACTTGCCTGTTTATGGCGCTGGGCGGACTGGTGCCGCTGCAGCAATCCCAGCGAACAGCCAATTTTAATATCTCCCGGCCTATAGCCTTTTACACCACGTCACTGATAGGTGTCGGTCTTCTTATCACTTTATTATCGCTGGGTGGTTATTACGTTCGATTGTATGGCGGCAACTGGGGAACTGTTATTTACAGCTTTGTGTTGGTTGCGGCTGTGCTGGTTATCGCTACTGTATTTGTTTCCAGCAGCCTTCGGTCACGCCTTTCGGTGCTAATCAACAAACATCTCTTCCGTCACAAGTACGATTACCGTAGTGAATGGCTGCGTATCATCAATTATCTGGCGCAGCCCGCTGAAGCCAGCGAAGTCAACCAGCGCGCCTTCTTTGCCGTAGCTTCTACCACCCGAGCGCCGGGCGGTGCGATCTGGCTGCTGAAACAAGGATTTTATGAACCCGTGTACCAAGTCAACTTGCCTCGACTGGTTGACTTGCAAGAAGAACCTGCCGACAGCCTGTTTTGCCAGGCATTTTTGGACCTTGAATGGGTTTATTTTCCCGACAGCGGTGACAATGAAGCCCTGAGCCAAAATAATCACCTCTTGCCTTTTTGGGCGCGTAATTTCCCCAACCTATGGCTGATTTTCCCCTTAATCGTCGGCGAGGAGCTGGTAGGTTTTATGGCGCTGACCAAACCGGCGGATGACACCACCCTTACGTGGGAGGATTTGGACCTGCTGAAAACCATTGGACGGCAGATTGCCAGCTACCTGAAGCGACACCATCAGGCCGACCAGCTCGCCGAAGGCAAGCAGTTCGACACCTATAATAAGCTGGTCGCTTTTATTATCCATGACTTGAACAACCTGATTGCCCAACAGGCATTGATGGTTAAAAACGCCGAAAAGCACAAAGATAATCCGGCGTTTGTAGAAGACGCCATTAAAACTATCAGTAACTCCGTAGATCGCATGAACAACCTACTCAAGAAACTGCGCCGCGATGAGTCGGATCTTGTGAAATGTCTCAATATAAGTGATGTCGTAGAGCAGGCTGTCACCGAATGCCGCCGCAACAATTCACAGCTGACAAGCAGCATCGAGAAATCAAAACACACCCTGAACGCAGATCAGGTTCGTTTGGTGATGACCATCACGAATTTCATCAAAAACGCACTGGAGGCGACGCCTTCTGGCGGCAGAGTTCATGTTACACTCACTTACAATAACCATAGGGCGGTGATTACCATTGAGGATAGTGGCTCCGGCATGGACTGGGACTTTATCCACAATCGCCTGTTTAAACCGTTTGAAACCACCAAATCCGGCAAAGGAATGGGTATAGGTGTCTACCTCTCACGAGAATACATCAGTGAATTGGGCGGCACGCTCAACGTAATGAGTACCGTCGGTGAAGGCACTACCATCACTATGTCCTTGCCCCTGAATAAGATGGACCCATAGATCCGCATGACTAAACCCCTGAATCAAAAACCTATCCTTCTTATTGTTGAAGATGACCAAGGCTTGCAAAGCCAACTGCGCTGGCATTTTGATCAATACGAAACTGTCTTTGCTGAAAACCGTGCCGATGCTGTGGCGGCGCTACGCCTCCACGAAGCGCCTGTTATCATCCAGGACCTGGGCTTACCACCGGATGAAGACGGTGTTGATGAAGGTTTTAAATGTATTCAGGATATTTTGCGCATTGCCCCATCCAGCAAAATCATTGTCATGACCGGTAAGACCGACCACGAAAACGCAATTCGTGCAGTCGGCATGGGCGCCTATGATTTTTACCATAAGCCGGTAGATGCCAATACCCTGGACCTGATTGTCCAGCGCGCTTTCCATATTTTTGACCTGGAAGCTGACAACCGCCGCCTTTCTATTACCAAACAGGCTCCACTTGAAGGCCTGATCAGTAATGACCCGCAAATGCTTAAGATCTGTCGCCAGCTTGAAAAAATATCGCCGACTACCGTGACTTGTACACTCCTTGGCGAAAGTGGTACCGGTAAAGAAGTTATGGCGCGCGCTATCCACCAGCTGAGCCCACGCAAAAACAAAAGGTTTGTAGCGATTAACTGTGCTGCGGTTCCTGAGAACCTGATTGAAAGCGAACTTTTTGGTTACGAAAAAGGCGCGTTTACCGGTGCCAACAAACTCACCTTGGGAAAAGTAGAAACCGCCAATGAGGGCACCTTATTCCTTGATGAAATTGGCGATATGCCTTTAAACCTTCAGGCAAAGCTGCTGCGGTTCTTGCAAGAACGCGTTATCGAACGTGTCGGAGGTCGTACTGAAATACCCGTCGATGTACGCGTGATCTGCGCCACCAATAAGGATCTGCAAAAAATGGCCAGCGAGGGCACTTTCCGGGAAGACCTTTTTTATCGCATTTGCGAAATGACCGTGGATATCCCGCCCTTACGCGCTCGACAAGGTGACAAGGCATTATTAGCTCGCCACTTCCAACTAAAATTTGCCAAAGAACAAGGACAGGCAGTCCTGGGGTTCACACCGGATGCTATAGCCGCCATTGAAGGCTACAACTGGCCAGGCAATATCCGTGAAATGGAAAACAAAGTGAAACGTGCCGTCATCATGGCGGAAAGTAAATACATCACCCGGGAGGACTTGGGGCTCGCCGAAGCCGGAGAACTCTCCCTAAACCTGCGCCACGTCCGCCAGGAGGCTGAAAAGAATGCTATTTTGCGGGCGTTGAGTATGACTGACCACAATGTGTCTGCTGCTGCCAAGTTACTGGGCATTACCCGCCCTACTTTTTACGACCTCATCAAGAAATACGATATGCCTGTTACCCATTCAACACATTCGGATGACGATTAATTAACATTTCCACAATAAAAATACCGTCACCCAAATCAACTTATTCCAAAATATGATATAAGCGTCAGCGGCACGTAAAACTAGACATCACATTATCCGTCTAGCGCTTCGCTAAATAAGAATTTCACCCTAAGAATTTGCTTAAAATGGATACATTGGTGCTAAACATAACGAATATGAAGGTCAAGTGACCTCCCAATCCGGCACCAAGTAGTAGGTAAAACCTGATAATGATTAGTTCCAAACTGTTCAATTCTAACTTTTTATTCCCTGCTTCACTTATCCTTGTCCTCACTGCCTGTGGTGGTGGCGGTGCGGGAGGCGGTAGTACAAATAATAGCGGCGATGGCGGCGGTTTTTCTGCCAGCAATACAAACACCAAACCCCAAGCTTCGTCTGACAGCTCTACAAATGCCAGTAATGCATCTGTAAGTAGCATCAACTCCGCGGATTCCAACCCTGGCCCCCAGAGCAACAAGTCAAGCACATCGTCCAGCTCAAAACCCTCACAACCAGCATCAAGCAGCTCGAGCAAACTTGGCCCAAATGGCAATAACAATTCAACGCTTGATAAGACTCCTCCTACCATACCTTACGGTTTTGTGGCATCCAGCTTTTCTGACGTAATTTTTTTGGAATGGGAACAATCTGAAGATAATGTAGGCGTTACCTCCTACAAGCTTTATAGGGATGGAATCCAAATAGCCGAGAATTGGGGCAACGACGAAAAATATTACGCAGACTACAACGTAGCCAAGGGTAAAACCTACACTTATAGCCTGAGCGCAGGTGATGCCGCCGGCAACTGGTCCCAGCTCATTGCGTTAACAGCCGCTGCCACCATTAGCAGCCAATCATCCAGCAGCAGTTCCAGAAGTGCCAACACCTCGTCTAGTAGCAGCACCATCCAATCATCATCCAGCAGCAGCTCCAAAAGCGTCACTACTTCATCGAGTAGCAGCATACCCAGTCAATCGTCCAGCCGGGCTGCCAGTACGTCTTCAAGCTCCAGCTCTAGCAGTAAGTCCAGTTCAAGCAGCAGCCAAAACGTAGTTATTGGCGTTTTCCTCCAGTGGCAACGCCCCGCTTTCCGTGAAAATGGAGAGGACTTCTATGAACATGAACTAGGGGGATATGAAATTCGTTATAAGTTACCTGGAAGTACAAATTATACCGCGGTAAAAATTCAACCGACTATGACTACACATAGCTTGGGAGAAGTGACAAACAATAACGAATTTGAAATAGCCAGCTTTGATGCTTCCGGACTTTACAGCAGATTTGTAACCATAACTCCCGAGTAGGCATATAAAAAAGAAAGCTTATTCCCCAATTTAGCGATCCAGTTAAGTGTTTTCACTATGGATCGCATATTTCCTCCCTTGCGGCAATAATTACAATCCATCCCCTATAAATTACCGCAAGATTTCGTCCTGACCATTATGTCGAAAAAGCTTACACACAAAAGCGTGACGCATTTCACAAACCATCATAACACACTGATTTTTATATGTTTCCTTTAAATGGCATGGGACATGCTTACTAAGATTCGTGGCAAAGCCTACTCCTAACTCTTACGTACACTTTAAAGGATGAACATCATGAAATTAGTAAAATTCGCAGCTGCTGCCGTATTGGCTGCCAGCTCACTTGCGGCAAACGCTAGCTTGCTTCAAATTTCTGGCGGTACAACAGTTGATATCCCATCTCCAAAAAATGATTTTGAAAGTAACTTTCCGACAAACCAAACATATACCGTAGGTGGAAATCTGCTTACTACAAGTTCTGGTACCTATAAAATTACCTATAGCTTAATTGGCTATGAGGCTAGCTATTTCAACTCTTTCTACATCAATGGTGACAATACTGCTGTTATCAATAATACCAACAGCAAATCAACAATTCTCACCACAACACAAACACTTGGTAAAAACGAAGCGTTGAACTTTACGTTCTCTACTGTCCAAGGTAATGCATCAATAAACAACGGTTCTAATGCACCATTAGGTTTAGGTATCTACAATTTCGCTGTAGCTTTAGATACCATTTACACCACCAAGAAAAATGATCACGATAGCGGTGTAACTCAAACCGGCCATGTTACCAAGTACTACACTTACAAAGGTGATGGTTTGGAATATGCTTTTGATGCCGTTCTTTTCTTGGATGACATTAAAGGTTTCAATACTCCTGATGACGACAATCATGATGATTTAATTATCGGCATTAATATCGTGAAAGTCCCAGAGCCATCTGCCCTGTTATTGATGGGCCTTGGCTTGTTAGGCTTGGCTGGCGCTCGTCGCTTGAAGGCTTAACTTTAATTACACCGAGTATAAAAAAACCCAGCTTAAAGCCGAGGCGTTCCATTAAAGTGTTGATGATGGGCGCCAGGGGTAAAAGCTTAACAAACCGCCTTCGGGCGGTTTTTTTGTTGTGTCTTTTATTGGCCTCGCGTACTTCTTAAAGCCTTGGTAGTGCGTCATTTAGCCGCCAAAGGGTTGCCTTGGCGCTATTCCTTTAGGCACCATCTCGCTGGTTGGCTTCAAATCTCAGACAAATTCCCAATTGATCCTTCTATTGGTAGGCTTACTCCATTCCTCGCCAGTAGAGTTCACGGAGCGTGATGAGAATGGCCGATGAGTTACGTATACCTTCCCCCCATAAGCAGATCGAATTTCATTTCTGCCGCAATATTCATTGCCGAAATTATGCACAGCCACCCGAGATGACGGCGAAATGGAGGCGCATCAAAGGACTTGGCGCTTACACGCTTTCGGGAGGCAAGTCCTCCACTGTAAACTTGATATGTAAGTTATGTAGGCGACCATTTCCTGTTAAAAGTAACATCGCGTTAAGCGAAGAAATCGAGCGCTGCTGGCAACCATTCACAAACTTGAAAGTGGCCTGTCCGAATAGCGCATGCCAGCGAACCCTGTCTCGACATAGCCGAAAACGCGTCCTAATTGCTGCATTTGGATCAACCAACGCTGGCCATCCCCGATACAAGTGCAATTCCTGCGGTACCACTTTCAGCCGCACCAAGCGCAATCCTAGAGGGCTTCGCCGCGAAGGGCTCGATATTCAAATAGCAACGTTGTTAGTGAACAAGATGCCAATGCGACGAATCTGTGAGGTGGCAGACGTGAGTCCTTCAGTTTTGTATAACCAGGTCACGCGGTGCCACGATTTGGCGATGGCGTTCGCTGCGCGTGCTGAGGAGAGCTTGATGAACACTCTGCAGTTACGCCGTGTGTACCTTGCAATAGATCGACAGGATCATGTTTTTAATTGGGGATCGAGTTTTGATCGAAGAAATACGTTACTGCACGTCATTGCATCCTCCGATAATGAAACAGGTTACGTCTTCGCAACTCACATGAACTTTGATTCGGATCTGGAGCCGGTAGAGCGGGACGCGGTGTTATCCGGTGATTATGAAAAACCGTACCATTTTCGAAAATACGCGCGAGTATGGCTTCAGCGTGAATACAACGACGAGTATCACACGCTCAGACGCGAAGCAAAACGGGTAAAAGGAAAATCTCTAAAGGCCGACATCATGGATGGATATCGTGAAACAGGTGAAAAATCACCGAATAATGAGGATATAAAACTTCCGTCACAAGGGATGCAAGTACACTCGGAATATACCCTGTATGCGCACTTCTGGTTTCTTGCAAGACTACTGAAACAGGTAGAAAAAATTCGGATATTCATGGATCAGGATAGCGGCATGCGCTCCGCGTGTTTGGGTGCATTTTCCGCAAGAATAAAGGACAAAACAGTAGAAGCTTTTTTTGTAAAAATAAAATAAAGAACTTACCACCTCGCAAAAGAAAACGATGAAGTCCGGTGCGGAACATACACTGCGTCAAAAACAAGAAGAGTTGGGAATCAGTGATCGAAAAGAGGCCATTCAGGCAGTAATGGTGGATCGACTCAAATCAATGATGAGTGCTGGGAATGAAGGAGATAAATGGCTATTTCATCCATTTCCTGACATGAACGAACCAGAAAAAGCCGTATGCCATCTTACTAATTATGGCGATTACGATATCGGACATTTGGCGGCGCTGTATCGCAAGGCAAGCTTGCACTCTATCGATAAATTTTTTATGCAGGTGAGGCGGCGGGTAAGTTTATTGGAGCGCCCACGCATCTCGGCCAGTGCGATGCGAACATGGCATGGGTATTCCGCCTACAATCCAGCAGTCGCCCAAAAAGCGATTAATTTTTTCCGGATAGTACACAATTTTGTTCTTGTGGGCGACGACAAAAAAACACCGGCAATGAGAATTGGGCTTGCAAACAAGCCATACAAACTGGAAGACCTACTGCGCGTCACCAATGATCACTGAAAAGCAATGAGTCTCCAAGAGATGAGTCTCAATAAGACGCAATTTGAGATGTAGGTGGGCGATAGGCTTGGTAAGTGACATGGCATCCAAAAAGTACGACACCAGGCATTCGCGAATATCATTGCGCCAAACCCATTGGTTGTCGATTTTTTCCATGCCGTATTCGCACGCAATAACATTTTGCTGCGGCTCTGGTAGCTCCGAACGAGGGGCCAGTGTGACGGTCAATCGGTTATTCCAAAGCGCGTCCTGATCCACTTTTTTCGGGGCAGGATTGCGAGTGGCTTTAACTGTGAGGATTCGTTGTAACACCAAATCAATGAAATCACCGTATTTGCTGTCGAATGCCCGGATGTGCCAACGATTACCGGCATAAACCAATGCGTGTGGCCAAATTTCCCGCTCTGTTTTATCCGCAGTTTTAAGTGATTGATAGCTAATTTTGAGTCCTGCGCCGTTATGGAGTGCGCGCGTTACTTCTTTCAAAATAGAAGAGTCAATCTTTCCTGATGGGCTGGGGAGAATTTCAGCGTTGATTCCTTCGCCAATAGAGGGAGTAAAGCCAACACCCATCCCTTCTTGAGAGACTCTGAGCAATGACAAATATTCCTCAGCTAACCCAGAGCTGAACTGCTGCTTGAACTTCTTACCCGGCCTATACGAGCGCCGCGATAAATCATAATCCAGATTTTCCGGATACTTTTCCCGATAAAAACTGAAATCTTTGGTGACGTGATTTTCCGTTACCCCGAACACCTTTGCCACGCGCGGACGATCAATAGAGCCCTCCCAAAATACAATGGATTCAATGAATTGCAGGCGCTGGCGCTGGGCAAATGACACTTCGTTCAACATAAACAGATAACCAATCAAAACAAGTAGCTCAATTTATAACATTAATTTAATCTTTTTCAATAGGTCAATTTAAATAATTGACGCAATTGTTTTATGTGTGCAATAATCAAAAAATGATGAAAAACCATAACGATCAGGATCTTGCGCAATGGCTTAACCCGCTCGGGTACTCCGAGATCGGGGCAGACCTGATCACTTCTGAAGAAACCATTCCCCGGAATAACGCTTTTGCACCGGAATTGAAGCTGTTACTTGATGGCAGTGTGGATTCAGCAATCGCCGCAGTTGCCTTGGTTGATCAGTCCCCGGCCGTGTGCTTTGTCAGCATTGACCCGGATTTGCCCGGTAATGAAGAGCGCATTGCCGCGATCCGGCGCGCTGTATGGAACCAAAATCTGGTGTCGCTGATCTTGGTGGTGTCAGATCATTATCTTTATCCATACTCCGCCATTCCTGATTTACCTTCTCCATCGCCTATTCAGCGAAAGCACATCGCACAAGCGAAGCCTTATTTCTATCGCGAAATGGCGTCGGGAGCTTTGTTGGAGTTGCATCCGGAATGGTTTGATCGGAAGAATCGCGTCGATAAAAAGCTACTGCGTAACCTGGATCAATCGGTCAAATTATTAGCCGCGTCAGGCGTAGAAAAATTGCGCGCCCAGTATTTACTTGGGCAATCATTGTTTATTTCTTATCTTGAACATCGGGGTATTGTTGGTAGTGAGTATCAGGCCAAGCATCGCGTTAAATCGTTGCATGAGCTTGTGCGCTCTTGCAATCTCAGTGGGCTAACTCATTACATCCAATGCTTGAAAAAAAGCTTCAACGGTGACTTTCTAGCACCCGAAATTGTTGGGCTTGCAGGATGGGCGAAATTGGATAGTGAATGCCTGAATATCATTTCAGATTTTCTTGCCCATACGGATCTTGCCAGTGGTCAGCAGTCATTGTGGGCCTACGACTTTCGGTACATCCCCGTTGAATTGATTTCCGGGATTTACGAAACCTTTCTGTCGGAAGACAAAGATTTGGTCGGTGCTTACTACACGCCACGCAACCTCGCTGCATTCACCGTTGATCAGGCATTCGAGCACAGCACGAATATTGCCGACGAAATCGTTTATGACGGGGCATGTGGTTCTGGTATTTTATTGGTCACAGCATTTCGTCGCATGTTAAGTGCGGCAGAAGCGTTAACCGGAGAGCCACTCTCTTTCATTGAACGCTGCGATTTGCTTGTCGGCCATATTCGCGGCAGTGATATCAATAAAGCGGCCTGTATGGTGACGGCTTTTAGCCTTTACCTATCATTATTGGAAAATCTGCGACCTTCAGATCTGACACTCATTGGTGGCGATGATCATAAAGCGAAACTACCAAAGCTTCTGGAAGTGATTTTGTGGTCTGGAGAATCTGAAGGTGATTTTTTTTCAAAGAAATTAATGGCCAACAAAGCAGCCAACGCCACGATTTTCATTTCGAATCCGCCGTGGCGTGAACCCAAAAGTGCGGAAAAGGGATTAAGTTATGAAGCGTGGGCCGCACATCCGGAGCGTAGCTGGCATCTTCCCCATCGTCAGATCGCTGCCGCATTCTCCCATCGCGCATTGGATGTTATTCCGGTAGGAGGGAGGGCTTGCCTCATTCTCCCGGCAAAATTATTTCTATCGGCTACCAGCCAAGATTTTGTTGAGCAATTTATTCAGCGGTGTCAGTTAAAACGTGTCGTTTGTTTTGCAGATGTGCGTTTGGTATTGTTTCCAGAAGCAATTCATCCTTGTGTGGTGGTGCTTGCAGAAAAGATCCCAGATGACGCTATTCCAGAGCAACCATTATTTGATTATTGGGTGCCCAAGGCCGACGTCAGTATTGCCTATGGCCGACTGAACATTCATGGTACAGATCGCCATCAGCTCCCGCTTGGGTTGGTGGCACACAATAATCAGGCGTTGCGCACCTATTTATGGGGCGGCGCTCACGATCAGGCTTTGATGCTTCGCTTGAGTCGATTTGGTAGTTTAAAAACGATGGTCACCCGTCAGGCAGGTGAATCAGAGCCGCGCTGGATTGATGGCAAAGGCTTCCATCTGAAAGACAGCCATGTCGAGCCTAAAAAGCCTGGCTTCTTGAAAAAAATGCTTCACTTAGATGCTCGGTCTACACCGCTGATTCCTGTAATGCCGGCATCACTGTTAACAAAATTTCCAGCCGACTATAAAGATGTGGCTTCCTATGGCGCACATGACGGCAATTTATTTACCGGGCCACGTGTTGTATTAAATGATGGCGTTGATTGCGAAACCTTCGAAGCAAAGGCGGTGTTTTCTAACATTCCGTTTTCTTTTAAAAGCTCCATTGGTGCGTTTGCAGGCCCTGAAGAAGATGAAGATCTTTTTCGTTTTCTGGCAGTGTATTTGCGTTCGTCGTTAGCACGCTATTTAATGCTGATGAGTTCATACGCTTTAACAGTCGAGCGTCAGCGGATTTCTATGGCTGAGCTAAAAAGCTTGCCATTTATATTGCCGGAAAAACACCCTAATCCTAAAAAAGCGGCTCGCATCATTCGTGAGATAGCGACTAAATCACGAGCACTGGAAAAGCTCGACGAAATTAATGCATTTAATAAATACGCCAATATCAAATTAACATTTGATAATTTGGTGTCTGATTATTTTGATTTGACCGATAAAGAAATTCAGGTTGTTAACGAAGCCGCCAATATATTGATTCCCAGTATTCAACCAAGCTGGAAGAATTTGGGGAAAACACCTCTGCTGTCTACCCTGAGCGATAGGGATTTAACAGCATACATTGACGTACTCACTGAAGAGCTTCAAGCCCTCAGTAGAACAGCGGGAGGTACGGCGGATATTCAAGTCAGTGCACTCGCGGAAACCACGGGTGGGTTTGGTGCCGTAGGCATCTGCCGCATATCACTCGGATCATCTGCTGGAGGCAATAAAAATGGCTTCAGTAAAGTGGAATTGGCTATAGCCTGGCTTCGTCGTCAGGAATTATTACCAGTTCCCGTTGGCGAAAGCTTTAGCTTGACTTCAGATTTTCTTTTCTTTTATCGCAATGAAATTTATTTAATCAAACCGTTAATTGCGCGTTTTTGGCTGCACGGACAAGCACAACGAGATGCATTGCGTATTCTCAAGGCGACCCGGCAGCACAGCAAGGGTGCTGCCTATGAACAATAAGAAATATGCTTATCTGTCCAATGATTGGGAGGCGGTATTCCCACAAACCGATGTGAGTGCCGCGATTTCATTTATGCAATCCATGTGGCAGCAATTGCTAAAAGATTACCCTGATTCCATTGCATCCTCAAATAAAGAACCAGAAATCACTCAAGTGCTGGGTGAGCATTTGTATACAAAGGGGGAGCTAAGTGCTCTCTCCGGCATATTTAATTACGAAGTTCCAAAATCTGCCCTTGATCCAACTACAGGAAAGCGCGTGAGAAAACTGCGCACCGATATTACCTATCTTGACACCAATTTTCGTTTTCCATCAGGTAAGCGATTGTATGTAATTTTTGAATTTAAAAAGCTCAAAGATAATGGCGACAGCAGAAGTTCTTATGTGGGCGAGAATGGCATGCTTCGTTTCATCAACGGTAATTATGCTGCTCATGCCGACCATTTGGCGTTTATGGTTGGATTAATTAACAATAATCCCAAAGCAACCATTTCTGCACTGGAAAACCTATTGAAAAGAGCAGAAATACGCAGTGTTTTGCATATTCTTCCAAATTCTGATACGAGCTATGTTAGAAAACCCTCTGAGCGATTCGTAGAGTGTGTCGATTTCGATACCGTCCATTCGCGCACTAATTATGGCGACCTTGGTGATCTCGTCTTATGCCATTTCTTTCTTGAACATTAACCGAACCTGACAAAAAGTATGCCCTCATTGATTATCTCCGACTAATACTTGTGTGTAACGCACCTACGCCCAACCTTATCTTACAGGTATGCAGAGAATTCATTCCTCATATAAACACATGCAGACGGCGATCACTATTTGATGAAGTGATTCACGAAGCGGATAGCATTATCCTTTCTCCTTATGCGCTCGCAACGTATAAAAATCCCGACATACGGTGAGCATCGAAGTTGATATGCTTACGCACGGAAGAAACTCCATAGCAAGAATCGTGTCTAATTGTCAATTTCCAATAATTAGTGATACTGCGCTCTTCACTAAACTGTTGATTTATAAGAAACTGAATTTCAGACCAGTACAATATTAATGATACTGTCCACTCCCCCATTAATGAGACATTTCTAAACTAGAATCTTCCAGTTTTGCTCGATACGCGGCTGGCGGTAAATGACCGAGGCTTTCATGGGTTCGTTCCTCGTTGTAGTCCACTCGCCAGAACC
>Ga0206107_1000311_pt1 | contig 24368 bp, 23 predicted proteins | sample 2B0metagenome_FD_148652 | JGI IMG/M metagenome (GOLD analysis project Ga0206107, IMG submission 148652) | Enriched microbial communities from leaf-cutter ant dump, University of Wisconsin, Madison, United States - 2B0 | ecosystem: Environmental > Terrestrial > Nest > Insects nest > Nest dump...
GGGGTATGAACCGCAAATTGCTGTCGCGGTTCTCGTCGAAAACAGCCATGAAGCTTCTTTTGTCGCCCGAAAGGTTATAGATGCCTATTTGTTAAAATTAGCCAAACCTGACGAAAATATTTATAATCTTGTCTCATGAAAGAACATTTTACCCGTTTTATTAATAAAGAATTACACCGCCGAAAAACCTGTTTCAGTTACAAAAATAACTGGCAGCGGCTGCATATTGATCCCCCTCTCCTGATAGGAATACTACTGTTAATGGGAAGCGGTTTTATTATTTTGTTTAGCGCTTCCAATGAAAATACATCCATTATTATGCGCCAATTAACAAGCGCCTGTATCGCCTTTACCTGCCTTTTCATTTTTGCCCAGATTCCCCCGCACAAATACAAAAACTGGTCTCCATGGGTTTATCTGATTGGTTTATCCCTGCTGTTTGTTGTACTGATTATTGGAACCATTGGAAAAGGCGCCCAACGTTGGCTTAATTTAGGCATTATCCGCTTCCAACCATCTGAAATCATGAAATTTGCTGTTCCCATGGCAGTCGCCTGGTATTTCAGTCAGAAACCTCTACCGCCCAATTTAAGATCCGTTTGTCTATCAGGGTTGCTTATTCTCATTCCAGTACTTTTAATTGCCAAACAACCGGATTTAGGAACAGCTTTACTTGTCCTGTTTTCCGGAAGCATCGTTCTGCTTTTTGCTGGAACCTCATGGCGTATTATTGGTTCTATCTGTCTTGCTGCAGGCATTGCTGGTCCTATCCTTTATCAGCATCTCCATGAATACCAGCGAAAAAGAGTATTGACCTTTTTAAATCCTGAATTGGATCCTTTAGGCAGCGGATACCATATCATTCAATCCAAAATTGCTGTAGGTTCTGGCGGACTTTTCGGGAAAGGATGGCTGAATGGCAGCCAATCACATTTGCATTTTTTACCGGAACATACCACCGATTTTATTTTTGCCGTATGCGGCGAAGAATTTGGGCTCATTGGCTGCTTAGTGGTTATCAGCCTTATTCTCTTTATCCTGTTTCGCTGTTTACATATTGTTCGCTATGCCCAGGACGACTATTCACGTTTATTGGCAGCCGGATTATCTCTTAGCTTTTTTCTCTCAGCCTTTGTCAACATCGGTATGGTAACCGGAATCCTTCCTGTTGTGGGTATCCCTTTGCCTCTTGTAAGTTACGGAGGTACCTCTCTCGTTACCCTCTCTATGGCTTTTGGCATTTTGATGTCTATTCACACTCATCGTGACGTCTTTTCTGACATGCCGTTTCGATAAAATTTATCTTACTTTTTTATAATTCTGACAGAAAGATTTCCCCATATTTACATAACAAAGAATTAGTTATAAACTCATTCTTTTACTATAGAGATATCAGAATTTCAAAACTATGGATCATTATACTCCGCTCATTACCATTCTAGTTGCTGGCTTCAGTTTAGCCTTCGTGTTAGGTTATATTGCCAATCAGCTTCGCTTATCGCCCATTGTCGGCTACCTTCTTGCGGGCGTTATCATGGGACCATCAACACCCGGCTATATTGCTGATCCGAATATTACTTCTGAACTCGCTGAAATTGGTATTATCTTTTTAATGTTTGGTGTGGGGTTACATTTTTCACTAGACGATCTTAAAACTGTGAAAAAAATATCTATCCCAGGGGCTATTGCACAAATTGTTATTGCCACCTTGCTTGGAGTAGGATTCGGCCTCTCCATTAGCTGGACATTAACGGGAAGTATTGTTTTTGGTTTCTCTCTTTCAGTTGCCAGTACAGTCGTTCTTTTACGTTCACTGGAAACATGGCATTTAATTCGTACCAACAATGGAAAAATTGCTATTGGCTGGCTGATTATAGAAGACATAGCTGTTGTATTTATCCTTGTATTTTTGCAGCCAATCGCTGATATTACACAAAGCCACAGCACAGCAAGCAGCTATGACATACTTGTTATTTTTATTACAACACTTTTAAAAATTGCAGCCTTTATGGCCATTATGCTGTTTCCAGGCAGACGGTGGCTTCCGCGTCTGCTGCATGCAGTCTCCAATACACACTCTAATGAACTTTTCCGGCTGGCGGTGTTGTCCATTGCTCTTGCAGTTGCCTTTATTGCTTCAAAATTGTTTGGCGTGTCTTTCGCGTTAGGCGCTTTTTTTGCTGGTATGATTCTCAACCAATCCACTTTCAGCCAGCGTGCAGCAGAAGAAACCCTTCCGCTTCGCGGCGCATTTGCTGTATTATTTTTTGTTTCAGTAGGCATGCTTTTGAAACCTGAGATTATTATTACTCATCCATTTCTTGTATTAGCAACAACATTAATCATTATCTTGGGAAAATCCATTGCGGCTTTTCTGATTGTTATCATGTTTCGATACCCTGTTTACACAGCACTTGTTATTTCAGTCAGCCTGGCACAAATCGGAGAATTCTCATTTATTCTGGCTGAATTCAGCCAAAAACTGGGACTCTTGTCTGAACAGGCAAAAAATCTGATTCTTGCAGGCGCATTTATCTCCATTGTAATTAACCCAATGCTTTTCAATATAATTAACAAGTTTAAACCTTCAGCCGCTTAGGAAAAAACTTTTCTCATTCCCACGAAAGTATCACCTTGCCTGAATGTCCTGAGGCCATGACATCAAACGCTTCCTGATACTGGGAAACAGGGTAATGGTGAGTGATAATAGGCTTAATATTCAACCCGCTTTGCAGCATGGTAATCATTTTATACCAGGTTTCAAACATTTCACGTCCATAGATACCTTTTAAGACCAATCCCTTAAAGATAACTTTTGACCAATCAATGGCACTCTCATCGGGTAAAATACCCAATAAGGCGATTCTGCCGCCATGGCACATGGCAGACAACATACCCTGAAAAGCCTGGATATTTCCTGACATCTCCAGTCCTACGTCAAATCCTTCCCTCATACCCAGTTTTTTCATTACCTGCGTAAGCGTTTCTTCTTTGGTATTAACCGCATTAATTATCCCCATCCGACGAGCCAGATCGAGACGATAAGGGTTAACATCCGTAATAACAACATGCCTTGCGCCGGCATATTTTGCAACAGCAGCGGCCATAATGCCTATAGGGCCTGCTCCTGTAATCAATACATCTTCGCCGACCAAATCAAAAGACAAAGCTGTATGAGCCGCATTACCGAAAGGATCGAGAATAGATGCCTCATCATCGCTGATACTATCAGGCAGTCTCACAACATTACTCGCAGGGATAGCCAGATATTCTGCAAAGCAGCCTGTTCGGTTAACACCTACCCCAAGCGTATTAGGACAAAGGTGCTGCCTCCCGCCTCGGCAATTACGGCACATTCCGCACGTTAAATGCCCTTCCCCTGATACCCTCTCTCCAATTTGATAATTTTTTACTGCATTGCCCAATGCACAAATTTCACCAACAAATTCATGTCCAATAATCATCGGCGTTTTAATTGTCTGACTCGCCCATCTATCCCATTGATAAATATGGATATCAGTACCGCAAATCGCCGTTTTTTTTATCTTGATCAATACTTCATCAGGGCCAATATTAGGCACAGGCTGATCCATCAAAGTAATTCCCGGTTCAGCTGATGTTTTTACCAAAGCTTTCATTACAGTTTTCATAAATATCTCTTCAACTTATAACCCCCAATTGGCGGCCTGTCTTTTCAAAAGCTTCAATGGCTTTATCCAGATGAACACGATCATGGGCTGCTGACATCTGCGTTCGAATCCTTGCCTGACCTTGCGGCACGACGGGGTAAGAAAAACCAATGACATAGATGCCTTCCTTTAATAATAAATCAGCCATTTGGCCTGCCAGGCTTGCTTCACCCAACATCACAGGGATAATAGGGTGCTCACCGGAAACTAAAGAAAATCCCAAACTTTCCATAGCCTTACGGAAATAACGGCTGTTTTCATGTAATTTTGCCCTTAAACTGTTACTTTGTTCCAGTAAAGTAAACACCTTTAATGAAGTTGCAGCAATCACAGGCGCTAAAGTGTTGGAAAACAAATAAGGTCTTGAGCGCTGTCTTAACCATTCAATAACCGCTTTTTTTCCACTGGTATAACCGCCTGACGCTCCGCCTAAAGCTTTACCCAGAGTACCTGTTACAATATCCACACGCCCAAGCACACCGCATAACTCCGGCGTTCCTCTCCCTTGAATCCCCATAAAACCCACTGCATGAGAATCATCTACCATCACCATTGCATCATAACGCTCTGCCAGATCACAAATTGCTGATAAATTAGCAATCGTTCCATCCATTGAAAAAACGCCGTCCGTTGCAATCAAACGGTACCGGGCACTCTGAGCTTCTTTGAGCTTGGACTCCAGATCATTCATATCATTATTAACATAGCGAAGCCGCTTCGCTTTAGATAAGCGTATACCATCAATAATACTCGCATGATTTAAAGCATCACTGATAATCGCATCTTCTTCACTGAATAAAGTTTCAAACAACCCGCCATTAGCATCAAAACAGGAAGAATATAAAATGGTGTCCTCCATCTTCAAAAAATCACTGATCTTTTCTTCCAATGTACGATGAACGGATTGCGTACCGCAAATAAAACGCACTGATGCCATACCATAACCATAATCATCCAAAGCTTCCTTACCTGCTTTAATCAAGTCAGGATGGTTGGCTAATCCCAGATAATTATTGGCACACAAATTAATCACTTCGCGTCCATTGACACGGACAACCGCCTGCTGCGGCGAAGAAATTATCCGTTCTGTCTTATATAATCCCGTTTCTTTCAACTGTTCAATCTGGGATGTTAAATACTCTAAAAAAGCATCATTCATATCTCATTCTCGCTTTAATTTCCGGTCTAAGTTAGGGTTGAGCTTTCAACACTGTCCTTTATAAAAGGCTTCGTTGGAGCAAACCTTACCGCCAGGCAGTATACAATCTGCATTAGGTGAGTCTGTTGTTTTACCGCCGGAAATGGCACAATAAATCGCTTCTGGCGCTGTATAACCCGTTATTTTCACACCGCCTTTTGGACAATCGCCTCGAAATAATGCCCATTCTTCACATTGCCGATTATCTTCAAAAAGGCAAACACCATATTCGCCGCCATCTCCGCGATGCTGCATTATAAGCTGGCCGCCTTGCTGAGTACAATTGACAGAGGCAGGATTAGCCAATGCAAACATTACCTTAACTGGGAACAAAATAGTCATTAAAATAATAAGCAGATAGGTTCTATTCATTGTTATCCTTAGACACTGTAAAACTCTCACCACAGCCGCAGGTACCTGTCTGATTAGGGTTCTGGTAAACCAACTGCTCGCCCAAGCCCATTTTTTGATAATCAATCACAGTACCCATCACATAGGGAAAAAATTTTCTATCGATATGAAGCGACAATTGGTCATTCAATGAAAAAATTTTATCACTTTCCAAAGCTGGATGTGCCTCATCCACTGCTGTTAATTCGTAACGATAACCCGAACAGCCGGCTTTAACAATATTCAGGCGTACCGCCTGAACTTTGGGGGTTCCCTGTTTTTCCAAGAATTTTTTGATATAAGTTACCGCTGCCGGTGTCGCTGTAATCGCTGTAGTTGATGTGTTCATATTATCTATTATAAAGCATTTAATTGATATTTTCTCATAAAAGTTGCCTTTCAACATTTAACTTGCAATAGTACCAATATATGGTATCATTATAAAATGAAAACCAAGCATAAAAAAGTATTGCATGGAAAGATATAGAAGCTTTACTGATAGCCTTAGGAGCTGAATTAACCGAGGGCAGAGGTTCAAGAGTTCGCATAGCACTGAACGGCATTAGGGCTGTTTTTCACAGACCTCATCCTCAAAAAGAAACGGACAAAGGAGCGGTAGTCTCCGTGAGACGGTTACTAAAAGAAGCGGGGGTAGATAATCATGTTAAATTATAAAGGCTACATTGGTTATGTGGAATTTGATGATGAAAATGAGTTATTCTTTGGTGAGGTAATCAATACAAAAGATGTGATTACTTTTCAATCTGATACAGCTCATGGATTAAAACAGGCGTTCATTGACTCTATAGAAGATTATATTGAATTTTGCCGCCAAAGAAACGAAAGCCCAGAAAAACCATTTTCTGGAAAATTCAATCTGAGAATTCCTCCAGAACTGCATCGAGAAATTTATATGGCTGCCAAGCAGGCTGGAACAAGTCTAAACTCTTGGGTATGTAATGTTTTAAAGTATGCTGTTTAACATACTTCTAAGGTAAATCATCATTTTTTAGCAACAGCTTGCCGAATAGCTTGAACAGCAAACTGAATTTCCTCTTCCGTTGTATAGCGGCCAATTGCTATTCTCAAGGCGCTTTGTGCCAGCTCACGAGGAACACCTATTGCTGACAAAACATAAGAAGGCTCAATACTGCCTGAAGTACACGCTGACGTACTGGATAAGGCCAAATCATGCAAGGCAAGCTTCAGTTCTGCACCATCTATATTCCAGAAACTGATATTCAAATTCCCTGGCAAACGCTGTTCTTCGTCTCCATGCAAAACGATACCAGGCAGATTGCGGATGCCTTCCCACAAAAGACGGCGTAATTTTAAAATACGCTGAGACTCTTCCTGCATGAGCTCCTTTGCCAGCCTAAAGGCTTCTCCCATTCCTACAATCTGATGAGAAGCCAGGGTTCCAGCACGTAAACCTTGTTCCTGGCCGCCTCCATGAATTAACGGCTCTAATCGGACGCGCGGTCTTCCTCGTACAAACAAAGCGCCTATCCCTTTAGGCCCATAAATTTTATGAGCGGATAAAGAGAGCAAATCGACGGGCATTGTCTGCATATCCAGAGGGATTTTTCCGGCGCTTTGAGCAGCATCCACATGAAAGAGAATGCCCTTTCCCTTTAACAGCTGCCCTATAGCTGCTATATCTTGTATGACACCAATTTCATTATTGGCATGCATGACGCTGACCAGAATGGTATCAGGACGTAAAGCAGATTCCAGCATTTCCAATAATAATAAACCATTAGGCTGAGGCGTTAAGTAAGTCACTTCAAAACCTTCTCGTTCAAGCTGCTCGCAGGGATCCAATACAGCTTTATGTTCTGTTTTTAAGGTGACGACATGTGTACCTTTTCGGCGATAAAAATGACAAGCGCCCTTAAGCGCAAGGTTATTGGCTTCTGTAGCACCCGAAGTCCAGATAATTTCAGAAGCCTCTGCCCCAATCAAACCAGCTACAGCCTCCCGCGCTTCCAGAACGGCCAACGCTGCTTTCTCACCATAGACATGCGTTCGGGAAGAAGGATTACCAAACTCTCCCTCATAAGTCATATAGTGCAGCATTTTTTCAGCAACAACTGGGTCAACTGGAGTTGTTGCCATGTAATCCAGGTAAATAGGTTTTTTCATCACGATTGTGTTTTCTTTCATCACCATCCCCTTTCATCCATCATTGCGAGGAGTATCCTTTTCCTTTTTTCTCGTCATTGCGAGACCTGCGAAGCAGGTCGTGGCAATCCAAATCGAAGCTTGAATAAACATTGAAACTGGATTGCCACGGAGCAAAGCTCCTCGCAATGACGGGACTGATGTTCCCGCAATCACCCCATATTAAACTGGGCATGCAAAATACTTGCCATACAGGCGGTGAGACGTTTGGCCATTGGAATATGTAAAAACTCATTAGGACCATGAGCATTGGAAGCCGGCCCAAGTACGCCTGTAATCACAAACTGTGCTTCCGGAAAACGCCGTCCCATCATCCCAATGAAAGGAATACTGCCGCCCTCTCCTATACACGCAGTCTGTTTACCAAAAAAAGCATCAGAAGCTTGATTCACAGCTTCTAAAAGCCACGGAGCTGTTGGAGGCGCATTCCACCCTGTTGCAGCGCCGGGATCCGGTTCATAAGTAACCTTTGCTCCATAAGGAGGATTCGCCTCAAGAGCTGCTTTCATCACTTGCACCGCTCTGCCTGCATCACAAACAGGAGGAAGCCGCATAGACAATTTCAATGCGGTTTCAGGTCTGGAAACATTACCCGCATTCTGAATGGCAGGCAAACCTCCAGCGCCCGTTATAGATAAAGCCGGACGCCATGTACGATTTAGCAATAATTCTATTTTATCCTTTGTAACAGGTAACGCACCATCCTGAAAAGGAAATTCACCATAAATCTGATCACCCAAAACTTCGGCACAGATTTTGACTTCTTCCATACGATCGGCAGGAATGTCAGAATATAATGCGTCAAGCAGAATTTTTCCTGTCTTTTCATCTTCAACACGGCTTAACAACTCTCTGATAACACGAAAACTATCCGCTGCAATACCGCTGGCAGCCCCGGAATGAACACCTTCTTTCAATACCGATGCTCTTAAAGTTCCTACCATATTCCCGCGCAGTGAAGTCGTCATCCAAAGCTGATCATAATTGCCGCAACCAGAATCCAGACACATTACTAAACGAGGATTACCAATACGATCACCTAATTTCTCCAGATAATAAGGCAGATCAATACTACCGCTTTCTTCTGAAGCCTCAATCAAAATGACACAGCGCGCATGCGGAAGATTTTGTTCCTGCAATGCCAGAATAGCTGCCAGCGATGCAAAAACAGCATAACCATCATCAGCCCCGCCCCTGCCATATAACTTATCATTTTGAATGACAGGCTTCCTTGGACCAAGTTCAAGATGCCATCCAACCATTTCAGGCTGTTTATCCATGTGTCCGTACAATAAAACGGTCTCATCACCTTGCCCTGGAATTTCAATGTAGATAAGCGGTGTTCTTCCAGGAGATTTCATCACTTCCAATTGCATCCCTTTCGGAGCATGCGACTTGCACCAGGCTGTCATAATATCAACTGCCTGCTCTGTATAACCATTCGTTTCCCATTCAGGATCGTATAAAGGTGATTGATTAGGCACCTTAATATACTCTGACAACACCTCTAAAATACTGCTGTTCCATAAAGTATCTGTATAGTTTTGAATACGTTTATTATCCACAAGTTACCTCAATTAAGTTAACAATAGCTTCGGCGCCTGATGCAGTTTCACTGCTGTACGCCTTAATTTTCTCTTGTATTGTTTCCAGGCGAGAGAAAATTTCATTAATTTCCTGAACCAATATTTCTGCATTCAGTGAAGCCTCCTCTAAAACCACACTCAATCCCAAAGACTCAAAAAAACGGGCGTTAGCAATTTGATCGCCTCGGCTAGCCTTCGTTGACAATGGAATAAAAATATGGGGCTTTTTTAAAGCCAATATTTCATAGACACTATTGGCACCCGCTCTCGATATAACCAGATCGGAGCAGGCGTACAAATGCGCTAAATCCTCATTCACGTAGTCAAACTGTTTATATCCCTCTAACGTTGACAAACGAGTATCCATTTTGCCTTGCCCGCACAAATGGATCACGTTAAATTCCGGAAGAAGCTCTGGCAGCGCTTTTCTTACAATTTCATTGATTGACGCTGCCCCGCTTCCACCGCCCATAATCATAATACATGGCTTCGCATGATTAAACCCGCAAAGTGATCTTCCAGCCGCTGCATCACCCTGAAGAAGTGCCTGCCGAACCGGCGTACCTGTCACAACAACCTTTTTCTTGCATGAAACAGCCTGCTTTGTCTGCTCAAAAGTCAGGGCTATTTTTGAAGCCAGAGGAAAATTAAGACGATTAGCCAATCCTGGCGTTAAATCCGATTCATGCACGATGACAGGAATGCGCCTTAACCACGCTGCAAAGACAACAGGGCAAGCAATAAAGCCGCCTTTTGAAAAAACAACATCCGGCTTGATTTTACCCAAAATATGCCAGGCTTCCATGCTGCCCGCTAATACCTTAAAAGGATCAACAAAATTTTGTATACTCCAATAACGCCTTAATTTTCCTGAATAAATCCCATGATACGGGACTTTGGTCTTTTCCGTCAATTTTTTTTCAATACCTTCTTTGGAACCGATGTAAGCCATATTCCAGCCTTTTTTTGCCAATACATCCATGAGCACAAGGTTTGGCACAACATGACCTGCTGAGCCGCCTCCAGTAAAAACAATCGTTTTCTGAGGTTTAATTTCTGACATTAAGGCTCTCCCAATAATAACGTTAGATCAATAGCGCGGATATGCTTGGTGATTGCGCCGACAGAAACAAAGTCTGCCCCCGTTCTGGCAATATCGGTAATATTTTCTAAATTGACGTTACCCGATATCTCTATTTTTATCGCTTTCTGCTGGCCCCGCAGATTTACCGCCGACTGCATATCCTCAAGATTAAAATTATCTAACATAATAATATCAGGTGCAGCCGACAAGGCCATTTTAAATTCTTCCAGGTTTTCAACTTCAACTTCAAGCTTCTTGTCAGGAAACAATTCCCTCGCTTTCTGGATAGCCAGAGTAATCGAGCCGCAGGCTTTAATATGATTTTCTTTAATGAGAAAAGCATCATATAAGCCTAAACGGTGATTATATCCGCCGCCGCAGCGTACTGCATATTTTTGAGCATACCGAAGTCCTGGAATGGTTTTTCGTGTATCCAGAAGCTGCATGCTGGAACCTGACAATTTCTCCGCATAGGCATGTGTTTGTGTCGCTGTTGCAGATAAAGTCTGCAGAAAATTAAGTGCTGTCCTTTCTGCACAAAGCAGATCGCGTGCCTGCCCTTGAATCCAGCATATGACTGCATTAGCTTCAACATGTTGAGATTCTTCATAAAACCACTGAACACAAATAGCCGGATTAAGTAAATAAAATGTTTCTTCCACCCAGCCAGAGCCGCATAATATCATTGGTTCCCGCGTGATAATTTGCGCACTCACTTCTGTCTCTTCAGGAATCAGCATACCCGTAATATCCCCGCTGCCGATATCCTCTTCCAACGCTTTAATCACATCCGCTTTTATATGCAGCTTCTCATTCATATTCATGACATTTCAACCCATAATCCAGTAAACACTTTTTATCTTCCTTCGGGAAAGCCGGATTTAAAATAAGCTTTGCAGCTGAAAAATCATGACGAAATCGGTTGGCTTCCCGTAAAGCATAAAAATTATCCGGCTTAAATAATGCCTTTAAATTAAAATCATATAAACTTAAGATCACGTCATACCACCTTTGGCACTCCCGCCTGTCAATTTTTGGCAAATGATTAGAGATCGCTGTTTTTTCCTTCACTATCGTTTGTGAATAATGCTCCTCCCAATATGCTCCAATCTGCTGGACAACCTGGAAAGATGCCCGATGAAAACTCTCTATCGTATGTCCAGCAATATGCGGCGTAGCAATGCGGCATTCTTTCACAACATCGAGATTAATATGAGGCTCATTTTCAAAAACATCGAAACAATAATGCAGCGGGTAATGTTGTCTCAACAACGCTTCCGAATCTATCACTCCCCCGCGGGAGGCATTGATAATCACTGTATTAGGTTTTAAACGCTTGAGAAAATTTTCTGTAACCAAATGATAACTGGGAAAAGGACCTTGCCTGGATAAAGAAGGATGCAGGCATATTAAATCCAGATCAGCGAAATCTTTAAGATCCATCGAAATAAATTCAGGCTCATCCAATACCCTCAGAGGATCATTTAACGACACACTAAAATCCAACATTTTCAATAATGCCTCGATCTGCTTTCCAACATGACCAACGCCGATAATCCCCGCCTGTTTTCCATTAAGCAGCTTATTTTTTTCCAAATAGGCCAAGAGCCAGAAAACGTAATCCTTAACGGCCTGGGCATTACTGCCTGGCGCCGAAAATAATGGAACATGACAACTTTTCAGATAATTCTTATCAACATGATCGGTGCCGCTGGAAGTCACTCCGACAACACCTACAGAAGTATCCCTCAACAAATCAGCATTAATTCGCGTTACCGAACGGCTTATCAGAATATTGATTTTATTTTTATTCAGCCACTCGCGGTTCAACGCTTTCCATGAAACAGGGTATAGCACTACATTATCACAGAAGCTGTCCTGTAATCCCAAAACCTGATCATCAATAGCAATTCTAATTTCTTTGATTTTCATAGATTAAAAACAGCTGTAATTATATGAATCAAACCATTAATCAGCGGCATAAGAATGCTGCCTAAAACGCCTGTAAAAAGTAAAATAATTAGCAAAAAAAGCCCGTATTGCTCAAGGTATTCCATGAACTTCATGTATTTTACGGGTAGAAAACTGTTCAATACTTTACTCCCATCCAATGGAGGTAAAGGTAAAATATTCAGCGCAAATAGTACTGCATTAGCCAAAATCCCTGCTTTTGCCATCAATATCAGGAAGATCCCTGCCATCGTATACTGAAAGTTAAAAACAATTCCCATTTTAAGCAATAAAGCCCATCCTATTAACATCAGAACGTTCGATAAAGGGCCTGCCGCAGCGGTTAGTGCCGTATCTCGTCTTATTTTTTTAAAATATCGTGTATCAATCGGCACAGGCTTTGCCCAGCCAAAAACAAAATGAAAGTTACTAAGCACAGCGACTGCCAGCGGAATAATAATTGTACCTATTAAGTCAATATGGCGAATAGGATTGAAACTCAGTCTGCCCAATATTTTCGCGGTAGGATCACCTAAACGATTGGCTGCCCAGGCATGCGACGCCTCGTGTACAGTGATGGCAAAAACCAACGGCAGGACCCAAACAGCAATATCTTGTATTAAGGTTAGTCTCAACGAAACTCCTTAATAATTTAATGAAATTTCAGAACTTGAGAACGAGGCAATTCACTAAACTTGCACTCACAAACTGACGTAGCTGAAGGCGGCAAGGGCACCGAAGTAAAATCTTCAGCAAAACACACAGAAATCACCCATTTATCCGCATTTTTGGGTAAAGAATCAGGCGGCATCCAGAAATGCCTGGCAACATAATGCTTGTTTTCTGTGCCCTCCCAGGTCGGAGGCGAAAAAGCGCCTGTAAACGAAATCGGCTGGCCTGGCTTGCAGGCAACAGGCACTACTTTTTCAAATACCTCTTTTCCTAAAATAATGGGTTCTCCCGTTTTTTGCTGGGAGATAACATCAATCGGCTGAACAGTAATTTCAAAATCTTTCCAGCAATTCGTCTTGACCAACTGAACATAACAGGGAAAATCTCCTGAAGCAAATACCTTTACCAAGCCTGCTCCCATAAAAAGTAAAATACCTAGCATGAAATTGAAAAAAAGCTGTCTTATTTTCATAATACCTCCAATTTTCCAAAGTATACTCATTTTCAAACCGCTTGGTGATAAATGCTTAATTCACGCTTATTACTTGGAAACCGATAAATTACTTGTTACTAAATGACTTTTCTCCTCAAGGCGTATTGCTAATGCGTCAGCTACATATTGAGCCTGCCCGCCGGAAACAACTGCGAACAAAATCAGCAATGGGAAAACCTGGTTTAAATCAGAATTATCGTCAGCCTTAATAAAGACACATTTACGGTCTTCAGAATTGTAACCAAAAATGAAGTTAATCTCCCCTCCTCCTCTTCTATAAGTTGCACTACGGTTTAATAACCTTTGGATCACTTCCCCTGCTTCGGTTAAGTCATTCATATGGAACAAACATTCTTTATTACTTAACACTTCAATACGCGAAATAGTAGTGTAAAGAGCACCTCTTTTAAACATAATATCACCAATTTTCAGTAAAAATTTTTAATAATAACAAAATTTTTCAATATATACAACCCTACAAGTTAACGACGATGAGTTAAAAGAAAAAATGAGAAGACGATTTAGCTTATTAACCACTTTTCAGTAAATGTACTACACTAAAAGTAACCATGTTGTCTAATTTATGGGGTTTTTTATGAGTACTAATAAAAAGTGGCAATATTTCCAGAATCCAGATGATGAAGAAACCCATTCAAACTCTGAAACTTCGAAGTCTGATTCATCTGAACCTGCAGATGATAATGTAGAAACTCACGATCAACATCTCCAACGTCTCCTTGAAACAAAAATGATGATGCAAGAGAAAGGCGAAGAGGTGACTCCAGCGCTAGAAAAAGCAATTGCAGAAGCGCAGGAAATTATAAGCAATCGGCAAGAAAGTGTAAATATTAGAAGAGAAATCGTAGATAGAGAAGAAATGATCGCGGAACACTACGATACAGAACATGAACTTTCTGCGAAACAGGAATTTTTTTCATACGAACATCTTTGCATGGCATTTGAAGACCAACCCGATGAAACAGTACGAGAAGAAACAGGTCAAAAGTTGGAAGAATCAGGATATATAGTAGATTACTTCCCTGAAACGACTCGTATCAATAGCATTAGTGAACCAACCAGCTCAATGTCTGCTGCAAAATCTTTTCCTCCGAACGACTCATTCTTTGTACTAGAGTACGAAGGTTACCGCAAAAACCCAAGGGAAGTGGAAATTAAGCTATACAATGGTAAAACCCAAACACTCAGACCTGAATATGGATGGAAATTTCATGTTAGTGTAGATGATAAATATAATGGCGGCACTAATCTCGCAATCGCATGGGATTTAGTCAAAGATGTTCTAATAAAATACGGGGTACAACAAGCCAAAGTCATCAGGCCGGGAAAACATATGACGGATATGACAATAGATAATGGCTCTACAGAAAACCAGGCTGGTAAACAAATTACCATTTATACCTCTGGTGACCCTCGGGCAGAAAATCCTGCCTTCTGGATGCAAATAGCTTATGAGATAGAATATACTTTAAAAGCTGCGGGAATTAGACCTGATCCCAATGCCAATGGCAACGGTGATTTTTCTCTTTTAGGCTGTCAATATATTAGCTACCGTAATGATGCAGGCTTTATAGAAGAAGTGGAAATTAAACAAACTGAAAAGGCATATGAAGAAGCAGCTCGTAATCCGGAGATTCTTACGGGGATTCGGCCCCAAGAATCCAGAGATAGCGATCTTATGGGATTTGCTAATAGTTCCAGTCTAAATGACAACCTTAGTGATGATTCAATTGATGCCGCAAATCCAACAGGCTTTGATAACCCTTTCTCTGACAACGTTGAAACTCATCGCAAATATTATGCTAAATTTTACCCTGAACTAGAAGCAGAACAAAAAAGTCTTTCAAGAGTGGGAGAAATTACCAAGATGCTAGAACAAGCCCAAACTACCACTTGGGTTCACGTTGAAATGAAAGTGAATGAAGAAACAGGAGAAATACAAACAAAAAGAATTGAGGAAACAAAAGCTCCTTCCACCTATGCTCAACTGACATCAACCTTTTCACAACATGCCAGTAAACAAGAAAACGACATAAATGAGAGGTCTGCCTTTGGACAAGCATCGTCCGCGCATCTTATTTCTCAAAATGAACATACTGATAGCCCTTTATCCGAAAAACCACAAATTACATCAAAGGATGATCATCAGGATGACCAGCAGGAGGGAAATGATGATACAGACGGCCAAAGAAGCTCGTATAAACCTAGCCATTAACAATATGTGATATTTCGAAGGATAAGTCCAGACTCAGAATATCTTGCTATAAATTTTACTTTGGTGTATCATTCGTGCTCAAAATTGGAGAGGTGACCGAGCGGCTTAAGGTGCATGCCTGGAAAGTATGTGTACGTGAAAACGTACCGGGGGTTCGAATCCCCCTCTCTCCGCCACTCTATGTTTTTCGAGCTTCGGCTTTGAAGCCAGTCATGAAGGGATGAAAAATAATACTCATTGTTCTTAAAATCAGCCTTTTTGTTTCAATAATAGTGGTCATCATAATTCTCTCTTTATTTAATGCTTACGACAACCTGCTAATTACGTTATCTACAACAAATTGATAAGCTTCTTCAAAATTCCAATGCAATTTCGATGGCAATAAAACACTCATATCCATATGAAAGTCACGATGATTCTTTTTCAGCTCAAGATTCTTTAGAAATTCTTCACCCGTGATCTTCACGTCGTTATAAGTGCAATACTTATAGAAAGTATCAAAAACTCTATTCAAGTTAATTAATTTGCGATCTGCTACATACCATACATCAAACAAATCCCGCCCTTTGCGGCGTTGATAAAGAGCACGTAACTTAGTTGCCATCAGTTCATCCATTTCATAAGTAATAATATCTGCTGTTCCCTTGAACCAATCTGAATCCATAGAGAAAGGCACTGTTTTTAAGGGTAGTACTTGAAAATGTTCGGTAGTATTGATTTCGATTTTTAGTTTTGATGCAGACTTGTTTATGGATTCATATTCGTAAATTAGCTTTGCGCTTCTTTGAGTAATTTTCCATTTTGGATCTCCTAACCATGGTTTGAGTACCTCACGAATCGCATTAATTGTTTGACCGATTGGGGCAGCGTTTTTCTGCACGAAATCAATATCTTCACTATACCTAGACGGAGGATTAATAAAGAGTTTGTTTAGTGCCGTACCGCCGCGGAAAACTAAAGCGTCTTTGATATATGGATCGTTATATAAATCTACTAATGCTCTGCTTATAATGAGATCTTGTTCAATTTGAGCTGGTGTTTGCCATTTAACATGATTAGACCAATTTTGTATAAAAATATTTGGAATCATAAATCGCTCTCTATTTCAGTATTTTCTATTATTTTCCATTTCTTGGATCTAGGATAACCCATTTTTTCTATTTCAGAAGCAATGGGTACGTAATATTTCATTTTTCCTTTTAAAAAAGCTTCTAAGGTTTCCATTATTTCAGCTTTTTTATCTTCATCCATGACATCAATCTTCTCTAAAATATAACCAATACGTTGTAGTTGGTATCTAGCATTGATCTTTTCGGCAAGCTCTATCAGTTTACCCGCATCTATGGCTTCGGCCAATTCAGAAAAAACAGTGGCTATATGGTTAAGCCCGCCAGCATGAGAGGGATAATTGAGTAAGTCGATTGCAGTGAGTTCAGGTGATGCAACTTTAAGATAGCCAGTATCAACAACGAAATCTTTAGTTGGAAGTCCAGAGATTGACTTTTTGTAAATAAACTCTATTTCAACATCACCAAAAACCAAATTACCGCTCATCCTTTTACTCAACATAACTTGGAACCTGGCTGGCTTTTGATGAGTCGCACCATAAAATAAACCCGCTGATAACACGGCAACATAATAATCGGTATTTAAATACTTCATGAGTATCGGAATAAGTTGTTCTGCCGGTATACAACCGTATGTCTGATATTCAGGAGGCACGATGATGTAAAAACCTTTAGCGGGTGAGACAAGGTCACCACTTTGAATAAGGCGATATAAAGCCACCCGGGCATAATTGCGAGATACTTTGAATTCCTCCAAAATCTCTTCAATAGTGAAGGCTCGTTTCCCATATTTCCTGAGCTGTTTTATATAAGATTGTAGATTCATATGACTACCATGCTTCCAAAATTACAAATAGTGTAATTATAAGAACATAATATATCCATTTTTAGGCGGGCGCAAGCAAAACATTTGATTTTATGCGTCATCAAGATTGTATAATTACCAATAATGTAATTATAGCCGCATGATCTGCTAGAATCGCAGTCGGTGAAGTTGACATTCCCCACCCAGTTTGGAGGTGGTTATTTTAAAGAATGCTAACCTCCGCCACCCTATGCTTTTCGAGCTTCAGCTTCGAAGCCAGTCATGAAGGGATGAAAAATAAAATAATACTCATCCTTCCTGCTCACAAATATTCATTAACTGTTAACCGATACAAAATATGCTCTGATATAAGATTGTCATGTCCTAATCTTCACAATTTTCATCGCTTAAAAATCCGCCCACTTGTGCATCCCATAAGCTTTTGTAGAGTCCATTTTTTGCAAGCAGCTCGTTATGCGTACCATCTTCAACAATCTTACCTTTATCAAAGACCAGAATACGATCCATATGCAGAAGTGTTGACAAACGATGCGCAATGACAATGGTCGTTTTATCTTGCATCAGCTCCCATAAAGACTCTTGTATCAAGCTTTCCGTTACAGAATCAAGCTGGCTTGTTGCTTCATCAAGTATAAGAATGGGAGCATTCTTTAAAATGGCTCTGGCAATGGCGATACGCTGACGCTGTCCGCCCGAAAGTTTTATACCACGCTCACCTACAAGCGATTCATAACCTTGCGGCAATTTCTCAATAAACTCATGGGCATGGGCTTTTTTAGCAGCAGCGCAGATTTCCTCATCTGTTGCATCAATGCGTCCATAACGGATATTTTCCATCAGGCTTCTGTGAAATAAACTGGGATCCTGTGGAATCATGGCAATATTTTCTCTGAGGCTATCTTGAGTAACATCACGGATATCCTGACCATCAATCAAAATAGCACCATCCGTCACATCATAGAACCGCATGATCAAATTAACAAAGGTAGATTTTCCTCCTCCTGAAAAACCGACAAGTCCTACCTTCTGACCCTGGCTTATTTCTACCGATTTATTTTGGAAAAGAGTCTCTGAGCCTTTGTAATGGAATTTGACATTATCGAAGGTGATTTTACCACTATGACATCTCAAGGTGCCGGCATTGGGTTTGTCGAGGATTTCTATCGGCAGCATTAACGAAATCAGGCTTTGCTTACATCTGCCTACAGCTTTATTGAACTCATCAACCTCTGACATGGTATACCACATCATATGACCTGTTTCCATGGATAGGCCTAAAATGAGAGCAAAATCACCTATGGTTACTAAACCTTTTCCATAAAGGTATACGAGAAAAAACGTGGAAAAAATCATCATAACAGTGATGAGTCCTCCTTGGATACAAGAGAGAACTGTTGAGTACAAATAGGTTGCAGTGTAGGCTTTTTGCTGTTTACTAAAGAAGGGTATCATTCTTATGTTTTCGTAAATTTTCCGTGAAAAAATCCTGACATTGTTGTGGTTAGATAAAGAATCAACCAGCTCACCTACAACCGTTGACTCTTTCGATGCTTGCGCATCAGATAAGATAACGAGTTTTTTTGACATCCAAATACTCGCGCCGGCAAAAAATGCAAACCAGATAACCAGGATAAAACAAAATATTGGATTAGCAAAATAGGCAGCTATAAATGCAGTTAATATTAATGAAGCACCTCGTAAAAAATTGACGGCTGTGAATGTAATGATTCGGGTCATTCCATCCATTAAATTACCAATCTGCTTTGACAGTTGCCCTGATAAATTGTTTTGATAAAACTGATGCGAATGAGATAGCACATAATCCATCGTTTCAGCAATCATTCTATTTTGGATGACTGGAACAAATTTAGCCCAAATATAGTTGATTCCACGCCAGGTGAAGTTATCGAATACAATAAAGTTTACCACGATTAAGCTTGCTGGAAATATCAGAATTGAGATATCACCACCAGTTACATTGGGCAAGAGATTGATAAGCTGCTTAATGAAAATGCTATTAAACGGCCCCCAAAAACCGGCCGCAATCGCAAGCACAACATAAATAGTAACAACAGGTTTATATGTCCTTAAAAAATGCCAGATGAATGGAAAAAGCGTCTTGGGCAACGGATGTTTCATCTTAAGAACCTTCCCAGCTAACGCCGCCATCAGCTGTTTTGCCATGTAAATCCAATAATTGCATAGATATTATCCCAGCAGGTCTGAAAAATTAAAAACTTATACACGTTTATCTTACTATTTTATATACATTCTGGCAAAATTAACTAAGATAAAAAATATGAGCAAGAGTACTAATTACTTTAAACAACCTCGTTTGAACCCTGATGAAAAAGGCAGTTACCGCTGGACGATATGAAGAAGGCGCATCGCGCACTTGCTCTAAAACATCTCATGAAATAAAGTAGAATATATCCTGTAAAGATTATGCTATTCGTTAAACTCATGGATGGCACCGACTCGATAGAATACAATACCTTGACACATCCATATGGGTATAGATGAATATAGAGATGTATTTTGTCAGCGAATATGACAAAAAACCATGTATTTTGTCATATTTGTTGACAAAATACATAAAAAAGACTATCATTTTGTGATGAACAATTTTCCCCGCTTAATCAATATTGACCCCGAGCAAAAAAGCAGTATTTTTCTTTTTGGGCCAAGAGCTACTGGAAAAACCACATGGCTTCGGAAACATTTTTCTCAAGCCATTGTCATTGATTTGCTGAAAACTGAAGATTACCATAATTTATTATCCAATCCCTCCCGCCTGGAACATCGTATACCACCTCATTTTTCAGGATGGGTAATCATTGATGAGATTCAAAAAGTTCCTATGTTGCTCAATGAAGTCCATCGGCTCATTGAAACATACGGCTATCGCTTTATCTTAACAGGCTCCAGCGCCCGCAGCTTAAGACGAAAAGGTATCAATCTGCTCGCAGGCAGAGCGCTAGATTACCGCATGCATCCGCTGACTTGCCAAGAAATGCAGAAAAGCTTTTCTCTCGAACAAGCCTTGCAATTTGGACTGCTCCCTGCGGTTTATAACGCCGCTGATCCTAAGCATTATCTATCCACTTATATTACGGCTTATCTTCGCGAAGAAATCCTGCAAGAAGGTATTACTCGAAATATTGCTGAATTTTCGCGATTTTTGGAAATTGCCAGTTTTTCACAAGGTGCTTTGTTAAATTTATCAGAAATTGCCAGAGAATCCGGTATTGAAAGAAGAACGGTTAACGAATATTTTTCCATTTTAGGTGATTTGCTCATTGGTTTTGAACTCCCAGCTTTTACAAAGCGTGCAAAACGGCGATTAATGACGCACTCCAAATTTTATTATTTCGACACGGGAATTTACAGAACTCTGCGTCCTAAAGGTCCTTTTGATCGAGCCGACGAAATTGACGGCCCTGCTCTTGAAACGTTGTTTTTTCAACATTTAAGGGCTATTAACGACTATTTTCGTTTAGGCTACACGTTTTATTTCTGGCGAACCAGCAATCAAGCGGAAGTGGATTTTATCGCTTATGGAGAAAGAGGATTATTGGCTTTTGAAATTAAACGCAGTAAAACCATCCTGCCAAAAGATCTTAAAAACTTAAAACTTTTCCAAAGCGATTATGAAATGGCCCATCTCTTTATGCTTTATGGCGGGGAGCATGAAGAGTATTATGATAATATACGAGTATTGCCTTTCACAAAAGCTTTGTTCCAATTAAAGGAAATTTTAGAAAACCCGCTATCTACTTCAAACTGATTCAAAGTATATACCCGTGATCTTTGAAAATACTCAGATGTCTCCGATGTCATTCCCCTTTCGCGGAAATAACATCAGTGGGAAAAATTGCATTTCGAAGTAACTTCACAGTATATACACAAAAAAACAGGAGACCGAAAACAACTGTGCAAAACCGCACTTTCGATCTCCTGCCCACCGCGCACAAGAGTAACACACTCCGCTTATTGCGCGATGTCCCTACGGGGCTTCTACCTATTACTCGCTTTCTTGCCCCGATCTACCTCCATGCGAACGCTGACCTCCTTTTCTACCTGCTGCACTCAGGCTTTCATGTCCGCGTGTTTGCGCAGCTTTTTTCCCTGCCTGTACACGTGTTTCATGATCCAACGCACGTGCGCCTTTTTTGCCCGCTTCACTTAAGCTTTCATGCCCGCGAGTCTGAGCAGCTTTTCTTCCGCCTTCGCTTGTTCCAGCCATAACAAATACCTCCAAATTTGAAAAATTAAAAAACAGAATTTTATCTTTAAGCAAATTCCTGATCAGGCTTTAAGCCCAATCTAAAAATTACTCTAAAATATCGCCTGTTTTTTAACTTAGGTTATAGAAATGTTATTTTTAAGACAAAAATAGCTAAAAACTTCAATCATCCAACCATTTTTAACTATTTTCCAACGTTGGTACCCTTATTATATAAGAAAGCACAGAAAAACACAAAGCTGTTGGCAGGGCAACGCAGCAATGGAAGAAATATTTTTAGTGCCCAATACCTTTTGCAGCATGCACACAAAAATCAACACCTACCACTCGTCCTTTATTTCTTTCATCAAAAAAAGGGCTGCAAGTTTTTCCATACAGCCGATAATTTTTAGCGGTATTTTTAACTTCCCATCCAAAGGAATATTGAGAAAGATCTGTTCCCCCTATCGTTTTTTCTATTTTAAATCGCGCAAGCTTAATACCGCTTTGACCACGCGCAGCAACAAGGTTGCCTCGTTCTAAATAGTTACGATAATCTTCCATCTCGTTTGAGCCTTCAACTATATCTTGTTTTTCTAAAGCATTGACGTTCAATATAGAAAAAAACCTTACACTACTGCCAAAACAACTTCCAGTTTGTATGACATGAATATTTTCCAGTCTAATAGCACCGCCTAATAAAATTTCTTGAGATAAAATTGCCAGATATTCAGGCGGAATCACATCGGAAGAACCTGAAATATTTCTTTGCACAAAAGCATCATCTCTGGCAACAAGCCTTTCCTTATTTTTCATCTTTCTTCTTCGTACTACCTTTTGCTCTGGCTGCCTGGACTCATCATCAGTAAACTCATTTTCAAACAGGTGAGATGAAAGCATCTCTTGCTCCAAAAAATCCTTCATCTCACCTTCGTTACTTACAGCAGTCTTAACAATTAGAGTGTTCTCAGGTTTTTCCTCCTGTTTTTCCTCTCGCTTATAACTAATCTGTATATCATCTATTTGAATACTTTCCATTTGCTGCAAAGACGTTTTTCCAACAAAAAAATTTTCTTTTTTTATGATGGCACGAATAGACTTCGCATAGTTCTCTAACTCGGTATTTTTGTCACGAAAAGCAAGACCAGCAATAATACATGTTATAAAGAATATGGAATAACTCAGTTGCGGCATTATAAAAGTTTTATAAGCAAGATAGAGTAAAGCAATTATTATCGCTACAATACTAAATTCATAATACAAAAAATAGTTGGATTTACACTGCTTATATTCCGGTAAACATGCTTCGTGGAGTTTAGCTAAACTATCAGGCATTTTAAAACGCATCAAAAGCTTCTGATTAATTTGAAGCATATCAACAGTCTCCGCAAGCCTTCGGTTCAAATATACTTCAGGAAGCTCAATGCTGCGCCTGCAGTTTTTTATATACTGCTGTGTCAGTAAGTTAACAACCTCGTGCTTTTTGGTAACCAGGCGGAGTATAGACTTTATGACAGGTTGCAGTTGAGCATACTCAGGAAACCAATACCTGTCGTTTCCTTGACGCTGTTTAATTTCCATTATGCGATTGGAAGCAGCTGTAAATAATATACGGTTATCCACCCCTGGCAGACATAGCCAACATATTTGCACTGCACAAAGAACCTGCTGTACTTCTGCCAATTTTAGAAATGCCTCTGCATTTTGATCTGTTGAATACATTTAAATTTTCCTAATTAGTCATTTTTTCGTAAATTATTTGGTTAAAACTTGTCCGCCATATTAACAAGAAGCTGGTTTAAATACTGTGGCACAAATTTTTAACCTTTATGGCCAAATAAAATTATCCTGTTATTTAGGCAAAATAAAGAACCGGATTGTAACTTAAACAAACATAGAGATCAAATAAAGATCATAATAATCCATTTATCGCTTAAATAATTTACTTTCTGTCAACCATGCCTTCTCGCGATGCAGCACCCTCTCATGTGCCATCTTACTGAATCATGCAAATTTTTAGGGTGAAGAGGAAAGCAGCACCGTTTCCCCTCTCCTCCCGCCGAAAGAGCAGCATTGTTTCCTCCTCTCGAAAGCTGAGACGAAGCGAGCATTATTTCCCTTCTCCTCCCGCTGAAAGAGAGCCCCACCATTTCCCCTCTCCCCCCGCCGAAGCGTAAGCGAAGGCGAGGTGGGAGAGGGTTAGGGTGAGGGGGTTATCAATTATCGTCGCGAAGCGACTCCATTTAAATGACGCTGAATGCTCTCTATCACTGCGGGTAATTGTGCTAATACTTCGTGATTCCAGAAACGGATAACTTTAAATCCAATACTATTAAAATATTGCGTCCTGATGTGATCATAGGTCTGATTGTTTTGATGCTGCCCTCCATCTAACGCGATAATAAGCTGTTTCTCGATTCAAACAGAATCAACAATATAATGCTCCAAGGGCAATTGGCGTTTAAATTTTACGCCTAAACGACGATGACGAAGTTGAAACCAAAGATTTTTTTTTGCGTCTGTACTGTGCCTTCTCAACTGTTTGGCACGTTGCTGTAAAATTGACTTTTGCATGCTATTTTTCCATGGATAAGGTTGAATCATCTATACTATATAAAAGGTGTCGCTTCGCGACGATAATTGATACCCCCTCACCCTAACCCTCTCCCACCTCGCCTTCGCTTACGCTTCGGCGGGGGGAGAGGGGAAATGGTGGGGCTCTCTTTCAGCGGGAGGAGAAGGGAAATAATGCTCGCTTCGTCTCAGCTTTC
>Ga0206107_1000314_pt1 | contig 24266 bp, 25 predicted proteins | sample 2B0metagenome_FD_148652 | JGI IMG/M metagenome (GOLD analysis project Ga0206107, IMG submission 148652) | Enriched microbial communities from leaf-cutter ant dump, University of Wisconsin, Madison, United States - 2B0 | ecosystem: Environmental > Terrestrial > Nest > Insects nest > Nest dump...
CCGGGGGGCCGTGATGCCGGGTGCCACGTTGCTGCAGTGTGCCATGATGAACTGACCGCTCTTGAGTCGACTGCGGTCGGCCGCGTAGGTCTTGCTGCCGGTGCTGGCGACGGTCTGCATCTTCGACGGCGCCACGAGGACGACATCGACGAGACTTCCGTCGTTCAGCCACAGTTTCGGCTGGGCGCCGGCTCCCTCGGTGGTGTTGAGGAGGCCGCCGTTCAAGCGGGCGAAGGGGACGTCCTTGGCCACCTGGTCGTTACCGATGATCGGTGCCATTTGGTCGCGGATGTCCGTTTCGGAGAGAGACGTGTTCAGGGCCGCGATGGCCCGGAAGTCGTATCCTTCCTTTTCGAGCTTGATGAAGTGGTCGACGTTCGACCACTTGTAGCCGAGCTGCTCGTGGTACTTGTCCACGAAGCCGGTGTAGGCCTTTTGGGCCGTGGGCGACTTGCTCTCGACGCAGTCCTTCAGGTACTTGAAGGACTTCAACGGTCCGCCGCAACCGATGGTGGCGCGGGCGAACGTGTCGTTGATCGTGGCGCTGCCGATGAGCGGTTCGCTCTTGGAGGCGCCGGTGTCGGAGTTGTCGTAGGACGCAACGGAGACTTTCTCACCGTTGAGTGCGACGATGGAACTGGCGACGACTGCGTCCTGCTTTGCGGTACTCTGGACGTTGAATGCAACGGCCAAGGCCACGAGCGGAACGAATGACACCGCCCACGTTGAGCGCTTGGCTCGACGCAGTAGCGTACTCGCCAGCGCAATGACACCAACGGTGATCATGAAGATCACCAGTGCTGTCAGCGCAGTGCCGGGAGTCGTCGCACCGAGCGCCAGGCACAGAATGAATGTGCCGATGATCGCGAGGGCGGGCGTGTTGCGCTCCTTTCCGGCCAACAACAGGCTGAGAATGGAGGCCAACAGTCCGACGACGAGAAGGACGCTGTTCATGCTGAATCACCTCTCTCTTTCGAGTAGCAGTTGCAAGTGGTTAAGCAAACAAATACACGCTGCAACGCAGCGCTGTCCACACGCAATAAATCGCATGGACGGAACTACGCTGCAAACACGTACTGTAATGGTTCGATTTATTAATGAACAGACTCGTTATTCAATACGAGTATGATTATATTCTATCACAAATGATTAAAAAAGTCAAGTATGTGACAGGGGTGAGATACCTGTATCACTATGACACAAGGGGTAGGTTACCGCAAGAGACTTGTGTATTTGCTGCGTTGATATAATAATACTAGTGTGGCGAAAGCCGTCATAATGCCCCTTAGGGAGTGTAGTGGAAGAAAAGCGCAGGCTTATTCGACGCGACACCCGGCTTTGCTGCGGCATTGCCATGTTGCGCTTTATGTACCTAGGTAATGCGTTTATGGCAACGTATTACCACGAGAAAGGACTGAGCAACTTCGACATTTACGGACTGCAGGTGGTGCTTTACGTTGCGTCCATCGGTAGTGGTTTTGCTTTGGGTCGCTTGGCCGACCGAAGAGGCAGCAAGACGGTTATGGTATATGGTGCCGTCATCAATATCATCCAGACGAGCCTTTTTATGTTCCCTGGTTCGTTCTGGGGATTCGTGCCCTGCCTTGTCATGACCGGCTTTTACGCAACGGCGTTTGCAAATAGTGCACATGTTCTTGTGGACATGCTGGTGACTTCTCTGTTGTCGAAAAAGGCGGCAGAGCGGATTTACCGTCGCTTTCTGACGTCGGAGGCGAGCTTCATGGGGGTGGGGTATGTCGTTGGAGTGGTGTGCGGTGGAGTATTGCATGCGCTTTTTGGCATGCAGGCTCCGTTTATCGCTCAACCGGCGGTTGCTATCGGCATCTTGGTGCTGTCATGGTTGTTGTATCAGCCTGAGCAACCGGGACGAATCCTCCCCAAGACGTCGCGGACGGTATGGTGGCGTTTGGTGCTTGGAATTGTCCGACATCGGCAAGTGTCGACCGTCATGTGGCTGTGCGTCTTTACCGAGTCGCTGGCGCTGACGTGTTTTTGGGTTATCCAGCCCTTTATGGAGGGGCAGGGGGTTCCCCGCGACTACTTTCCGGTGGCCTACGCCTGTTACGGCATGGCGCAAATCGTGTTTGCACGGCCAGTACGCCGCCTCTTTCCGTGGCCACGGTTTTCGTGGACGCTTGCGGTTGCTTTGGCGGTGACCGGTGTCATGGCGGCTGGTTTTAACTCTGGAGCTGGAGCGATTATCGGCATTTTTTTGGCAGTGATCGTCCCTCGCGTGATAAGCTCGCGGCTTACAAGCGACATGCTGCGCACTTTGCTGCCAGAAGAGCGAACCGAGCGCAACACCGAAACGTCGATTGTTTACACTGTGTCGACGGCAGCATCGGCTGTAATGGGGATGCTGTTCGGTCGATTGACGGATCGGTTTGAGCTACAGTATTGCCTGGCGATACTGGCCTTCGTGGAGATGCTTGTTGGCGCGCTGCTGCTTGCTCGTTTTTACCGAGCGTTTGCTTCTAGCGCACCGTCCACCTCTGCGTAACGGTGGCGGAATACTGTATTTTGCAGTGTTCCGCCACCTTTTTCATATTGCTTTAATGTGTTCGATATGCTAAAATAAGTGAGTTGCTAACGCGGCCTCATCGTCTAACGGTTAGGACACCAGGTTTTCATCCTGGCAATCGGGGTTCGATTCCCCGTGAGGTCACCATGACATTATTCAGATTAAAAGAGTTCCACTAATTATCATGTGGAACTCTTTTTTGATGCCCCTCTCTGAAATTGAGTTCGATTCCTCTATGGTGGTAGATTAAAGTTGTAATAATCTGAAAGGAATAGCCTTTTAGGTAAAGTTAGTTAGATAAATGTCACCCCACCAAATTTGATAATCTGTATTGACCAGAACACCATTTTTTACTTATTTACTACAATCTACTTAATTCATACCTCTGTTATCAATTCGTCACCCCACCAAATTTGATAATCTGTATTAACCAGAACACCATTTTTTGTTAAAATTGGTGTAATGGCAAACGACTTACTACACCACCATTTTCCACCAAATCTTGATTCCATCTGGGACAAGGATTTTGCAATTCAACTTGCAGCAACGCAAGGTGCTATTAGCGGCTTAAACCAGGCCGTGCCTCTGCTCCTCAATCCCGAACTTCTTAAACAGCCATTGCTCGACAAGGAGGCGGAATCGAGTTCTCGCCTAGAAGGCACACAAGCCTCTGCGGAGGACGTCTACAAAGCAGAACTTAAGAATGATCCAGAGAAGAGTGATGATGTTCAGGAGACCAAGAACTACCGCCGCGCATTAGAAACCGGCGTTGAGCTAATAAAATCCGATTCTCTGAGCCAGGCGATTATTCGGCAAATTCACCAAACTCTTATGGACGGGGCGCGTGGTCAAGCAAAAAGTCCTGGTAAGTACCGGACTGGAAATGTATGGATTGGAGCACGCGGTACAGGCGTTGATGAGGCACGATATGTTCCGCCGGACGCCCTTCATATCCCCGAACTGATGGGCAAGCTCGAAAGCTTTATTGAGGACGCTAATGTCCATCCGTTAATCGCCTGTGGTGTTATTCATCATCGTTTTGAAGCTATTCACCCGTTTGAAGATGGTAATGGACGAACAGGAAGGGTGGTTGTAACCCTCTACCTACTTAAGACGGGTATGCTTGCCGCACCTATGCTCTATCCAAGCGGTTACTTTGAAAAGAATCGTAGTGATTACATGGATGCTCTACATGCCGTTGATACAAGCCAAGACTGGTATACGTGGCTTTCATTCTTTTTGAAAGGTATCCAAACCCAGGCTGAACTTTCGTTAAAGGTTGCCAGAGAAATCGATGGCCTCTTCAAGTACGACAGAGAGTTAATTAAAGACGCTACCGCCCACCTCAATCTTCTGCGTGTTCTAGAGTTTTGCTTCACGCAACCCTTTGTAAGTGTGAGACTTATCTCGGATCGACTCGATATACCTGTACAGACGGTTCGGCGTTATATTACTACGCTAGAGGATAAAGGCGTACTCTACCTCTCTGAAACGCTAGAAAGAGGTGAGAAGGTTTACGAGAACAGAGCTCTTCTTAAAATATTGAGGCAAATCTAGATGACTGAAAAGCGTAAAGCAAAGAAGTCTCAAGATCAAAAGCTATTTGATGAGTATCTACAGTATATGGAGAATAGCGACCTAGTGTCGGCTATAGGCGCGCTCGATGAGCTTATTAAAATTACACCCGTGAAGGCTTTGTCTATTCTTTGAAGGTTGACGCTTTAAGTCAGTTGGGCCGACAGGCAGAAGCGCTCGAGTCCGCCAACTTAGCTATTCAGTATCCTAACCCGAGCTCCAAGTTGCTTAAACTGAGAGCTGAATTGATTTTGTCATTAGGCCAAACTGTGGAAGACATGCAAGTGGCGCTGGATTCAATTGATCGTGCAATCCAGCTATACGAGCAAGAAAGCGTAAATGAAGATATTCAATCTAGATTCGACAACATTGATAGTTTCAAGTTTTGGTTTGGTGAAAAGACCAAGAGTCGAACCGAAATGGCAAGTTTAAAAGCTGATATTAAAAGCTTAATATACGCTCTTAATATCTATAGCCAAGTGCAAGATATTCAAAGTAATCTTGCGCAAGAAAAGGTGAAGATTATTGAGCTTATGGCCATCTTCACTGCCATTCTTGCGCTTATTTTTGCAAATGTGCAATTCGCTTCAAAGCTTGATCTAAACGGCGTACTGGTCGCTAATGGTGCTTTGTTGATAGCGTTGACATGGATGTTGTGGCTAGCTCAGAGGATAGGCTCGCACCAATCCCTTCTTCCTAGATTGAATCTTAAGAAGATACTTGGTGGATTTTTGTTGTTATCTTTTTGCCTACTAGTTATCATTGGACTTGCATTTTTGATAGTCCTCTTTATTAGGTGGGCTACTTAATCCTAACCCTCGGAGCTCCGGATCTTCCAGATCGGGGAGGTAAACTTTACCATTGCGATATTCCATGCCCAAGTCGACAAGTTTTAAATAAAGCCTAGTCATATCTTTCTTGCAAGAGTTCCACCTAGAAACACGCTGGTTCACCACGAATATAGCTCACCTATTAGGTGGGCTGTTTTCGTGGTGAGGGCTACGAAAAGAAAATCCCACTCTGGATGACGACCGACTTAACCTCCTAACTCACAACTTTGTTGCTGTCCCGGATGTGGCAGGACATCCTACGGGCGGTGCTGTCGATTTAACTCTTGTTGATTCTGTGGGTAATGAGATGAATATGGGCAATACTATAGCAGATTATGCTAATCCTGAAGTAATTAAAACCTTCGCTAATACAAATAGAGAGCAGATGGATAATTTACACGATGCTCACACAGATAACACGAGTAGTATACAATTATCTTATGAGAAAGCTATTCAAGGTATCGACAAAGGTGGTAGTATTCAATCGTGATAAAACGAAGGTTCTTGTGATTCACATGGACAAGAATAATGATTACGGATTACCAGGAGGTCATATTGATGAGGGTGAAGACATTGAGGTGGCCGTAAGGCGCGAACTCGCCGAAGAATGTGGCATCGGTGAAATAGAATTAGCAAAAGCTGACTTCTTTTTGCATTCTAACGGAAAGCTTATATTAGCATTTGTTGGTCGGCTTGGCGATCATGAGGAGCTTGTTTCCCAGCAAGGTGGACAAGAAGGCGTTCCGCGATGGCTCACTAAAGATAAATTTGAAGCCCTTGCGATTGAACCTAATTACAAAAGACTCGTCCTAGACAACTGGAGTTAGAGGGTGGGGTTTCGCTGTTGCTGCTATTTGATGGGTAATAGTTAACGACTAAAAATGGTAGAATAAACATATGGAAGGTTGAAATTAACATGAATAATACCCCGCTAAAACATCTACTCCTTGCACTCGTAATTGCTGGTGTTGCCATACCATACACCGCGTTTGTGCCGTGGGCTATTGAACATGGTCTAGATTTGCCACTACTCATACAGCAAGCGGGCGCAAGCCGTATTGCGGCTTTTGCGTGGCTAGATGTGGTGGTGTCGGCAGCCGCGCTGCTGGTTGCAGCATATGGTGGGCGATTTATATCACTTAAACGGGCGGGAGTTGTAACAATTTTGACATTGGTAGCTGGCGTATCGGCCGGGTTACCAATGCTGTTTTACTTTATGATTGCAGACAAACAAGAGGGTGAGACGACACGCTAGCTATGAATTCAAAAAAAGACTTGTCAATTTGGTCGATTGACGAGTCTGAATATATAATTAACGACAAATTTTTAAAGCTCCGCCGTGATTCTTGTACGACACCTCAAGGGGGTAAGGTAGATACTTACTATATTCTTGAGCTGAACGACTGGGTGAATTGCATCGTCATTGATGAAGACGATAACGTTATTATGCTCAACCATTACCGCCACGGTATTCAAAAGCGCCTTCTGGAATTTATTGGCGGTGGTGTAGAAGAGGGCGAATTGCCTGAAGTGGCGGCGCGACGAGAGGTGCAGGAGGAAACGGGATACACGGGTGGGGTGCTGTTTCACGTTGGAACAAGCTATCCAAATCCGGCCAACCATACAAATAAGGTGCATACGTACCTAATGGTGGACGGAAAGATAAGCCAAGATCAAAGCCTTGAAGTAGGTGAGACTATGACGCTAGAGAAAATTCCATTTCGGACGATGATAGAGGAGATGAGCAAATCAGGTGCCGTTTATCCTGCGATTTATATTGCTGCGTTATTCCATACGATGAATTTCATACGAGCTTCAAATAATCCGGCATTGGCGCATTTGAAAAAATATTGTTAATAGAAAAACCCCTCTCGGTCCGCGCGAACGTATCGCGAGGTCGAGAGGGGTGGGAACGGTGACATCCTCTACTTGAGGCTGACACCTGTTCCATTGAAGACGGTCTTGCCGTTCTTTTGGCCACAGGAGTGGTAGAGCGTACCGTTTTTCAGGCCCTTGAAGGTGATGTCGTCGAAGTAATTGTCTTCGACGGCGAACCGATTAACACCGTCCGCCTTTACAACCTTGCCACGTTCGTCTTTTGCGCACACGTGCGAGGGGGCGAAATCGTCGTATGCGGGCATGGTGACGATAACGCCATCATCTACCTTTCGACGGGCGAGAATGACCGGTGACTCGCCTTCGAAGGTCATCCGCCCGAGGATTTTAATGGCATTGTTGCCGATAGCTGCCATCTGTACACCGTCCGACTTAGTGCTGCATTTGGGCTTAAGTTGGTACGTGCCGGATGAGAACAGGTTGAACACGATCGTTCCGTGGCGCCCTTCGGTGGTTTGTGCGAACGAAGAGGCTGTCAGCTTACCTTTGTCGATGACGATGCAGGACTCGGCGAGCGCCGCCTTGCCGTCGGCTCCGTAGCCGTCCAATTCAACTTCCACCGTTAGGTGGTAGCCCGATGCCTTGACGTCGGTGACCCTCATGTGCGTCCCTGGACGAGACGGGTCTGATGTCACGCCAAACGTTTTGGCGGCGGTGAAGCGCGCCTTGGGAAGATCGCGCTGCGCTGCCGAGTCTTGCGTTTCGATAGCGTGGCGTACCTTGGCGATCACTGCCTTGCAGTTCCAAGCCACCGGTGAGCAAACACCGATGATGAGCAGGGTCGTTAGGAGGAATTTGAGACCTGGATGCATAATCCCGGCGGCTTTTCGATCCTCGTTAGCCCTCTGCAATTCTCGCATAGCCGCTTTCTCGTAGGCGATTTTTTGCGTCTTCAGACGAATCTTGTACTCCGCATCCGTCTCTTCCGGTTTACGCTGGACGGGAAGATGGCTAGCGCGGAGTTGATTGATGTTTACTCGACGGCGAAGACGGATCTCTTTGAGCCTCTCCTTCTTTGAGAGCGGGTTGCGCTGTACACCGTCTCGACCGAGTGGGTGCGGCGGTTTTACCGTAGGGACAACCCTCGCCGTCATTGTCTCCTGTGTGGCGACTTTGGCGGCGATGGCTGCGTCCACCTTGGGGCCCATCATCTCACGCGCGCTTACCTTGTCTGTTGCCGATCCTGGCAGCATGCTACGCAGCTGGTGAATCTTGCCGCGTTTCGACGGCTCCATTTGGAGACATGACTGAACGAGAGGTAGCACCTCTGGTGGAACGGCGGATAGATTCGCCTTTCCTGATAGGATGGCGCTCATAACCTCCGCGCTCGACATGTGTGGCATACCGAAAGGCTGCCTACCTGTCGCTGCGTAGACGAGGATGCCACCGAGGGCGAAGATATCGGACGCGGATGTTGCACGCTTGCCGCAGAGTTGCTCAGGCGACATGTACGACACCGTTCCGATGATGACACCACTGCCGGTGATACCCGGATCTGTACTACTCTGAGCGATGCCAAAATCGATGACTTTGGCGCCACCGGGCGAAATCATGATGTTCTGCGGCTTGAGGTCGCGGTGAACGATTTCGGGGTGGAACGACTCGAGCGCCAGAATGAGGTTGTGAGCAAGCACCAGCACTTGTTTTGCTGAAAGCTTGCCACCTGCCTCGGCAACAGCTTGGTGTAGAGTGATGCCGGGAATGAACTCGCTGGCATACCACCATGGGTCGGCGGCGATATTGACGCGAGAGATTCGCGCGACGCGGTCGCTCGTGAGACGCCGGAGTACGGCAATCTCTCGCTTGAACCGCTCACGATAGGTGGGATCTCCCTGCTTGTCGGACGCGATCACTTTAATAGCGTGTGGGCTATGATCGCGACGGACGTCGAGGCCGAGGTAGACGACGCCCATTGCGCCGGCCCCGAGTCGACCGATGAGAGTGTACTTACCGAGCTTTTTGGGGTCGCTGGACCGAAGAGGTTCCATGATGTCACGCTCCTTAGGTGGAGGCTGCAAAGTTACAAGACCCACGAGTGCGGGCCTAGAATTTACATTATAACATTTACTCTATAAAGTCAAAGCGTAGATAGCGAGCTAATATATACCTATAAGGTGTAATTTAAAAAACATCTTTACAATCTGTCTCTGGTGCTATAAAATTACGAGGCGCTAGTGTTTTCGACACACTGGGCATCGAGAAAGGGCAGTATCCTTGAGCAAGAGCCTCGGAGAGACCGACATGTACGACCCCAGCACCGTGGAGATCACGGGTCCGTGGGCGACGCCGCAGCGCTCCAACACCCTGCAGAACCTCGGCTGTGCGGAGTTCGCGCCGAACAGCCTCGGTGGCCTCTCGATCCGCGACACGAAGCTGGGGGCGAACAGCCCCATCCTGAACTTCGACGCGACCGAGATCCACGCGCTGTTCCACGATGTCCGCGCGGGCAGGTTCTCGCAGTTCGACGAGGCGCCCAAGAGCGCCTGACGCCGGCTCGTACGTTGAGGTTTCAATTCTGACCTCTCACTGACCCTGGCTGGCCCCTGTTTTTTTGGGGGCTGGCTGGGGTCATTTCTCTAGTAGGAGGAGTATGCGTATCCATGCTTTGGCGGCGCTTTGTCAGGTGCCGTTTGAGAAGGCTGAGCCGGTAATCTTCAGGAGCGAAGTTTCGGATCCTGATGGGTTCTTCGGCATCGACAGCCTTGAGAGGCTACTGGAAGAGCCGAAGCTGGTGACTCGAGCCGGGCTCTTCAAGGAGCAGCAGCTCATCGGCAATCCCGCCGACTACACGCGCGAGTTCGTCGAGAACGAACGCAGTACCGGCGCGGCATTCACCCTTCGCGGGGTGCAGCGAGTTCCGGGCCCTGTGCGCGACATGTGCATGGAGATCGCGGATACCGGTTGGCCGGCGGTTCACGCGGTGGCTCTCGAGTCGCCCGAAGGAGTGGTGTCTTTGGCGCCGCACTGGGACCTCAACCCCGTCATCGCCGTCCAGACCGTGGGACGTAAACGCTGGCTCATTTACGAGCCGGTGGTGTCCAGCGGGCAGGAGGTCATCGACAGGTGGTACGACGGCTACGGCTCGGGTTTCACTCCCGAGCAAAAAGCCGCTATGTTGCCGGAGAATGCGGCGTTCGACGTAACGCTCAACCCCGGTGATGTACTGTTCGTCCCGGCCGGTTGGCCGCATGCACCGTTTGCGGTTGGAGGGCACTCGCTTCACATGAGCGTGTGCGCCTTGCCACAGCAGGTGGTCGACCGGTCGGGTACCGTCGATCACTTCTTCGACCTGTAGCGGTCGACGCAATGTCCTGGCGGCGCTTAAAAGGCGTCGCCAGGACCCCCAAGTAAAGGAGCGACGTGAAAGATTCAAGCGTCCGCTGGATGGCTGAGTGTGCGGCGAAGCCGTTTCACGAAAGCCTGCCCCAGCTGCTGGCGAACGGATTCGACCCGCAGGACAGTCCGCTTAGCCTCCGGGAGGTCAAAGCGCTGTTCTACGACGACACGTTTCGGCGAAGCGTGTCGCCACTTCGGAAGAGCTACCGGAGGGTGAGTGTTGTGCGCGACCAGAAACTGGTCGATCACAGCGAGTACGAGTCGCTTGCAGGAGCGAGGTGCGTGCGTCGACAGGACGTGACCATCAAGCTCCATGCCGCACACTTGTACGCCGATCGAGTGCGGCAGGTTGGACAGAGACTCGCGAACGCGACTCGGCTTCCGCTGCACGCAACGGTGTATCTGTCATCGACGGGTCGCCAGGGCGTCCCGCTGCACTCGGACGCCGACAGCGTTTTTGCCCTGCAGGTAACGGGGCAGAAGACGTGGCTGTTCTACCGGCCTCGCGCAACGAGTCCTCAGGACACGGACAACGTCGGGTGGATTCTGGAAGACGGTCAAACGGAGCAGATGGCACCGCGTTGTGATGCTGTCTGTGAGATCACCGTCACCCCGGGAGACATTCTGTACGTTCCCCGTGGCTGGGGTCACTACGCTCTCGCGGAAGACGGGGAGTCTCTCCACGTGAGCCTAGGGGTGCTTCACCCTGAGGTTGACCAGACGAAGGTCGCCCTGCAGGAACCCCTCATGCCCAACGTGGCATGACAAAAGGGGTGGGTCTCGTGTTTACGCACTGAGACCCACCCCTATTTTTAATGGAGCTATCCAATGAACTTTGACAATTATTATAATAAAGTGTATAATTTTAAAAGTCCAAATCGATCACAGAAGGGCAACTATCATGCTTCACTTTTCGTTCACTCGTCAGCCGGCAGGCTCGATGGACGAGCCGTTGGTTTCGGTGCAGCCGGAGCTTGGCTGTCAGGTGGGCAACGGATGGCTTGAGCTGCGCGTCTATGGCGAGAACGATTTCGGTCTCGGTGCGCTGTTCGACGGCAAGCAGGTTCCCTTCGAGGGCCAGAGCACCTACAACGAGCTGCGCCAGATCTACCGCACCAAGGTTGGGTCGGCGTTTTCGAGTGTTCTACTGCTCGGTGCGCCGGCTCTCACCCTCGAGCAGACGCCCGAGGGATGGTGCGTCTTGCGTCAGGGTGGTGCGGAGTATCCGCACTTTGACGGACTCGTGAGCCGCTTGGAGGCGAACAGCTTCAAGGGCGCAGCCATCTCTGGCCGAGACGGCTGCCCTGGCGTCGCCATTCAGATTGTCGAGGGTGAGGAGTTCGAGGCGTTTGATCGTCTCATTCCCATCATCACCAACACGTGACAATCTCCTCTGATCGCGGACAAGCCCGGCACTTCGGTGTCGGGCTGTTCTTCTTTATGCTAATTATCGGCAATCGTAATGTCGTCAATGAGAAGTGAATGGCCGACAGTGCTTGATGTTCCGGTAATTTCCAAAAATACGCTGGTGGCCGCAGGTGGTGCGGTAAGATTGGCCTCGCCTTTTTGCCAATCGGTTGTGAGTGTGTTTATGGGGGCGAGGTCGGTTTGAATAAGAGCCGACGATGCATCGTACCATTTTACTCGCAGTGTTGCTGCGGCTATGGCGCCCGTCTGCTGTTTTGCCCAAAAGCTAACCTGCTTTTCGCCCGGCGATGTGGTGAATCCGGGATAATTACCTAGTTGAACACCCCAGCTACCACTTTCGGTTGTCGTTACTAGCATGCTATGACTACCTTCATGCGCGTCCACGGCTGTCTGATTAATATCTACGGCAAACCAACTTTGCCATTCGCCAATAGAACCTTCGAGCGTTGCGGTATCTTCATCGAGCGCGTTGCTTACCGGCGGTAAGGGGTCGCCGTTAAAAACGCTACCGTTATCTTGATTATAAGGGTTGGAACGCCATGCATCCCAGCCAATCGTCTCTCCCCATCCTTTGGCGAATTTCCAATTTCCAATATAGGTATTGTCGTAAAACGAGTTGCCGTTATTAAACATAACGTCGTTTTGTACGTTTGCAACATTATATGCGGAAGGATCCCATGAAATGTTATCCGCACCGGTGGCGAAGAGTGCCTGAGCGCCACAGTAGTTACCTGCACAGGGGACGTTTTCACTTGCAAAGCGAAACTCATTATTAAATACTTTTATGTTTTTTGAATGCCAGCGACAGTCGGTAGTGTATGGTTCGCTACCAATAGCTGTATAGCAGGGGTGGGTGGTATTTATTGGATTAGGGTAGTCGTAGTCACGGGGCGCAGGAATAATGGTTGGCGTCACAAACGGCGTGCAATAGGTTTTACTTGTGTTGCCGTTCGAGTTACAGAAACGGTTGGCGTTTTCAAAGATGGAGACGCCAGAGAAGTTATCTTCGAGCAAGTTATTTTTAATTTGCAGGTTACTACTACCCGTTACTTGTGACGAGAGTCTCGCATCGCCACCCGATTCGGAAATGTAGATAGCCGGGCCAGGCGACCCTGTATTGCTGGCGCCGCTCGCCCACGAGTTGCGCTTTAAAACGTTGCGGCTAATTGTGGCGTTATAGCTAATTTCGTACCAGATACCTTCGCCTTCGTTGTGCTCAATCCAGTTACTGTCGAATAAAAAGTCGATATCATTCGTATCGGCCCATAATCCGGTGCTAAGATTGTCATGAACGTAGTTATTGGTGACAGTAGCGCCTTCGACATCCCAAAACTTACCGCCACCCGTACAGCCACAGCCTTCTATTTGCGATTCCCAGTCGTCTTGGTTATTACCGACAATTTCGTTATTATGAACCACAATGTTTTTAATAGCCGAGTCGCCCTCGATTTGGTCTTTGTACATGCTAAAGCCGTATTGGCCGTTGTCTTTTAAGCAGTTATTACGAACGATGTTGTCGGTGCCTATAAATACGGCGGCACCATCGTTATGATGGGCGTTGATATGCTCCATTATCCAGCCTGTGCCTGAGTTGTGATTAATAACACCTTCGTTATTGTTGCTATTACCTAGGCCAAAGTTACGGATTTCAAGGTAGGCAATACGAACGTTACTTGCTTCACCGCCAAACGCGTAGCGGTTTTTGTTCTTGCCATCCAGTATAGCGCCGGGCGCGCCAATGTAGGTGCTGCCGTCTCCGGGGAATATTTGAGCGTACTCGCCGTCGCCAAATGTGTGTTCGCCTGGTGTGAACCAGTAGGTTTTATTTGTCTGACCGAAATCGAAACCAGCGTTATTGCCAGCAGGAACAACGATCGCATGACTTGGGGCTTGTGACGGGCCGTTCTCCCACTCATTATTACTACAGACTTTCATACTGGCAGGGAGCGCCGACCACCAGCCACCGGGTGTTCGCAGATCTTCGGGGTCGGTCGGATCTGTTGGATCTGTCGGATCGCTTGGGTCTTTGGGGTCGGTCGGGTTTGCAGGAGAGCCTCCACCTGTTGAACCGGCTGTCTGATGAGAGGTTGATGCGACACTATTTCCGGCTACACCACTATATACCGGTGTTTTTATCATAGCTTTTGAAGTCTCATCTGTTGGATTGACGCGACCATTTTTAATGGTAAAACGGAATAACTTACTTTTTGCACTATTGCCCGCAAGGTCGTAAGCGATAGCCTGGAGAGTGTGGACGCCGGGTTTTAGCGATCCTATGAAGATGGTTGCCGTAAAAGGCGCTTCAATACTGCGTGCAACTACTTCTCCGTCAAGTAAATATTCAACACGAGCGATTGTGGTGTTGTCGGTCGCATCTACTGACACCTCGAAAGACTGTCCATTTTTGGCGAGCGTAAGTGCCGATTTTGACACGTTAAGACTAACTGCCGGAGGCTCATTATCTGTCGACTGTGTTTGCTGAGGTGAAGCTGGCGGTTGGGTTTTAGTGTTATACAAAAACACCCACAGCAAGGTAGCTGCTATTATAGCTATCAACCCAATGATAGCAATCCATCGTTTTTTTATGTTAGTACCCTCAAACTCATTTTTTAATGGTTCTATGATTAATGATAAAAGAATACATAAGCAAAAACAACCATAGAAAATTGTTTTAAGCTTAAACGGTATAATTATGTTTTTGAAAGTACTAAATGCTTGTGATATTATGGGATAAAACGTTAGTGCATAAAGCCATAATGGCAATAGACATGAGGAAAAATAGGTTATGACACGTCTCCCGGAGCCCGGTAAAGATGAAAATACCTGGGGTGAAATTCTTAATGAATATTTAGAGGTTGCGCATGACGCAACTGGAGCCTTGAAGCCAGGCATTGTTGGCTCGACCGCACTGCAAAATAACTCCGTATCAGGTGCCAAGTTGCAAGATAACTCTGTTTCTTCTGCAAAATTGCAAGATGGATCAATCTCCGATGCAAAATTAAATGCAGGCACCGGCAGTAACGGACAGGTACTTACGCGCGATACCGGAGCGGCAGGTGGTTTTTCCTGGACATCCACCGCGGGCTCGCCTGATGCGACGACGACATCAAAGGGAATTGTGCAGTTGTCGGGTGATCTTTCTGGAACAGCAGCTTTGCCTACGGTACCTGCGCTGGCTAATAAAGCCGAAACGTCAACGGCAATTAATACAGGCGCGGGGCTTACTGGCGGAGGCGATTTATCTGCCGATCGTACCATTGCCATTAATTTTGGAACAGGTGCTGGAACTGTAGCGCAGGGAAACGATAGTCGTATTACTGGCGCCGAGCAAACAAGCAACAAGGGCACCGCTAATGGATATGCAGAACTTAATAGTTCAACGGTGGTTCCCGCAGCCCAACTAGGGTCGGGCACTGCCGACACAACAACGTTTTTGCGTGGCGATAATACATGGGCAACAACTCCTGCGGCGCCAGTAGAGAGCGTTGCAGGAAAAACCGGTGTCGTAACACTCGTAAAAGGTGATGTTGGTTTATCTGATGTTGACAATACAAGCGACGTCGACAAACCTGTTTCGACTGCGCAGCAAACAGCGCTTGATGGCAAGGTGAATGTTGCTAATGGTGGTGGTGAAACTTATTTCGACGCTGGCAATAGCGGTACTGCAAAAACAATAGATTTAGCAAACGGCAATGTGCAAAAACTTACCTTAACGAACGACTGCACCATTACACTTACAAATCCTGCTGGCGGCACATTTCGCTCGGTTCTCCTCTATGTGTTTCAAGATGGAGCGGGGTCGCGCCTCATTACATGGCCAGGTTCGGTGAAATGGGGTGATGCAGGCGCACCCGAACTGTCAACCGCAGCCGGAAAAATGGATAAAATTTTACTCGATACGGTAGATGGCGGCACAACGTGGTACGGTGCGGCTGGTCCTAAAGGGTTTTAGATGATTGGTTCAGCTCGTAGCGTTCTCATGTACTCGCCCGTCGACTCGGGTGTGGTTATACCTGTACCGTTGGCAGCGTATAGCTTTAGCGAAGGGGCTGGTCTCACATCGGCTGATGTATCGGGCAATGGCCACACACTTACACTCAATAGTTCCAGCTGGACTACCGGTCACACCGGCACGGGTATCACAAACACGACAACAGGTTTAGGAGCAGGGGCAAATCTTGTAGCGCCAGGAGCGGCAATTACAATGATGGCCTGGATTCAGCCTCTCGAGCTTACTCCTGGCGGGAGCCGTATTGCTTTAGGAACATTTCAAACCGGTGGAAACACTGCAGTGGCTATTTTTACGCAACGAGGCGACTTTGGCTCGCCAAATGTTTTACAATGTGATATTCGTATTACTTCTCTTCAGGCATTCCACGGCCCTGCTTTAACGGTAGGTGTATGGACTCATGTTGCCCTCACCTATGACGGTGCGCAGGTTTGTTTGTATGTTAATGGCTCACTCTATACTTCGGGTGCGGCGACGGGTGCCGTTAGCACCGGTGATGTACTGACGGTTGCTGGTAATGATCCGGGTAACTCGTACGATTCTGATGTAACTGTCGATGATGTGCGCATATTTGATGTGGCGCTTACCGCCGAACAGGTGTCGTTGGCGATGTCGACACCTGTCGCGTAGTGGGTCTAAACTGTTAGACTCTCGTATCCAACAAACTGATCGGCACGTATATTTACTTTGTTGACGTTTGCTTCTAGTAGTAGTTTTCTCATTGCACCAACCAGGGCGCTCGGTCCGGCGAGATAGTATGTTGGTAAATTAACGTCGCCTACATATTTTTGGAGCAGGTCAAGTGAAATAGCTCCTGTTTCGCCCGTCCATTCAGGGTCGTCTGTCATTGTTGGAACAAAAACAAAATGGGGGTTTTGCTGTGCAAGATTTTTAAATTCATCAAGAAAGGCAGCGTCTGCCGGGGTATGGTTCGAGTAGAAAAGAAAAACTTTTTGAGGTGATTGCTGTTTTGTTGCCTGGGCAATCATACTACGGGCAAATGTAACGCCAATGCCCCCGGTGAGAATAACCGCTGGTTTTTGAGGGTCGCCCGATAAAGAAAAACTGCCGAATGAACCCTCAAGCGTCAATTCCCCGCCGAGCGGCATATCGCGGAGACTTCGCTTAAATGCAGTATCGCGCATTCGGGTGGCAATCATAAGTTCCGTTTCGAACGGTGCGCTAGCAAGTGAGAACGTTCGCTTGTTGCCCTCTGCGTCGGTTTCGAGCGGATGGAGCAAAGTAAAATCGGCGTATTGTCCTGCTTTGTAGTTAAAATCTTGTGGTTTTGTAAAATAGAACGCCATTGTGTTTGCCGCAATGGATTCTCTTCGTGTAAGGGTAATTGTGTAACTCATAGTTCTTCTGTTATTGTATCTCTTTTTCGATATGCGCGGTACTTTTTGTCACGTTATCGGTAAAATGTTCTAAAAAATGGGTAATAGTCTTTAATTGTTCGGGTGTATACGAAGATAAGAGCGTCATGTGGGCTTTTTGAACATCAGCCACAAGCGGCCCGGCGGTATCCTGAAACTTAGATGTCATTTTAACAATAACACCTCGCCTATCGTGAGGATTGGGCTCGCGTCGAATATAATGTGCTTTCTCAAGTCGGTCGAGCAGGGCGGTTGTCGATCCACTTGAAAGATTAGTGTATTTTGCGACCTCTGTTGGGGTGACGCTGCCTTTAATACTTAAAAGACTGAGACACTCTGCGTCGGCAATGTTTAGTCCAAGACGTCGACCGATGGCGTTTCGAAAGAGTACCGAACTAATACCTTGATTTTGTGCGGCCAACATGACCTGGTGGTGTAAATGATTCGTCATTTTTTATATACCTTGTTGACAATAACTTTAATATAGAGTATCTTAATTATATAGCAATTAACGCAAAAAAGCAAGGAGCTTAAAAAATGGCTATCGTTAAAAAATTCAGCATGTATGTACTCGCCGTTAAAGATATGGCGAAGATGACAAACTTTTATGCCGACGCACTGGGTCTCGAAGTAACACAGGACTACCGTCAGGATGATGAAAACTGGTGGATCAAGCTTACTTTGCCAGAAGGTGGCGTTTCTATTACACTCAGTCTCGAAAAAGAAGGTATGAAGCCAGGCACAATGACTGCATACTTTGAAACAGATGACATTGAGGCAACACGTAAGCATCTTATTGAAAAAGGCATTAAAGTGAGCGACGTACAGAACGATCTTTATGGCCCTGGGTCGAATGTAAAATTTGTTAATTTGCAAGATCCAGAGGGTAATCCAGTATTATTAGTACAAGAGTAGTTTTATAAAGGAATTGCATGCAAGAGTATATTGAAGTTTACGGCGCCCGTCAGAACAACCTGAAAAATGTCAGCGTAAAAATCCCTAAGCGAAAAATAACGATTTTTACCGGCGTGTCAGGATCGGGGAAATCGTCGCTCGTTTTTGACACTATTGCCGCCGAATCGCAGCGGTTGCTTAACGAAAACTTCAGTATGTTTGTTCGCAATTTCCTGCCGAAAATAAGTCAGCCTGAAGCAGATGCTATTAAGAATTTGAGCATGGCCGTCATAGTCGACCAAAAACCACTTGGCGGCGGCTCGCACTCTACCGTCGGCACGGTAACCGACATTGCACCGTTGCTTCGGCTGATTTTTTCGCGCTTTGGCAAGCCTCATGTCGGTAACGTTAATATGTTTTCGTTTAACGATCAGATGGGGATGTGCCATAACTGTAATGGTATGGGCCAAAAAATGGGCCTTGATATGGAGTTGGCTTTCGATAAAGAGAAATCGATTAACGAGGGTGCAATTATTCTTTTAGAGACGCAAAAAGACTGGACGCTTGATACTATAAAGGCATCGGGTCTTTTTGATAACGATAAAAAACTCAAAGATTTCTCTTCGGAAGAGCTTCAGAATTTGTATCACCTAAAGCCAACTAAGGTGAAGGTAAAGGGGATTAATATAACGCTCGAAGGAGTGGTTGATAAGTTCGTTCGAAAGTACATCAACACCGATCTTAAGAGCTACTCAGAGCGCACGCAAAAGCAGGTGGCGCCGTTTGTTGCTATGGAGCCCTGTGATATGTGCCACGGCGCAAGGCTTAACCGAGCTGCCTTGTCGTGTAAAATTAACGGTTACACTATTGCCGATTTAAACGTTATGCAAATCGACAAGCTAATAGATGTTATTAATTCTCTCAATACAACCGAAAATCATGCAATCATTCGCACGCTAAAAGAGCGGCTGGCAAATCTTATTGAAATTGGGTTAAGCTACCTAAGCTTAGATCGTCCAACCGATACGCTTTCGGGTGGCGAGTCGCAACGAGTCAAAATGGTAAAGCACCTAAATGGCAGCCTGGTTGACGTAATGTACATTTTTGATGAACCAAGCGTTGGTTTGCATCCGCGAGATGTACATCGACTTAATGCGCTACTTCGGAAATTGCGCGACCAAGGTAACACGGTATTGGTGGTAGAGCACGACCCTGATGTTATTGAAGCGGCCGACCACATTATTGACGTTGGTCCGAATGCTGGTGCACGCGGTGGTGAAATTATGTTTGAAGGAACGTATTCGGGCCTGCTGAAGTCGGATACGCTGACAGGTAAGCATCTCAACGATCAAGAGCCAATTAAGAAAGACGTTCGCAAGGCAACGGGTGAGTTGGTTATTAAAAATGCCCACGCTAACAACTTGCAAGATGTCACAGTGGCTATTCCAACTGGTGTTTTTACAGTAGTAACGGGCGTGGCGGGGTCTGGTAAGAGCTCACTCATTAATCAGGTGTTCTTAAAGCAGCATCCTGAGGCTATTGTTGTCGACCAATCTCCTGTTGGTGCTTCAAGCCGCTCTAATCCGGCAACGTACACCGGTGTTATGGACGTTATTCGCAAAGCGTTTGCAGCGGCAAATAATGTAGATGCCGGTTTGTTTAGCTTTAATTCAAAAGGCGCCTGCGATAACTGTAACGGTGCTGGTTTTCTTACGCAGAGTCTCGGCTTTTTAGATGACGCCAAAACAATTTGTAGCGTATGTAATGGAAAGCGCTTTAAAGATGAAGTGCTGGCGTATAAATATAACGGTAAATCGATTACCGAAGTTCTTGAGCTAACAATGGCCGAAGCGAAAGAGTTTTTCGATCTGCCTGAAATTGCTAAAAAATTACAGGCATTGAACGATGTCGGCTTGGAGTATTTAACGCTTGGTCAGCCGCTAAGCACGCTATCGGGCGGCGAATGTCAGCGAATAAAACTCGCCAGCGAGCTGCATAAAAATGGCAGCGTGTACGTGCTGGACGAGCCGACTACCGGTTTGCACGTGTCGGATATTACTCGATTGCATGACATTATCGACCAACTTGTTGACCGGGGTAACACGGTAATAACTATCGAGCACAACCTGGATGTTATTCGCCGCGCCGATTGGATTATCGACCTTGGGCCCGATGGCGGCGATAAGGGTGGCTATATTATGTTTGAGGGGACGCCCGAACAGCTAGTAAAAAGCAAAAAGGCACTGATTGCGCAGTACCTTTAAGACGACCGCCAGCCTTTAGTCTAAAGGGCTAGCAGTAGTCCTCGCGTCGCAAAAATGAACAAAGCAATTGCCACGCTTACGCAGGTTAATGTTTCGAGCGGTACTTTCCAGCGTTTGGCCACGAAAAGGGGGTAGAGTGCGCCGATTGTCGTGACGGTGGCGAGGATATAAAGGCCGGCGTCCTGAAAGATGGGTGCTAATAGGTAAAAATGAACACCTACGATAGTACCCACTACCGTGGGGATGTAGTGCCTTTTATGAGCTATGAGTAGACTAATAGCTGCGATAGCTATGAGCACCAGCTCAACGATAAAAATCCATATGTAGCCAGAAAAACCACCCTCTGATAATGCCGAGGGGCTGTTCCAATTTTGCCACGCTACAAAACCACCAATTGAAGCTAAAATAAGAGAAACACCCGAGCCGACACCTAAGAGGGCGGGCCAAAGTTTACCCTTTGGAGGCCTATCCTGCGCCCAGCCAAACCAAGCCATTGCAAATGTACCCAGAATTGCTGCGGCCATTGCGTTATCTCTAATAAATTCTTCCATGTGCCTCCTTGTTGTTGTTCTGTCTATTGTAGCACGATTATTGTATAATATGATCCGTACAAGCTATGCGCGAATAGCGCACCGAAAGGAGTGATGCTTCACCGCCTCAAGGACGCGACGCAACCCATCATCATTCCCAACGGTGACTACATCATGCCGGTGAACAGTATCAAGTCAATCTAACCGGTTCCGATCTGGCCGAGTGTCTGGTGTACGACCGCAACTTCCAGCCTATTTTAATAGATCATTAATCTGCCTAGCTAAGCGGATTAGGCCCCCGTCGGAAGATCGGTAGCGTTTCAGCCGATGGTTTCAATTCTTTAAGTGAATCAACGAGAGCGTCCCAATTGGTAGTTTTGTAGGTGTCTCGACCGAATGATTTATTATCGATAGTTATATATGAACCCTCTTTCGCTAGAGTGATTCCTTCATGGTATGATGCATCCTCTCCATCATGCCCAACCCAGCCATCATGAACATATTTCTGCCCCTTAGGCGATGTTCTTACTTCACAAAACCAACTGCTAACATTGGGCTCATTGCCGAGGTTACTACACTTATTAGCGTAGTAACTATTGTTACCATCTATTTTTTCAATATCAGCGAGCATGTATACATCCTTTTCGAAAAAGTAATAATTAACCGATGTCGAAGGCGAGAGCTTGGCATCAACTTTCGTTCGTGGTAAGTAACCGTGCTGCGCAGTAATGTTCAATCGTGCCCCCTCAAGTCTGCGCCCCTCTGGCGCAAACACCTTGTAATCGACTAAATCATAGGGGTGATTGTAAATATGTACTTGGTCAATAATAACGATGCCAACAATAATACCAAAAATAACTAACAAAGTTCGCACAAGATGCGTACGAAGGTAGGTGAATGTTTTCTTGAGAGTGTGTTTCATTATTGTTCAGAGTCTATTTTGAGCTAGACTAATTGAGTGGATTGACATTGCGCCGTACAACAGGTAATGTCTCCGGTGACGGCTTTAGCTCCTCTAGCGAGTCAACGAGACTGTCCCAATCGGTGGTTTTGTAGGTGTCGTGACCAAACGATTCGTTGCTTATGCTGACAAAAGAGCCACCTTTTTCTAGGTTAATCCATTCGAAGTATGCTGCTTTCTCTCCACCGTGTTCAACCCAGCCCGCATGAACATATTTCTGCCCCTTAGGCGATGTTTTTACCTCGCAAAACCAGCTGCTGACATTGGGTTTATTACTAAGGTCGCTGCATTTTCGCGCATACTGCATATTCTTTTTTGTTGGCTTATTAACATCTGCAAGCATTCTAACGCCACTTTCAGTAAAAAAGTAATTAACAGATACTTTTGGAAAAAGTAGAAAATCAATATCTTTGCCAAGTAAATGACTATGCTGCGTGGTGATATAAAGTCGAGGTTTCTCAAGCGTCCGCCCCTCTGGCGCAAACACCTTGTAATCAAGCCGCTGATAAGGATTGAGATACATATAGGTTTGGTAAACAGCAGTAATACCTATGGCAACGCCAATAACAATAAGTAATGTTCGCACAAGATGCGTACGAAGGTAGGTGAATGTTTTCTTGAGGGTATTTTTCATAATCGTTTTAAATTATAGCTTAAATAGTAGAGAATGCCCAGCGCATCCCGACCGGCTGTCGGGATGCGCTGGTGGTGCGAAAGGCTACCTACCGACGCGCAGGAGGACGGCCCTCATGCTCGTGTTTTCTTCCTGCAGCCATTTACCGTTGATTGCAGACCACGTCCAGCCCCTCTTTTGGTAGTCGATGTGGTTCTTGAGCCGAGCGAAGTCGAGAACGCGGACAGTTCCCCACTCCGACACCTCGGGGTAGCCATCAGCCGTCACGTTGGTGACGACGGCGAAGTGATCGGCGCGGAAGGGGTCTTCTTGACCTTCCTTTACCCAGTCATAGGCGATGAGATCACCAGGACGAACATTTTCCACCTTGTTGGTGTGAAGCTCATCTTGAAGATCATCTTCCGTTGCTAGACCGTTGTTCACCAAGTAGGGGTGGAGCATGTCAGCGGCGCGCCAGGCGGGAGTGCCGGAAGCCATTCGTGGCATGTCCATACCGCTACTGTTCCACTCGGCTGTTTCCTTGAGACCGCCAGCTCGCAGGGCGTTGCTAGCAAACTCTGTACAGCCCGGATAGAACACCATCTGACGGTCGGTCGCGTGGTCGAGAGCATACTTCGCAGCAGCATTGCCATCGTAGTGAACCGTCGGACGATCGGCCGGGGTTGGCTGGCTGGGTGAGGGAGCTTTGTTGGCCTTCTGAGACACCATGCTGCCACAATTGGGCAAACCGTAGTGCTCCTGAATGCCGGCGCCCGTCTGCCACTCCAGCGGTACGTTGTCGTAGAACGACGTGTAGTAGCCCGTGGTGCCGTTCCAGCGCACCTTGAACCACATGGCGGTACCAAGGTCGCCGGCGCCACCAACACGCTGGCCGCGCTTGTAGCAGATGTACTCGGGATTCGCACCGTCGGGCAGCTGCCCGACGATCGGTCCGTTGGTGTCTGCACTGGCGCGCAGATTGACGGTGGGCGAACCCAGGCCGGTGATGTGAATCGTGTCCGGCGAGGTGCCACTGGCAAATGCCTGTCCGCCTCCGAAGAGAGACGTAAAGACGATCGCCAGCAGCGTTACCATGGTCGCCAGACCGAAACGGTGTCGTTGCTTCAAGGCCTTCCTTTCGCTAAAAAACCGGCAGGAATTTCCTGCTGGCCATTATGTAATGTACGCTATGCGTAAGTATAAGTCAATATAAAAATAGAAAAATAAGTTCGATTGCGATAACTGTGCCGACCGGTGTGGCCGGCACAGTTTTCACACTTACAGGACGATGCCCATCTGGAGCGCTTCGTTGATGGCGGTGAGGGAATTCCTCAGCAGCTTCTCGGTGCGCTGCCGACGCCTGCCGGAAAACCGGTGGCGAGTAATAAGCCTGATGCGTCGACGTGCTGTGAGTTCGCGCACCAGCTGCTCGAAAGCGTACTGGTAGCATGGAGCGAGAAGCTCCTCGGAGCCCGTCCATACCGTTGCCAGGTCTTTGATGATGCGCCAACGGTCCGGCGCTTCGGTCATGAGAAGACGGGCGTTGTCCAGCTCGGTCCAGGTGCCGCCAATAACCTCGGCCTCGGCGGGACTGATTTCCCGGCTTACGAGCACGATGGGGCGCTGGTAGGCGTCGTCGTACTTGTCGATTGGCACCACTGAACGTTCGAAGTTGCGCTTCGACGTCGGCTTAACGTCACGGGGACGCGAAGACAAATGCTCTTCGAGTAGGTCGAGATCACCGACGTAAATGCCATTGGCAAACGTCGGCGTCACACGCAGGAGCGCATGACTCGCAGCGGGCGCCGGGTAGACACTTGCCGCCGGCGTACGCGCGATCGATGTCAGCGACGATACGTCGTCCATCCCGCCGATAAGCATGTGGTCGAGTTTGACGAGCTCATCCACATGACCGTTCGACACGAATGAGACCTGATTCTTCGTGCCGTTTAGCGGTCCGGACAGAGGACGACGCTGAGCTTTGTGTGCATGAAGCGCCACGACCATCTCTC
>Ga0206107_1000317_pt1 | contig 24046 bp, 20 predicted proteins | sample 2B0metagenome_FD_148652 | JGI IMG/M metagenome (GOLD analysis project Ga0206107, IMG submission 148652) | Enriched microbial communities from leaf-cutter ant dump, University of Wisconsin, Madison, United States - 2B0 | ecosystem: Environmental > Terrestrial > Nest > Insects nest > Nest dump...
CTCGTGGACCGCGTCGAGGCGCAGCGCGTCGACGTGGAAGTCGCGCAGCCAGCGCAGCGCCGAACCGATGATCCAGGCGCGCACCTCGTCGGACCCGGGCTGGTCGAGGTTGATCGCGGAGCCCCAAGGCGTGCGGTGCGCATCGGTCCAGTACGGGCCGAAGTCGCCGACGTACGCGCCCGACGGCCCCAGGTGGTTGTGCACGACGTCGAGGCACACCGCGATCCCGCGAGCGTGCGCGGCGTCGACGAACCGCTGCAGGGCGGCCGGACCGCCGTAGGCGTCGTGCACACCCCACGGGCCCACGCCGTCGTAGCCCCAGCCGCGGTCGCCGTCGAACGGTGCGAGCGGCATGAGTTCGACGACCTCGACGCCCAGGGACACGAGCTCCTCGAGCCGCTCGGCGGCCGCATCGAGCGTCCCCTGCGGCGTGAACGTCCCGACGTGCAGCTCGTACCAGACGCGCCCGCGCACGTCCCGGCCGGGCCAGGCGGCATCGGCCCACTCGTGCCGTGCCGTGTCGAACGCGCGGCTCGGACCGTGCACGCCCCGGGGCTGCCACGCGCTGCGCGGATCCGGCCGGGGCGGTCCGCCGTCGACCGAGAACGCGTAGTCGGTGCCGTGCGCGAGGTCGTCGGCGCCGCGCCACCAGCCGTCGGGCCCGCGCGTCAGGGCGCTGCGCACCGGGCCGGGCCACGTCACCAGGTCGACGCGCGCGGCGTACGGCGCCCAGACCTCGGCGCGCACGGCTCAGCCCGCCCGGACGAGCAGCGCGACGGGAAGCCGGTCGAGCAGCGTGGCGATCGGTGTGACCCCGCCCGGTGCGGGGCGGTCCGTGAGCGCGTCGTGCCAGGCCCCGTCGGGCACCGCGACGGTGTGGTCGGCCCACCCGCCGAGCCGTTCCACCGACGCTGCGAGCCGCGTCGCGACCACGACGACGTGGGGCTCGTCGCCGACCGTGCGCGCGTACGTCACGGCGTGCCCTGACGAGTGCGCGAGCGGCACGTACCCGGCGTCCGGCCCGACGAACGCCTCGGGACGCTCGCGCCGCACGCGCAGGGCGCGCGAGGTGACGAGGAGCTTCTCGTCGGACAGGTCGCGCGGTCCGGCGCTCTCGTCGAGCCGGTCGAGCCGCGCGGCGAGCGCGGACCAGTCGACCGCGCGGCGGTTGTCGGGGTCGACGAGCGTCGGTGCGTCGACCTCGGTGCCCTGGTAGACGTCGGCCACGCCGGGGAGCGTGAGCTGGACGAGCTTCGTCCCGAGCGACGCCGCGCGCACCGCGCCGCGGGTGCGTTGCTCCCACTCGGTGAACAGCCCGACGACCGTCGGGTCCTCGAGCGCGTACCGCGCCAGGTCGAGCACCGCCGCCTCGTACGCCGTGTCGGGCGTCGTCCACGAGGTCCACGACTTCGCCTCGCGCACGGACTTGCGGAGGTAGTCGGCGAGCCGGTCGGCCGCGACCGGCCCGTCCGCCGTCCACGTGCCCGCGAGCGTCTGCCACAGCCACTGCTCGGTGCGCCCGTCGACGCGTGCGCTGCGGACCGACGCGGTCGCGTCCCGCGCGGCCGCGACGAGCCGCGCCCACTCCTGCGGGTGCTCACTGAGCACGCCGAGCCGGTTGCGCGTGTCCTCGCCGCGCTTGGTGTCGTGCGTCGACAGCGTGGTCATGGCGAGCGGCGCGGCGACCTGCTGCCGGGCCGCCCACGCTGCGAGCTCGGTCGGGGTGAGTGCGAAGCGTGGGGGTTCGCCGCCGACCTCGCACAGTCCGACGAGCTGCGTCCACCGGTAGTACGCGGTGTCCTCCACGCCCTTGGCGGTCACGGCGCCGCACGTCTGCTGGAACCGCACGACGAGCTCGTCGCGGCGGGGGTCGCGCGTCCGGCCCGCCGAGCCCACCTCGCGCCCGAGGAGGAGGTCGACGAGCACGGACATCGTCTCGCCGCGCTCGTCGGACAGGCGGGCGCGGGCCAGCGTCGCCGCGTGCTCGAGCGCGGCGACCGCGTCGGGGTGCGGCTGCTCGCCCGGCACGACGTAGGCGCGGTACCGGTCGAACGCGACGAGCAGCTCGACGAGGCACTCCTGCAGCGCGCGCCAGGTGTGGTCGCGCAGCCGCAGGTCGTCGGCGCAGATCGCAGCGGCGAGGGTCGTCAGACGGTACGCCTCGGCATAGAGCGGGCCGTCGACGACCTCGCGCTTGGCCTGCTCGACGACGCGCGGGTAGTCGTCCGGCGCGTCACCCGTGACGCGGTGCATGAGCGCGCCGAGCGGTGCGGCGCCACCCGGGTCGACGAAGGTCTGCTGGATGCGCCACAGCGCGTCGTAGCCCGTCGTGCCCGCGGTGTCCCAGTCGCCCGGCAGCTCCTCGTCGCCCTCGAGGATCTTCTCGACCACGACCCAGGCGCCGCCGCTCGCCTCGCGCAGCCGTGCCAGGTAACCCGCGGGGTCGGCGAGCCCGTCGGGGTGGTCGATACGCAACCCGTCGAGCGTGCCGTCCGCGAGCAGGTCCAGCACGAGCCGGTGCGTCGCGTCGAACACGGCCGGGTCCTCGACGCGGATCGCGACGAGCGTGCCCACGTCGAAGAACCGGCGGTAGTTGAGCTCCTCGTCGGCGACTCGCCAGTGCGCCAGCCGGTAGTGCTGACGTTCGAGCAGCTCGACGAGAGGGAGCGACTCGGTCCCGGCCCGGACCGGGAAGAGATGGTCGTAGTAGCGCAGCACGGTCTGCCGACCGTGGCCGGGCACGTCCTGCTCGACCAGCGTGAGCTCGTCGCGCGCGACGACCGCGCCGATCCGGTCGCCCAGCACGGGCATGAGGACGGCCCCGTCGCCCGCCGACCAGTCGACGTCGAACCACGCGGCGTACGGCGAGTCGGGTCCGTCCGCGAGGACCGACCACAGCGCGCGGTTGTGCCAGACGGGCGTCGGTACCGCCATGTGGTTGGGGACGATGTCGAGCACGAGCCCCAGACCCGCCTCGTGCGCGGTCGCCGCGAGCCGACGTAGCGCGGGCAGCCCGCCCAGCACGGGCGACACCTCGTCGTGCGCGACCACGTCGTAGCCGTGCGTCGAGCCCGGGGCGGCGGTGAGCACGGGGGACAGGTAGACGTGGGTCACGCCGAGCGCGGCGAGGTACGGCACGCGCTGCGCGACGTCGTCGAGCGTGAGGTCGGCGCCGAGCTGCACCCGGTACGTCGAGGTCGGTACGGCGCGTCCGGGTGCGGGCAGCCGCCTGGTCGGGGTCTGCCGCGTCTCGCTCACACGCCGCCACCGGACGTCGCCGTCGCTCGTGACACCGCGGAGGCGTCGCGCGCGGCCTCCCGGGCCGACTCGCGTGCCGCCTCCGCCACCGCGCCGCTCGTCGCGGTGATGGGGCGGCCGGTCGGTCGTCGCGTCAGGACCACCATCGAGTGCCGGGCGAGCGCCAGCTCGTCGCCCGGGTACGCCGTGTCGCCCGGGTCGACCTGCGAGTCGGTGTCGAGCACCGCGGTCCACTCGGTGCCGTACTCGGCGTCGGGGATCGTGAACGCGGCCGGGTCGGGCTGCCCGTTGAACAGCACGAGGAACGAGTCGTCGACCACGGTCTCGCCGCGCGGCGACGGGTCGGCTATCGCGTCGCCGTTGAGGAACACCATGACCGCGCGCGCCATGGAGTTGCCCCACTCGTCGTCCGACATGTGCTCGCCCGAGGGCGCGAGCCACGCGATGTCGTGCAGGTCCGACTCGCCGCCGTGCTCGGGGGACCCGGCGAAGAACCTCCGGCGGTGGAACACGGGGTGGTCGCGCCGCAGGTGCACGACGCGGCGGGTGAACTCGAGCAGCGCGGCCCGCTCGTCGTCGAGGTCCCAGTCCACCCACGACAGGGGGCCGTCCTGGCAGTACACGTTGTTGTTGCCCTGCTGCGTGCGCCCGAGCTCGTCACCGTGCGCGAGCATCGGGATGCCCTGCGAGAGCAGGAGCGTCGCGAGGAAGTTGCGCTGCTGCCGGGCGCGCAGCGCGTTGACCGCGGCATCGTCCGTGGGGCCCTCGGCGCCGCAGTTCCACGACCGGTTCCAGCTCTCGCCGTCGCGGTTGTCCTCGCCGTTCGCCTCGTTGTGCTTGTCGTTGTAGGACACCAGGTCCCGCAGCGTGAAGCCGTCGTGCGCGGTCACGAAGTTGACGCTCGCGATCGGGCGGCGCCCCGTGTGCTCGTACAGGTCCGACGAGCCCGACAGCCGGCTCGCGAACTCGCCGAGGGTCGACGGCTCACCCCGCCAGAAGTCGCGCACCGTGTCGCGGTACTTGCCGTTCCACTCGGACCACAGCGGCGGGAACCCGCCGACCTGGTAGCCGCCGTCACCGATGTCCCACGGCTCGGCGATGAGCTTGACCTGCGAGATGATCGGGTCCTGCTGCACCAGGTCGAAGAAGGCCGACAGCCGGTCGACCTCGTGGAACTGCCGTGCGAGCGTCGCCGCGAGGTCGAACCGGAACCCGTCGACGTGCATCTCGGTGACCCAGTAGCGCAGCGAGTCCATGATGAGCTGCAGGACGTGCGGCGAGCGCATGAGCAGCGAGTTGCCCGTGCCGGTCGTGTCGAAGTAGTGCGCCTTCTCGTCGTCGACCAGGCGGTAGTAGTTCGCGTTGTCGATGCCGCGAAAGCTCAGCGTCGGGCCGAGGTGGTTGCCCTCGGCGGTGTGGTTGTAGACGACGTCGAGGATGACCTCGATGTCGGCCGCGTGCAGCTCCTTGACCATCGCCTTGAACTCCTGGACCTGCTGGCCCGGCTGGCGGAAGGCCGCGTACGCGTTGTGGGGCGCGAAGAAGCCGATCGTGTTGTAGCCCCAGTAGTTCGACAGGCCCTTGGCCTGCAACGACGGGTCGTTGACGAACTGGTGGACCGGCATGAGCTCGATCGCCGTGACGCCCAGCCGCGTGAGGTGGTCGATCACCGCGGGATGGGCCAGACCCGCGTACGTGCCGCGCAGCTCCTCGGGTACCGCGGGGTGCTGCTGCGTCAGGCCGCGCACGTGCGCCTCGTAGATCACCGTCTCGTGGTACTCGCGGTTCGGCGGCCGGTCGTGCCCCCAGTCGAAGAACGGGTTGATCACGACCGACGTCATGGTGTGCGGCGCGGAGTCGTCCTCGTTGCGCTGCTCGGGGTCGTCGAACCGGTAGGAGTACAACGACGGGTCCTCGTCGACCTGACCGTGGATCGCCTTGGCGTACGGGTCGAGCAGGAGCTTGGACGGGTCGCAGCGGTGACCGTTCGCGGGGTCGTAGGGCCCGTGCACGCGGTATCCGTACTGCTGTCCCGGCTGGACCGCGGGCAGGTAGCCGTGCCACACGAACGCGTCGACCTCGGTGAGCTCGACGCGCCGCTCGGTACCGTCGGGATCGAGGAGGCACAGCTCGACGCGCTCGGCGACCTCGGAGAACAGGGCGAAGTTGGTGCCGGTCCCGTCGTACGTCGCACCGAGGGGAGAAGGACGTCCGGGCCAGATCAGCATGCCCCCAATCTGCCAGCCTCCACCGACGCGGGCACGTGCGTCCACGCTGCCGGGCGTGGACGAGCCCTTGCGCGGTGCGCGCGAGCCTGGTCGGGTGGGGGAGGACCGGGGACGACGAGCGTGCGGAGGCGGACATGGCGGGCACAGGAGCGGACGCACGGGTGGTCGTCGTGGGCGGTGGCCTCGCGGGTGCGAAGACCGCCGAGGCGCTGCGCGCGCGCGGGTTCGACGGCTCGATCGTCCTGCTCGCGGCCGAGACCGAGCGGCCGTACGAGCGCCCCCCGCTCTCGAAGGGCTACCTCACGGGCTCCGACGAGCGGGCCAGCGCCTTCGTGCACGAGCCCGGCTGGTACGACGAGCACGCGGTCGAGCTGCGGACCGCCACCACCGTCACCGCGATCGACCGGACGGCGCGCGACGTGCTCGACGCGGGCGGCGGACGCACGGGCTACGACCACCTGGTGCTCGCGACCGGCTCCGAGCCGCGTCGGCTGACGGTGCCGGGGCACGGGCTCGACGGCGTCGTCACGCTGCGCACGCTCGACGACTCCGACCGGCTGCGTGCACGGGTCGCCCAGGTCGCCGCCAGGGCGGGCGCGTCGTGGTCGTGGGCGGCGGGTGGATCGGTCTCGAGGTCGCAGCCGCGGCGCGCGGCGCCGGGTGCGACGTGAGCGTCCTCGTGCGCGGCGACGCGCCGCTGCTCGGCGTGCTGGGCGCGCGCATGGCGGCACTGTTCGCCGACCTGCACCGTGCGCACGGCGTCGACGTGCGCACGCGCGCCGAGGTCCGCGCGCTCGTCGCCGCGGGCGACGGCACGGACGTGGGCGCGGTCGAGCTGGTCGACGGCACGCTGCTGCCCGCCTCGCTCGTCGTGGTCGGCATCGGCGGCGCACCGCGCTCCGCCCTCGCGCGCGACGCGGGCCTCGCCGTCGCCGACGACGGAGGGATCCCGGTCGACGCGCACCTGCGCACGTCGGACCCGCGCGTCTTCGCCGTCGGGGACCTCGCGGCCGTCGCGCACCCGTTCCTCGGCGAGCGGGTGCGCGTCGAGCACTGGGACGCCGCGCTGCACCACGGCGAGACCGTCGCGGCCGCGGTCGTCGGAGCGGACGAGCCGTACGACCGCCTGCCGTACTTCTTCACCGACCAGTACGACCTCGGGATGGAGTACACCGGCTGGACCGGGCAGGGGTACGACGAGGTCGTCGTGCGCGGTGACGAGGCGGCGCGCGAGCTCGTCGCGTTCTGGGTGCGCGACGCGCGGGTGGTCGCGGGCATGAACGTCAACGTGTGGGACGTCGTGGACGACGTACAGGCGCTGATCCGCTCGCGGGCGCGCGTCGACCTCGGCCGTCTGGCGGACCCGACGGTGCCGCTGCCGGACCTGGCCGGCTAGTCAGACGACGAGCGCCGGCGCGCCCTGCGTGCGCTCGACCGCCCGGCGGACGACCGCGGCGTCGTCGTCGCCTCGCGCGCGCCAGCCCATCTGCTCGATCGCACCGTTGCCGCGCCGCCGGACCTCGGCGAGCTGACGCCCGACGGCAGCCAGGTCGCCGTTGTCCTCGAGCGCGTCCTGCACGTGCGCGACGAGCTGGTCGACGACCTCGAGCGCGGGCGCGGGCCGCCACGTGAGCGGGCTGACGAGCTCGCCCGCGAGCCCCGAGCGCGCGGCGCGCCACGCCGCGGTGCGCAGCACCTCGACGCGGGCCGGGTCCCCGGCGGGCGGGTGCCGCACGGCCGTGTCCGCGAGGGCGCGCACGAGCGCGGCCTGCAGCCCGGCGTCGGCCGCGTCGAGGCACACATCGGCGACGCGCACCTCGACGGTCGGGTAGCGCTGCGAGAGGCGGGCGTCGAAGTAGAGCATGCCGTCGTCGAGGATCGTCCCGGTCGCGAGCAGCGCGTCGACGACCGTGCGGTAGCCGGCCGCGTCGCCGAACGGGGCCGTCGGGCCCGCGGTGGGCCAGCGGCCCCAGACCTGGGAGCGGTAGCTCGCGTAGTCGCTCGCGATGCCCTGCCACACGGGGCTGTTGGCGGACAGCGCGAGCAGCACCGACGTCCACGACCGGAGGTGGTCGAGGACGACCACGCCCTCGTCCTCGTCGGCGACACCGACGTGCACGTGGCACCCGCACGTGAGCTGCTCGCGTGCCGTGAGACCGAACCTGGCGCGGATCGCCTGAGCGCGGCGGTCGGGGATCACGGTGGGGTCGACGACCTGCGGTGCGGTGCCGAGCGCCGCGATCCGCACGCCCGCGGACCGGGCGACCGCGTCGACGCGCTCGCGGCCCGCACGCACGGCCGCGACGAGCTCCTCGAGCGTCGTGCACGGGTGCGTCGAGGTCTCGACCTGCTCGCTCTTGAACTCCTTCTCGACGTCGCCGCCCGGGGCGTCGGTCGCCGACAGCGTCCGCGCGGCGAGCCCGAGCACCGCGGGCGACTGCGCGGCCGGTTCACCCTCGGGCGTGACCAGCAGGTACTCCTCCTCGACGCCCATGGTCCGCATCGGGCCAGTGTGCGGTCAGGCGTCCGGCCCGGCGACCGGAGCCGGCCGCGCGCGCTCCCAGGACGCCGCGGGCCCGGCCACGACCGTGAAGGACGGGTGGGCGCGCAGGTCGACGGCACGCAGGCGCGCCGCGGCGGCGGCGTCGCGGGTGTCGAGCTTGGCCTGCAGGTGCGCACGTTCGAGGGCGAGCTGGCCCGTGGACACGGTCAGGATGCAGTCCGTCGGGGTGTCGTCCGCCGCCGGGTGCGGGGCGCGGATCCGACGACGGTCGAACCGGTAGCCGCGGCGGTCGGCCTCGTCCGCGAGGGCCCGCAGGTATCCGCCCAGCGCACCGAGCGGATCGGCTGCGGCGCGGAACCGCTCGAGCTGGGGATGGTGCGCGTAGCCGCCGCTCGTGCGTTCGAGCACGGCCTGGGCGAGCAGGGCCTCGCGCCAGCACGCGACGAGCGCCGCCCGGTCGAGGTGCTCGGGGTGGACGGACCAGAGCCGCACGTCAGCCCCCGAGCGCCACGACGATCAGACCCTGTGTGATCGCGAAGCCCGCGACGAGGTTGAGCCACAGGAAGCGCCGCCAGCCGCGGTGCGCCGCCTCGCAGTCCTCGTCGCTGACGTCCCGGAACGGCCAGACCGACGCGAGGTACGCGAGCGGGACTGCGGCGGCGAGCGACGCGGGCCGGCCCGTCGTCACGAGCAGCACCGCGGCGACCGCGTAGGCGGCGGCGGACAGCCGCACGGTCGTGCGTGCACCGAGCACAGTGGCGACCGACGCGATCCCGGCGGACCGGTCGGCGCGCACGTCCTGGACCGCGCCGAACGCGTGGGACGCGCACCCCCACGCGACGAACGCGAGCACCGTGGCCACCACGGGCCACGTCCACGTCCCGCCCGCGAGGCACACGCCGACGACGGCTGGCCCGACGAAGTGCGTCGCGGACGTCACGGAGTCGAGCCCCGGCCGTTCCTTGAACCGCAGGCGGGGAGCCGAGTACGCGACGACCGCGGCGACGCTCACGGTGAGCGCCACGAGCGCCGCCGGTCCCGAGGTCCGGTCCGATGCGAGCGTGAGCGCGACGACGGCGACGAGGAACGGGACGTTGGACGCGACCGCGGCGACGACGGTCGTGCGGTGCCACCGGGTGTCGAGCACGACGCCCTCGATGCCGCCCTTGCGCGGGTTCGCGAGGTCGGACGCGTGGTCCCACACGTCGTTGAGGCCGTACATCAGCAGGTTGTACGGGACGAGGAAGTACGCGGTGCCGACGACGAGCAGCGCGTCGACGCGACCACCTGCGAGCAGGTACGCGACCGCGAACGGGTAGGCGGTGTTGATCCAGCTCAGCGGGCGCGACGAGCCGACGACCTGACGCACCCCCGCGCGCCACGCCGGACGGTCGTCCGCGGGCCCAGCCACGGGTCCCGCGGTGCGCACGCGACCGCGCACGCGACGTGCCGAGCGCGCGTCGAGCAGCGTGAGCACGGACGGCAGCAGCAGCGCGGTCGCGAGCGGCCACGCGAGGTCCTCGACGGGAGCCAGGCCGAGCCGCGGACCGAGGAGCGCGCGTTCGTCGTACCGGAAGAGGTCGGCGGCGGCCATCGCGCTGTCGAAGACCAGGGTGAGGACCACCAGGACGGCCGCCGTCCCCACGACGACCGCGACGAGGTGGCCCGGTCGGCGGCGCGAGCGGGCCTCGGCGGTCACGGCCCCGACGGCCACCGCGAGGCAGAGCGTGAGCGCGAGCGCCGCGAGCCCCGCGTATGTCATGACCGCTCCCGCGGTCCGGGCGCACGGTCGAGCACGAGGCCGACCCCGGCGGCCACGACGAGCGTCAGGTGGCACAGGAACGCGACGAACACGACCTCCTCGAGGGGGAGGTGCGGCGCGAGCCACACGCCGAGCAGGGCAGGGCTGTCGCCGCGCGCGTAGAAGCCCTGGGCGATCGCCACGACGTCCCACGCGAGCAGCAGCGCGCTGCCGAGCGCGACGACCGCGACCGCGCGTCGTCGGGACCGCCCCCGCCGGGCGAGCGCGAGCCGCCACCGCCGGTCGACCAGGGCGACGCCGAGCCACGACCCGACGAGCAGCGCGAGGTACGCGCCCCTCACGGTCGCACCCCGGCGGCGTCGGCGGACGTGAAGGCCTCGGGCAGGGGAGCGGACGACGTGTCGCCGCGCAGGCGCTTGACGACGAGCTCGGCGCTGATGAGGCACATCGGCAGCCCGATCCCCGGGGTGGTCGACCCGCCCGCGTACAGCAGCCCCGCGACGCGGCGGGACGCGTTGCTGCCGCGCAGGAATGCGCTCTGGCGCAGCGTGTGCGCGGGACCCAGCGCACCGCCGCGCCACGACGACAGGTCGGTGGCGAAGTCCGCGGGTCCGACCGTCCGGCGCACGGCGACCCGGTCGGCGAGGTCGCTGATCCCGGCCCAGTCGGCGAGCGTGGCGATGGCGGCGTCCGCGACCCGTTCGACGGTCTCGTCGCCCGCGCCGTCCAGCCCGCCGTGCCCGATGGCGGGGTCTGCAGGCACGGGTACGAGCAGGAACAGGTTCTCGTGCCCGCGGGGTGCGACGCCCGGGTCGGTGCGCGACGGTGCGCACACGTAGAACGAGGCCGGGTCCGGCACGTGCGGGTCGGGGCCGAGCACGGCGTCGAAGTTCGCGCGCGAGTCGCGCGTGAACACCAGCGTGTGGTGCGTGAGCTCGGGCACGCGTCCGCGCACGCCGAGGTGCACGAGCACGGCGCCCGGCCCGGGGTCGCGGCGCGCCCACCAGCGCTCGGGGTACGTCTGCAGGTGCGGGGGCAGGAGCCTCGTCTCGAGGTCGTGCAGGTCACCGGCCCCGACGACGACGTCGGCTGCCAGCACCTCGCCGTCGGCGAGCCGCACCCCGACGACGCGGGGGCGGCGACCGCGGGCGCCCTGCGCCGTGTCGGACGTGAGCACGGCGCTCACGCGTGCTCCCGTCCGGACCCGGACTCCCGCCCGGGTCGCGACGCGCACGAGCGCGTCGACGACCGTGCCGAACCCGCCGCGCGGGTAGCGCACGCCGTCGACGAGGTCCGTGTGGCTCATGAGGTGGTAGAGCGCGGGGGCGCGCTCGGGCGACGTCCCGAGGAAGACGGCGGGGTACCCGAGGACCTGACGCGCGCGAGGATCGTCGAACCGGCGCGCGACGAACCGCTCGAGCGACGTCGCGAGCAGCCCGACGAGCCGCGGGACGTGCCGCAGGAGCCGGGGCGTCAGGAGGCTGCGGGTCGCGCCGGAGGCGAACGTCGAGTAGAGGAAGTGCCGGAGCGCGAGGTCGTACGTCGCGCGGGCCGAGCGCAGGTAGGCCGCGAGCCGGGGCGCCGACCCGGGCTCGAGCTCGTCGAACGCGTCGTGCGCGCGACCGGTCCGCACGTCGACGCTCGTCGGGCCGCCCGGACGCTGCGGGTCGGCTTCGAACAGGACCCGGTAGGCGGGGTCGAGCGTGACGAGGTCGAGCTCGGCGTCGGCGGTCGTGCCGCACAGCCGGAAGAAATGGTCGAACACCTCGGGCATGAGGTACCACGACGGTCCGAGGTCGAACGTGAACCCGGCGTGCCGCCAGGTCGCGGCCCGTCCGCCGACGGTGTCACGCTGCTCGACGAGCTCGACGTCGTATCCCTCGCGCGCGAGCAGTGCGGCGCTCGCCAGCCCGGCGACGCCCCCGCCCACGACGACCGCGCGCGGCGTCATCCGTGCCGGCCCGCGGGCAGCAGCGTGCGCGCGACGAGCAGCGCCTTGGTCGGTGCGCCGACGCGCACGCGCTCGTGGGCGATCTGCCGTGCGGGGGTCGACCGGAGCCGGGACGCGAGCGCCGCGAACAGGTCGTGCGCGGCCCGCACGCCGCGGCGGCTCGAGCGGGGGAGCTGCGCGATCGCGTCCCGCGCCGCCGCGAGGTCCGCCTCGATGTCGTCCAGCACCGCGTCGCGCTGCGCGTCGGTCGGCGCGGCCGGGTCCACGCCCGGGACGTATGCCCGGTCGAGCAGGTCGCGGTCGGCCGCGAGGTCGCGCAGGAAGTTCACCTTCTGGAAGGCGGCGCCGAGCCGCTGCGCGCCGGGGGCGAGCCGGTCGAAGCCCGTGGCGCGCAGCTCGGGGGAGGCGTCCGGCGCGGCGACGAACACGCGCAGGCACATGAGGCCGACGACCTCGGCCGAACCGTGCACGTACGTCGCGAACGAGTCGTCGTCGTGCGCCGCCCGGCTCAGGTCGGTCCGCATGGACGCGAAGAACGGTCGCACGAGGTCCGGCCCGACCGCGTGCTCGCGTGCGGTGCGGGCGAACGCGTGCACGACGAGGTTCGTCGAGAACCCCGACGCCATGGCGTCGAGCACGTCGGCCTCGAGCCGGTCGAGGTGGCCGAGGCGGGCCGCGGCGTCGAGGTCGAGGTCGGGGGCGTCCACGACCTCGTCGGCGACCCGGACGAGCCCGTAGATCGTCCGGACGTGCCCGCGCACCGGGTCGTGCAGCAGGCGGCACGCGCGCGCGAACGACGTCGAGTACTCGCCGACGACGGTCGCGGTCGCGACCTGCGCCGCGTGGCCGTAGCGCGCGGCGCCGCCCGCGGGCACCCGGTTCATGCCGCGTCCAGCGTGAGGGTCGACAGCAGCGCACTCGGCAGGCCGGCGGCCCGTGCCGCCTCGTGGGCAGCCGCGAGCCGCTCGGCGGCGAGTGCGGCGACGGCCGCCCGCGCGCCGCAGCGTGTGAGCAGGTCACGGGCCGTGCGGGCACCGTCGGGCGTGAGGTCGGGGTCGCCGACGAGCGGCGCGAGACGGGGCCACACGTCGGTCGCGCGGGCGAGCGCCACGAGCGCCGTCACCTTGCCCTCACGCAGGTCGGACAGCGTGCTCTTGCCCGTGGCCGCCTCGTCGCCGAACACGCCGAGCAGGTCGTCCCGGAGCTGGAACGCGACCCCGACCAGGCGCCCCGCGTGGTCGAGCGCGGCGAGCTCGCGGTCGGTCGCGCCGGCCAGCAGCGCACCGGCGCACATCGGGAGGCAGAACGAGTACCGCGCCGTCTTGAGCTCGGCCACGGCGAGCACGTCGGCGAGGGCTGGCCGGTCCACGCGCAGCGCGAGCCGGACGTCGCGCAGCTCACCGACCGCCGACTGCGCGACGGCGTCGTCGAGGAGCTCGCCGAGGCGAGCGACCACGTGCGGGGCAGCGGGGACGGTGGCGAACGCCCGGACCGCGGCGACGAGTGCGAGGTCGCCCGCGAGCAGGCCTGCCGCGCGCCCGTACTCGGCGGCGGCGTCCGGTGCGGCTCCTGCCGCGAGTGCACGCCGACTGAACGTCCCGACGGGGTTGGGCCGTCCGCGGCGCAGCTCATCGTGGTCGATGACGTCGTCGTGGACGACGAAGGCGGCGTGCAGGAGCTCGACCGCGTCCGCGAGGTGCGCGGCCGCGGTCTCGTCGGTCCCGCCGAACGCGGCGTACGCGGCGCGCACGAGGTGGGGCCGGGTTCCGCGACCCCCGGCGGTCGCGTCGCCCGCCGCGGTCCACAGCGCGTGGGCCTCGTCGTCGCCGCGGTGCACGGGCAGCGACGCACGGTCGCGGAACCGGGCGAGCGGGCCTGACGACGTCGCCGGTCCGAGGAGCTGCACCGGCGCCGGCTGGACCGAGGTGTCACGCGGGCGCGTCGCGAGCGCGGTCATGACGCGACCCGTTCGGCCGATGCGGGGGTGAGCAGGTCGACCAGCTCGGTGACCTGCGCGACGGTCCACGGGCTGAGCGCCCACGGCGCAGCGCGCACGGCACGACCGAGGTCGCTGACGTCGACCCACGCGTGATCGACGACCTCCGCGGGGTCCGGGTCGAGCGGCGACGCCGCTCGCGCGAACCAGACCGGGCACACCTCGTTCTCGACCACGCCGGCCGCGTCGACCGCCCGGTACCGGAAGTCCGGCAGGACGCACGTGAGCTCGGCCAGGGCGAGCCCGAGCTCGTCGCGGGCGCGACGTTCGACGGCCGCGCGAGGGCTTTCGTCTGGACGTGGGTGGCCGCAGAACGAGTTGGTCCACACCCCGGGCCACGAGCGCTTGTCGAGCGCACGTCGCGTGAGCAGGACGCGTCCGGCACGGTCGAACACGTAGCACGAGAACGCGAGGTGCAGCGGGGTGCTCGTGTGGTGGACGGTGGCACGCGGTGCGTCGCCGAGCGGCGCTCCGTCGTCGTCGAGGAGGACCACGAGGTCCTGGTCGTCGAGGTGCTCGCTCACGTCCGCTCCGATCGCTAGCCCGGCTAGTAACTTGAGCCACTAGTATGCACGGCATGACGACGGGTGCAACGTCAGGAACGCCAGGAACGGCAGAGCGCTACTGGTACGACCACGACGACGACGTCGTCGCGCTCCTCGAGGCCGTACGCCGCATGCGCCGGGCCGACTGGTCGATGCGTCGCCGCACCGCGTCCCGCATGGCGATGAACGAGACCGACGTGCACGCGCTGCAGCTCCTCATCGCGCACGAGCTCCGGGCCGAGCCGCTCGGACCTGCACGCCTCGCGCGCGAGCTGGGCATCTCGACGGCCTCGACGACGAAGCTCCTGGACCGGCTCGAAGCCTCGGGTCACGTCGTGCGGGACCCGCACCCGGTCGACCGCCGAGGTGTCGTGCTGCACGCGACCCGGCACGCGCACGACGAGGTGCGCGAGCGCCTCGCGCACATGCACACCCGCATGGCCGCCGCCGCCGCGGCGGTCCCGCCGTCGGCGCGTCCGCACGTCGTCGAGTTCCTGGACCGGCTCGCGCTCGTCCTGGACGACGAGGCGGGCGTCGCACCGCTGCGCCCCGCGCGCGACCGCTCGTCCTGAGCGTCGGGCTCGTCCCGGTCTGCTCGCGGTGCGCGCGTGGTGCGCGTCACATCGCCCGACATCCAGGCTCGAACCCTGCCGTCGTGCCGGCCGACGGCGCTAGGGTGGCGGCACCAGGGGGTCCGTGCCGGAAGGGGGCGGGATGAGGAAGGACGAGGCGGTGGCGGCGGGAGAGCCGAACCGTGCGAGCGACGCCCGAGGGCGCCGCTCGCGTCGTGAGATCGTCCGCGAGGTCGTGCTCGTCGTCGGGCTGTACATGGCGTACTCGGCCACACGCCTGGCCGCGAGCGGCTCGTGGGACGTCGCCAAGGCGCACGCGCGCGGCATCCGCGACGTCGAGGACTGGTTGCACGTCGCGATCGAGCACCCGCTCAACGCGGCGATCGCCGGGCACACGTGGCTCGAGGTCGTGACGTCGTACTGGTACCAGACGATGCACTTCATCGTGACGCCGACCATCCTGATCGTGCTGTTCTTCTGGCGTCCCCTGCTCTACCGACCCGCCCGCACCGCGCTCATGGGCGCCACGGTGCTCGCGCTGTTCGGGTACTTCTTCTTCCCCACGGCGCCGCCGCGGCTGCTCAGCGAGTACGTCGACACGGTGTCGGAGAGCTCGCGGTTCGGCTGGTGGCCGTCGGCGGCGGAGCAGGCCGCGAGCGGCGCGGGCTCCGTGACGAACCAGGTCGCCGCCATGCCGTCGATGCACGTCGGGTGGGCCGTCTGGGTGAGCCTCGTGCTCACCGTCCTGGTCCGGCGACGCTGGGCGAAGGTCGCCGTCTGGCTCTATGCCGCGACCACGACGGCGGTCGTCGTGCTCACCGGCAACCACTGGGTGCTCGACGCGGTCGCGGGCGCGGTGCTCGTGCTCGCGTGCTGGTGGTTCGCGGGCCATCACTACGGGCTGTGGGCCCCGCGCAAGCAGGTCGACGCCGAGCTCGACTCGCTCGTCGGCTCGCTCGCGGTGCCGCACGACGCGTCGACGGCGGCCGACCTGACGGCGCCCCGACGTACGCCCGCCGACGGGCTCGCCCTCGCGGCCGCCGCCGATCCCGCCGGGTCCGCGGGCTCGGGCACCGCGGCCGTGCAGCCTGCGGACCCCGAGGCGGAGACCCCGAGCGCCTGAGTGTGGACGGTGCGCCCGCGTGGCGCGTCGATGGCATAGCGTGCTGACCGACGATCGACGGCGACCGCCGTCGTAGCCGAACCCCCGAACGCGGAGGTCCCCCTCATGACGGAAGCCGCCGGTGCACCCGCACCCCTGACGCCGCCGCTGGTGCTCGAGGCCCCCGCGCCGATCGCCCCCGTCGCGCAGACGCAGGCGCCCGCGATGGCGCCGCGGGTCGACGAGGCCGCGCTGCCGGGTCTCGACGCGAAGGTCGAGGCCTACCTCGCGGGGCTCGCGCAGGCGCAGGCCGGCTCGCCCGAGTTCGCGGCCAAGGCCGAGGACGTGCGGACCATGGGTGACGCCGACATCCGCGCCGCCGCCGAGACGTCGAACCGCCTGCTGCAGATGCCGGTCAAGGAGCTGCGCGACGGCGGGGTGTCGGGGACGTCCCAGGTGAGCCGCTCGCTGCTCGACCTGCGCCGCACGGTCGAGGAGCTCGACCCGTCGGAGGCGAGCCTCGGCAAGAAGCTGCTGGGCTTCCTGCCGTTCGGTGACTCCATCACGGACTACTTCCGCCGGTACGAGAGCGCGCAGAAGCAGATCGACGCGATCGTCAACGCGCTGTACAACGGCCAGGACGAGCTCCGCAAGGACAACGCGGCGCTCAACCTCGAGAAGCAGCACCTGTGGGCGACGATGACGCGCCTCAACCAGTACGTCTACGTCGCCGAGAAGCTCGACACGCAGCTCTCGACGCTCGTGGCGGAGGCCGAGCGCACCGATCCCGAGCGGGCGAAGTCGCTGCGCGAGGACGTGCTGTTCTACGTGCGGCAGAAGCACCAGGATCTGTTGACGCAGCTCGCGGTGTCGATCCAGGGCTATCTCGCGACCGACATCATCCTCAAGAACAACGGCGAGCTCATCAAGGGTGTCGACCGGGCGACGACGACCACGGTCGCCGCTCTGCGCACCGCGGTGCTCGTCGCGCAGGCGCTCAACAACCAGAAGCTCGTGCTCGACCAGATCGGCGCGCTCAACTCGACCACGACGGGCATGATCGCGTCGACCTCGAAGCTGCTGCGCGAGCAGTCGGTGGCGATCCAGGAGCAGGCCGCGAGCTCGACTCTCGGGCTGCCGCAGCTGCAGCAGTCGTTCAGCGACATCTACGCGACCATGGACGCGATCGACGGGTTCAAGGTCAAGGCGCTCGACTCGATGGCGCAGACGATCGGCGTGCTCGAGACGGAGACGACCAAGGCTCGCGCGTATCTCGACCGGGTCCAGCAGTCCGACCGCTCGGGAGCGGCCGGCGGCGCGCTCGACCTGGGCTGAGGCGCCGATGGGGTGGTGGGGCGACCTGTTCGGCCGCTCACGCAGCCGGGACGGAGCCGACGAGCACGCGGCGGCTGAGGCCGTCGCGGTCCCGACCGCGACGCAGATCGTCGACGCCGTGCACACGGTGGAGCGTGACGTCGAGGGCCGAGTGCCCGCAGCGGTGACGGCTCGCGTGCACCGCATCGCACGCGTCGTGGAGGACATGGCGCCGCGGCTCGACCGGCTCGGCATCGGCAGCCGCCAGGCGCACACCGTCGTCGCGACCGCGACCAGCTATCTGCCGGAGGCCGTCGGCTCCTACCTGCGGCTGCCGCGCGACTTCGCCGACCGGCGCGTGGTCGCGAGCGGCAAGACGTCGCTCATGCTGCTGTGCGACCAGCTCGACCTGCTCGGCAGCACGCTCGGCCGGATCTCCGACGCGGTGTCCCGGCAGGATGCCGACGCGCTCGTCGCGCACGGTCAGTTCCTCGCGGAGAAGTTCGGCGGCTCGACGCTCGAGCTCCCGCCGTCGAGTCAGGCCGACGGCGGTGCCGTGGCGGGCGGCTCGACCGGGCCCGGACCGGCGGTGGTGTCGTGAGCGCCGCAGCGCTGCGGGACGCGCTGGACGCGCTGGTCTCCGTCGGACGGTCCGCAGGCCTGGACGCGGCGGAGGTGCACGACGAGGGTGCGCGCCTGGCTGCCGCGGTCGCCGAGGCCGTGCCCGGCGCTGCCGAGGCGTGGTCCGTGGCGGTCGGCCACCCGACGCCCGACGAGCTCGGGCCGTTCTTCGCGGCAGCGTCGAGCGGTCGGCGGTGGCGCAGCGCGCCGACCACCCTGCTCGAGCGGCTCGTGGCGGAGCGCTCGATCGTCGCGGCGCAGTACGCGCGCGCCCTCGCGACGCTGACGTCGGCGGCGTGCGACCTCGGTGACGCGGGGCTCGACGTGATCGCGCGCGCGTCCACGACCGCGGCGGTGCAGCTCGCGGCGGCAGCGGCCGCGTCGTCCGGCGCGACGGACTCGTCCCCTCCGGACTCGTCCCCTCCGGACTCGTCCCCTCCGGTCGCGTCGCCTCGGCCGGCGCCGGTGCAGGTGCCGGATGGCACCGGCTCGACTGCCGGGCAGCCGACGGGGGCGGGCATCACTGCGGTCGCGGCCGAGCCGGACCCGCGCACGCTCGAGGAGCTCCTCGCGGAGCTCGACGCGCTCGTCGGGCTGCGGCGCGTCAAGCGCGAGGTCCGCGAGCAGGCGCAGCTGCTGCGCGTCGAGAAGCTGCGGACCGACGCGGGCCTGGCCTCGCCCACGATCACGCGGCACCTCGTGTTCGTCGGGAACCCCGGGACCGGCAAGACGACGGTCGCGCGGCTCGTCGCCGGCATCTACCGTGCGCTCGGACTGCTCACGCGCGGCCACCTCGTCGAGGTCGACCGCTCCGAGCTCGTCGGGGGGTATCTCGGGCAGACGGCGGGCAAGACCTCGCAGGTCGTCGCCAGCGCGGTCGGTGGTGTGCTGTTCGTCGACGAGGCGTATGCGCTCAACGGGGACCAGTACGGCGAGGAGGCCGTGAACACGCTCGTCAAGGACATGGAGGACCACCGCGACGACCTCGTCGTGATCGTCGCGGGCTATCCCGGTCCGATGAGCCGCTTCCTCGAGACCAACCCGGGGCTCGAGAGCCGGTTCTCGACGACCGTGGCGTTCGAGGACTACTCGGACGACGAGCTCACGCAGATCTTCCTGCACGCCTGCACGAAGGCGGACTTCGCACCGTCCGACGAGACCATGGAGCGGTTCCGGGCGCTCGCGGCCCACCAGCTGCGCGGCGAGGGCTTCGGCAACGGCCGCTGGGTGCGCAACGTCCTCGACAAGGCGGTGCTGCGGCACGCGTGGCGGTTGCGCGACGTCGCAGCCCCGACGCTCGACGAGCTGCGCATGCTGCTGCCCGACGACCTCGTCGAACGTCCCGACGACGCGACGTCCGACAGCGAGCCTGACGACGGGCCTGACGGCGAGGCGGCCGCGCGGCAGCCCAGCGCGCTCCCGGACGACGCACCGATGCACGACGCACCGATGCACGACGCACCGACGCACGACGCACCGACGCACCGACGCACGACGAGGAGACCGCGTGACCGTCACGACCGGCTCAGCGCCCGCACCCGCACCCGTGCCGATCCCGGTGCCGACGACGGTGCCGACGAGGTCGGCGGGCGTGCCCACAGCCCACGCGGGGACGACGGCCCGGCCGGGGCGGCTGGGCCGCACGCCCGCCCGGCTGCGCGTCGCGATGGTCGTGGCCGTGCTCGCGTGCGCGGCGGTGGCCGTCGCGGGGCTCGTGGCCGGACAGTCCCAGTCCCGGGCGCTGCGCTCCGCGGCGTCCGACACCGCCCAACAGGTGCGCGCGCTGCAGGTCCGCAACGACCTGGTCGCCGCGGACGCGACCGCCACGAACGCGTTCCTGGTCGGCGGACGTGAGCCCGTCGAACAGCGGGCGCGCTACGACGAGTCGCTCGCATCGGCCACGGGTGGGCTCACGAGCGTCGCGGGGGCCGACGCCGACGACGCGCGGCTGCTCGGACCCGTGAGCACGTCGGTCGCGACGTACAGCGGCCTGGTCGAGCAGGCGCGCGCGAACAACCGGCAGGGCTTCCCGGTCGGCGCGGCGTACCTGGAGACCGCGTCGCAAGAGCTGCGCGACGCCGCACTCCCGGGGATCGACGAGGTCGTCGCGGCGGGCGGCGGGCGCGTCGACGACGCGTTCGCGGTGGCGGGCCGCGCGATGCTCGCGCTGCTCGTCGTCGGGATCGCGCTCGTCGTGCTCGTCGCGGTGCAGGTCTGGCTCGCGTCACGCACCCACCGTCGGCTCAACGGTGGCCTCGTGCTCGCGACCCTCGCCGTGCTCGTCGGCGGGTTCGGCCTGGGCTCGGTGCTCGACGCCGGGGGTCGGACCGCGAGCGACGTGCGCGACGGTTCGTACGCGCAGGTCCTCGCCGTGGCCCGGGCCTTCTCGCTCGCGAACGACGCGAAGGCCATGGAGTCGTTCACCCTCATCAAGCGCGGCTCCGGCCAGGCGTTCGAACAGTCGTACGCCTCGGCGGTCGCCGAGGCCGAGACGCTCCTCGCGAGCCCGGGGGCGGACCCCGTGACGGTCGCGCTGTTCGGCTCCTGGGCCGACGAGCACGCGTCGATCCGCGCGCTCGACGACGACGGCGACTGGGACGGCGCGGTCGCGCTCGCGACGTCGACCGACGCCGACAGCCCGAACGCCCGGTTCGACGCGTTCACGCACGCGGCGCAGGAGGCGACCACGAGCTCGAGCGACGACACCGACCGTGACCTGTCGCGCGCCGCCGCGTCGTCGGCCCGCATCGCGTGGGTCGCGCTCGTCGTCGGTCTGCTCGGAGGCGTCCTGGCCGTCTGGGGCTTCGGACCACGACTGAAGGAGTACCGCTGATGCGTGCGTCCGTGCCCACCTCGTCGCGCGGGTCGACGGTCGCGTCCGCCGGGTCGGGTGCCCGACGACGCCGTCGGGTGCGCGCGCTCGTCGGCCTCGTGGTCGCCGCGACGACGGTGCTCGTCGCGTGCTCGTCGCCGCACGCGACACAGGACGGGCGCGGCGCGGGCCGCGCGACGCTCGACGCGCTCGTCGGCGCCCCGCAGGCCGCCCCCGCAGCCGTCGGCGCCGCGGCCGGGACGTGCGACGACGCGACGACGTCCTACGCGCCGGATGAGGACGGCACGCAGGTGGCAGGCAACGCCGACGTCGAGACGATCAAGGAGCGCGGTGCGCTCGTCGTCGGCGTGTCGGCCGACACGCTGCTGCTCGGCGCCCGCAACCCCATCACCGGTGAGATCGAGGGGTTCGACATCGACATGCTCCGCGCGGTGTCGGACGCGATCTTCGGCTCACCGGACAAGCTCCAGCTGCGCGTCATCACGTCGGGGCAACGGCTCGACGTGCTCAAGGCGCACGAGGTCGACCTCGTCGCGCGCGCGTTCACGATCACGTGCGACCGGTGGCAGGAGATCGCGTTCTCCGCGGAGTACTACCACGCGGGACAGAAGGTGCTCGTACCGCTCGACTCCGACGCCCGGGGGATCGCCGACCTCGCGGGCCAGCGCGTGTGCGCGCCCGAGGGCACCACGACGATCGACCGGCTCGCGGACTACCCGACGATCGAGGCCGTCGGCGCCCAGACGCACACGCAGTGCCTCGTGCTGTTCCAGCAGGGCAAGGTCGATGCGATCACGGGCGACGACACGATCCTGGCCGGGTTCGCGGCGCAGGACCCGTACGCCAAGGTCGTCGGCGACGCGATCTCGGACGAGCCGTACGGGATCGGTGTCGCCGCCGACCGGGTGGGCCTCGTGCGCTTCGTCAACGCCGTGCTCGACGAGGTCAAGGCGGACGGTCGGTGGGCCCGGTCGTACGACAGGTGGTTCGCTGCGCTCGGCGCTGCCCCCGAGCCGCCCGAGTCGGTCTACGGGCGCGCGGCCGGGGGCTCGTCGTGACCCCTGCCGACCTCGTCGACCCGCCGCAGGCACCCGGTCGGCTCGGGGAGGCGATCCCGGCCGCCGACCTGCTGGCGTACCTGTCGGCGCTCGAGCGCTGGGCCCGGGACCGGCGCGCCGAGCTCGACCGGCTCGACGCGGCATCACGCCAGACGGACCAGCCCGAGGCGTTCACGGGCGACGTCGTGCTCGCGATGACGATGTGGCAGGCGATCCGGGGGCGGCTCGACCGGCTCGTCGAGGTGTGGGACTCGGGACGCGCCGACGCGGTCGCGCGCGAGCAGATGTCGCAGCTCGTCTGGGGCCGCCTCGACGCGGGCAGCGGCTCGGCGCTCGTGTCCCTCGTCGAGGCGGTGACGCTGTGCGACGCGATGCTCGACCAGCTCCGCGACCGCCTCGCGTTCGACCCGGGCGCCGCCGACGAGGCCGCTCGGCTGCGGGCGGTGCGTGCGGCCGTCGTGCGGTGCGAGGACCTGGCCGACGACGATGCGGCGCGCGCGCGGGTGCGGGCCCTGGCCGAGCGCGAGCAGCGCGTCACGGCGCAGGCTGCTCGGGGAGCGGACGTCAGCGGACCGCTCACCGAGCTCGAGGTCGCGGTCGCGCACGCCGAGCGCGACCTCATCGTCGACGCGTCGCAGCGCCGCACTCTCGAGCGCCAGCGCACCGACGCACGTGCGCTGCGCGACGCGCTCGAGGCCCGCGAGCCGACGCTCCACGATCTCGTCGACCGGTGCCGCCGCGAGACCACCGACCCGCCCATCCTCGCCGTGCCGGACGTCTCCCGGCTCGGCGACGTGCCGCCCACGCGGGCCGAGGTCGACGCGTTCGTCGAGAGGCTGCGGACCGTCCAGCGGGCGTTCGACACCGTGGCCGAGGCATACGGCCGTCCGCTGCGCGAGCGTGCCGAGCTGCGGTACCGGCTCGAGCAGCTGCGCGCCCGCGCCGACGCCAACGGCCGCAGCACGTCGCCGACCGTGCGCTCGGGGTACGACGAGGCGACCGCGGCCGTCGAGCAGACTCCGTGCGACGTGGTGCTCGCGCGCTTCCTCGTCGAGCAGTACGAGTTCCTGACCCGCGACCTGCCCGTGCACGGGCCGAAGGGAGCCCCCTCGTGACGGCCTGCACCGTCCCCGGCTGCACCGGGGCGTACGACGACGGCTACTGCGACGTGTGCGGTGCGCCGCAGGCGCCCACGGCACCCGCGGGCACGGGTGCGCCGAGCGCCCCGGCGGCCGGGCCGGGGGGAGCGCCGTCGCACGCGTCCGCGACCGCGCTGCTCGGTACGGGCATCGCGGGCGGCTCGGGTCCGTCGCGTGCCGCGGTGCCCGCCGAGGATGACGACGAGCGTTCGACGCGCACCGGTCGCACGAGCTCGAGCCGCCTCGCGACCGCCGCGCTCGGGTCGGCACGCACCGGGTCCGCGGGTTCGCGCACGACCCGTCGTCTCGGCACGGGCTCGACGCGCCTGCGCCACGCGCGCCTCGGCGCAGGCCTGACTGCCGTGCCGTCGGCGCCCGTGCGGGACCCGCTGCAGGTCGTCATGGCCGAGCCGCAGGTGCCCGAGCGCAAGCGGTACTGCGCGTCGTGCGGCGCCCCGGTCGGGCGCGAGCGGGACGGCGTACCGGGACGGACGAAGGGGTTCTGCCCCGCGTGCGGAACCGGCTTCGACTTCGACCCGCGGCTGGGCCCCGGGGATCTGGTCGGCGGGCAGTACGAGGTCGTCGGCTGCCTCGCGCACGGCGGGCTCGGCTGGATCTACCTCGCGCGGGACCAGAACGTCTCGGGCCGCTGGGTCGTGCTCAAGGGACTCCTCAACGCGGGCGACCCTGACGCATACGCGGCGGCGATCGCCGAGCGCCAGTTCCTGGCCGAGGTCGAGCACCCGCTCATCGTCGAGATCTACAACTTCGTCATGCACGACGGCGCGGGCTACACCGTCATGGAGTACGTCGGTGGGACGTCGCTCAAGGAGATGCTCACGGCCCGGCGGGACGCGAACGGCGGCACGAACGACCCGCTGCCGGTCGACCAGGCCGTCGCACTCGTGCTCGAGGTGCTGCCGGCGTTCGCCTACCTGCACGACGTAGGGCTGCTGTACTGCGACTTCAAGCCGGACAACATCATCCAGCAGGGCGACGCGGTCAAGCTCATCGACCTCGGCGGCGTGCGTCGCGTGGACGACCTGGACTCGGCGATCTTCGGCACCGTCGGCTACCAGGCGCCCGAGGTCGCCGACGTGGGTCCCTCGGTCGCGTCCGACATCTACACGATCGGCCGGACGCTCGCGAGCCTGGTGCTCGACT
>Ga0206107_1000319_pt1 | contig 23765 bp, 20 predicted proteins | sample 2B0metagenome_FD_148652 | JGI IMG/M metagenome (GOLD analysis project Ga0206107, IMG submission 148652) | Enriched microbial communities from leaf-cutter ant dump, University of Wisconsin, Madison, United States - 2B0 | ecosystem: Environmental > Terrestrial > Nest > Insects nest > Nest dump...
GAAGAGGAAGATAGTGAAGAAAGCAGTTTTGAAGAAGCAGGTATTTACGCAGGCCCATTAGTGCGCCGTCTGGCTCGTGAGTTTGGTGTGGATTTGACGAAAGTTCAGGGTTCAGGCCGTAAAGGGAGAATTGTCAAAGAAGACGTTCAGCACTATGTGAAAGCCCATCTGTCAGGGGCAGGGCAGGGAGCTGGCGGGGTTGGTCTCAATCTTGCGCCTGCGCCTGTAGTGGATTTTTCCCAGTGGGGAGAAATTGAGGTTCAGCCGCTCAATAAAATTAAACGTTTAACAGGACAGAACGTACATCGTGCCTGGGTAACTATTCCTCATGTAACCCAGTTTGATGAAGCGGATATTACGGATTTGGAAACATTCCGTGATCAGCATAAAGCACAAGTTGAGAAAGAAGGGTATAAATTAACGCCGCTGGCTTTTGTGGCGAAGGCTGTTGCGCATACTTTAAAAGTTTTTCCAACATTTAACGCTTCCTTGAATGAAACGGCGGATCAGTTAATTTTGAAAAAATACTGTCATCTTGGTATTGCGGTAGATACGCCCAATGGTTTAGTTGTGCCTGTTCTTCAGAATGCGGATAAAAAGTCCGTACGTGAGATTGCAAAAGAAATGGCTGGACTTGGGAAAAAAGCGCGCGATAAAGTACTGATGCCTAAAGATATGATGGGCAGTACTTTTACGATTTCAAGTCTTGGCGGGATTGGCGGGACAGGATTTACGCCGATCGTGAATGCGCCGGATGTGGCTATACTTGGTGTTTCGAAGGCTAAAATAAAGCCTGTTTATGAGGATGGTGAGTTTATTCCAAGATTAATGCTTCCTCTGTCTTTGTCATATGACCATCGGGTCATTGACGGCGCAGAAGCGGCACGTTTTATGGTTTATTTATGCCAGTGCCTGTCAGATTTGAGGATGTTGGTGTTGTAAAACTTTCACCCGTCATTACGAAGCAATCTCTCCCTCGTCATTGCGAGGAGCGTTAGCGACGCGGCAATCCAGATCGAAGCTTAAATAAACATCCGAACTGGATTGCTTCGCCTTCGGCTCGCAATGACGGGAGTAGAGGATTGCTTCGTCGCTAACGCTCCTCGCAATGACGAGGGAGGGTGCCTCGAAACTAAATGGATCCCCTCTCCCTCAAGGCGATAGAGAATTGAGTAGTGCGTGTAAGAGAAAAACCTTGCAATGAGCAAGAGTAAGAAAAAAGGTTTTAAACTTAATTATAGCGAGAAAAAAATGTCAGAAACTTTGAAAACTGAAGTGGTTGTGTTGGGTAGTGGTCCTGGTGGTTATACTGCAGCATTTCGAGCAGCTGATTTAGGAAAGAAAGTGGTGTTAGTAGAACGTCATGCCAATCTTGGCGGGGTTTGTCTGAATGTTGGCTGTATTCCGTCAAAAGCGCTGCTTCATGCCGCTAAGGTCATTGACGAAGCAAACCATGCGGAAAGCTTTGGTGTTCAGTTTAGCAAGCCAAAAGTGGATAAATCCAAGCTGCTGCAATGGAAAGACGGCATTGTAAAGAAGTTAACCGGCGGTTTGTCCATGCTGGCCAAAGCGCGAAAAGTGACAGTTGTTTATGGTACAGGAGAACTGACTTCTCCCAATCGTTTATCAGTAAAAACTGAAAAGGGTACGACAGAAATTGAATTTGAACACGCGATTCTTGCCGCTGGATCAGAATCCGTGAAATTGCCTTTTATTCCTGAAGATCCGCGTATTTTCAGTTCAACAGGTGCGCTGGAACTGCGGAAGGTTGAAGGCAGCTTGCTTGTCATTGGCGGCGGTATTATCGGACTTGAAATGGCGACGGTTTATTCTGCTTTAGGTGTTAAAGTAACCGTGGTTGAATTTATGGATCAGTTGATGCCTGGTGCGGATGCGGATTTGGTCAAAGTATTGCAGCAGCGTATGACGAAAGCCGGTGTAGAGTTTTTGTTGAAGACGAAAGTATCGGCTGTTAAAGCGGAAAAGTCAGGCCTTTCAGTCACTTTTGAGGGTGAGAAAACGGAATCCAGACAATTTGATCAAATTCTTGTTGCTGTGGGCAGACGTCCTAATGGAAAGAATATTGGTGCTGAGGCAGCAGGTATCAAGGTGGATGAAAAAGGGTTTATTTCTGTCGATCACCAACAGCGGACTAACGTTTCTCATATCTTTGCCATCGGCGACTTGGTTGGCCAGCCGATGCTTGCTCATAAAGCAATTCCTGAAGGAAAAATTGCAGCGGAAGTAATTTCTGGCATGAAACATGCTTTTGAACCGAAATGTATTCCATCTGTTGCTTATACTGATCCAGAAATTGCATGGACGGGTTTAACGGAAACTCAAGCCAAAGCACAGAATATTACTTATGAAAAAGCAGTGTTTCCATGGGCAGCTAGCGGCAGAGCGCTAAGTTTGGGCCGTGAAGAAGGCATGACAAAATTATTGTTTGATCCGAAAACACATCGGCTTCTGGGTGCTGGTATTGTCGGTGTACAAGCAGGGGATTTGATTGCTGAAGCAGCGCTTGCCATTGAGATGGGCTGTGATGCAGAAGATGTTGCTTTGACGATTCATCCCCATCCGACTCTGTCTGAAACATTGGCGCAGTCAGCAGAAATTTTTGAAGGCAGTATTACCGATTTGTATATGCCTAAGAAAAAGAAAGCAGATTGATGAGCTGAGTGTCCTTGTTCTCCGTCCAACGTGCTGCAATTCTCCTACCGCTGATTTATCTACTGTCTACGTGCCGCGGCTTGTTCGCGGCATCCACACCATGGCCCCCGCGGACAAGCCGCGGGGCGTGGGCGATATAAGGAGGAGAGAATGGTTTTAATATTTCTCTAATTGACGAAAAATTGTAATTTCTGTATCATTATAAACTTAATTGTATATTTAATTTCTTAAATAGGCTTTAGGATTTTATCCTGTTGCCTGTTGTGTTTTAAAGAGGTGTAAATAATCATGGTGAGAAATAAACGGCCGAGAACTCCGGAAGGATGTGGACAGATTGGCGAGCAACCTATGCGTGAGGAAGTAACAGAGCAAGATGGAGATTCGGCTGGCAGCCGTGAGGATTTTTCGAGTATGGCAGATATGCTGAGCGCTTTAGGTAGTAGTGAGAGAGAAAAAAATACAGAGGAATATAAAATGACAACAAGGTTTGGTGTCATAGAAGAAGTAATAATCGGGCAAGATGAAACTGCAGTATTTCAGTCTGTTCTTGACGAAAAACTGGATCCAAAAACCATATTAGCTGGTACTTCGTCTCGTGTTCGTGGTTTGAACTGGAATCTTTCTGAGTATGCTGATACTAAAAGAAAAAGAAATGAAAGTAACCAGGTAAAAATGCCTGAAGAAGAGTATCAGGCAAATATGGAGCGTAATGCAAGAGAAGGATCCGATGCCGATGATGGCCAATATCTGAATATTTTGGATTTATAAGTTATTTGAGTTATTCGCCCAATTTTTATTGATAGAGCCACTCCATTCTGGATTGCTTCGTCACTTACGCTCCTTGCAATGACAAGGGAGAGATTCCCACTTTTGTATCATTAGGTTGATCCTGAACGGTATTGGAATTTAAGAAGTTGAAACGATTTTTTCCAATATTGCAGGCTTTGGATTCGGTATTTACGCTGGTATCCTCTTCAGGATTGGATGAACAATAAATATTTTTTATAGGTTCATGTGCCATTTATAAAGTTCATGACCAACGATATCAGGGTTTGTCTCTTGCGGATAGTGCAGGGATTCTCCGATATCCACTAAAGTAAGATTGGGAAAGTGCTGTTTTGCCCATTGCACAGTTTCAATCGTGGTAATGAAGCCGGGAACAGCATATAGCATCAGCTTGGGTATCATCGAACGACAAAGCTTTAAGGAGTAATCCTGAATCAGCTGGGTAACGTCGCTTTTTCCGTGGTTTAAATGCAGATCTTCGAGATATTGCCAGATGGGCTGCCCGTCTCCAGCTTGCTTGAAGGGTTCCCTGTAATAATCCATTTCCTCTGAGTTTAACGGGCGCATAATACATTGCGGTAATATTTGGGTAATATAATAATTGGTATTGACGATAGCTTCATAATGATCAGGATGAAGGTTATCTTTGAGTTCCTGTTCAGGAAGTGAAAGCAGGGCGTTGTCCATTTGAGGCCTGAGATGAGCCTCGAAAAAAGCAAGTCCTTTTATCCTTTCAGGGTATTTCATGGCAAGGTGAAATCCTATGACGGAACCCCATCCGTGCATTACCAGAGTGATATTATTGAAATTCATTTTATTAATAAAACGTTCTATGTAATGAATATGATCAAAAATCCGGTAAGCTTGTCCAGATTTGCCTGAGCGTCCAAAACCGACGAGATCAGGAGCAATGCAGCGGCTTTCATGAGCAAGGTAGGGGATAATATTTCGCCAGGTATAGCTCCAGGCAGGAACGCTATGAAGAAAAATAACTGGATTACCCTTGCCTTCTTCAATGTAATGGATACGGGTATCTGCAATGTCCAGATAATGGGAAGTATATGGAAAAGCGGATGAGATTTCATGGTACATAAGTATTTCCCCTTGCTTATTGACGCTTTTCTAAAGATAGAAGAGAAATTGGGGAAATGCCAGTTTTTAAAGAAGTCTATTTTTAAAAAGGTTTTTCGTCTTTACGTAAGGTGAGGATTTCAAAACCGGTATCGGTAACAAGGATGGTGTGTTCCCATTGGGCGGAAAGACTATGGTCTTTTGTTACGACTGTCCAACCGTCTGGCAGGATCCGAACGGGCGCTTTTCCTGCATTAATCATGGGTTCAATGGTAAATGTCATTCCAGGAACCAGTTCTTCGCGTGTGTTGGGTTTACCGTAATGCAGGACTTGAGGGTCTTCATGAAAAATCCGGCCGATACCATGTCCGCAGAATTCGCGGACAACAGAGCAGCGGTTTTTTTCTGCATGGGTTTGAATGGCGTGGCCGACGTCGCCCAGACGAATTCCGGGTTTAACCATTTCAATACCGATATACATACATTCATAGGCAATTTTTACTACATGATTAGCAATGACAGAAGGTTTTCCAATGAAGAATGTTTTGCTGGTATCGCCATGATAACCGTCTTTGATAACGGTAATGTCTATGTTCAGGATATCACTGTCTTTTAATACGCGGCTGCCTGGAATGCCATGGCAGACCTGGTGATTGACGGAAGTGCAGATGGATTTTGGAAATCCATTATAATTAAGCGGAGCAGGAATGGCTTTTTGATAATTGACAATATAATCATGGCAGATGTCGTTAAGTCTGTCCGTAGTGACTCCTGCCTGAACGTAAGGTTCAATCATTTCCAGCACTTCAGCAGCAAGCCTTCCGGCAATCCGCATTTTTTCGATTTCTTCAGGGGTTTTTATTGTGATAGGCATATATTCAACTATTCTATCATGGAAAGGTTGGTAAAGAAAAGCTTACCTCCTATCTATAATGGGCAAGGCTATTCCTTAAACTGTTCGTGGTGCGGTAGGGTTAACTCTCCTCTCAGGTTTTGCTGCATGTATGCTTTAATGAGGTTTGGCGGAAGGTCTTTATTAAGCAGATAGAGTAATTTGCAGTGAGCAGCTTCGGTTGTCATATCAAATCCAGAAATAAGTCCGGTGTCAAGCAGTGCTTTTCCTGTAGCGTAGGTACACATATCAACCATGGCACGGTAACATTGACTGCAATTGACAATGATAATGTTACGATCAATAGCCTGTTTTAATAAATTTAAAAAAGCCTGGTCATTATTCTGTGCATTGCCGACTCCATAACTCTCCAGGATCAACCCTTCAATAGGCTGTTGCAAGATATATTCCAGAACAGTTGTCGAGAACCCTGGGAACAACCGAAAATTGGTAATAAAGCGCGGTTTGATGGGCTGGAATTGAAAATTTTTGGGATGATTTTCAGGTTGAAACAGTCTTTCTGGATAAACCTGAATGTTGATGCCGATATCAGCGAGATCCGGATAATTGGGAGAATCAAAGGCACCCAGGTGATGAGCGCTGATTTTTTGGCTGCGGTTGCCGCGAAGCAGTCTGCTGCCAAAATAAATACAGACTTCCTGCAAAGGGTAATGCGCTGCCAGAAGAAAAGCACTAATCAGGTTATCTTTGGCATCATTTCGGCTTTGTGATAAGGGAATTTGTGAACCGGTTAATATGACAGGTTTGCCTAAATTTTCCAGCATGAAGGATAAGGCTGATGCGGTGTAAGACATGGTATCTGTGCCGTGAAGAACAACAAATCCATCATACGCTGCGTAATTTTCGGCAATCGTTTTGCCAAGGAGATTCCAGTCTTCAATAGTGATGTTGGCAGAATCTAAAAGGGGATCGTATTCGATCAGATCATACGCAGGCATATCTTTATAATGAAATTCAGGCGTATTGGCCAGTCTCTCTGCAATAAAGCCTTTTTGGGGTGAAAAGCCGTCCCTGCCTTGTATGCTGCTAATGGTTCCGCCGGTATTGAGTACTAAAATGGATTTTTTTTTCATGTTATTGTTATTAATTTTATACTGACTCGTCATTGCGAGGAGCGAAAGCTCCGCGGCAATCCAGAACAAAGCGAGAAGAGGATATCCGAACTGGATTGCTTCGCCTTCGGCTCGCAATGACAGCGGAGTAAACTTTAGCATTCCCAAAGATCTTGGGTATATATCACTAATTATCTCGCTGCTTATTTTTACGTCTACATCCAGCAGCTTGTCCCTTACTGCCAACGCCCCGCGGCTATCCTGCAAAGTCTACGCCTCGAGACTTACCTACTGCCAATGCCCCGGGCTTTATCTCTAAAGCCTACGCCACCGGCTTACCTCATATCGCCTACGCCCCGCGGCTTGTCCGCGGGGTCTATTGTCTGGATGCTGCGAACAAGTCGCGGCACGTGGACAATAGTAGTAGTCGCGGCATGTAGGCAGTGAGTAAGTCGCGGCACGCAGAAGCAGGAAGTATGGCACGCGGGCAATAAGCAGGCAATAAAAAAGTGTTAGTTATTTTTGAGTCTGAGCCCAACTTTTCCTAGCATGCGGAACCTGGAATGCTTCAGGTTTCTCTGTTGTTCACGATTTCCATCTATTCACCCAGAGCTTACACACCGCATTCACAAAGTGTCCGACCTCCTCTTATTGACATACTGGTTCAGCCAAAATTAACTAACACTCATGTGTATAATTTTAGACCTTTTCGGGCATTTTGCAAGTTTTCAGTAAAGCAGGTAGAATAACAACTTTTCTTAATTTTCTTTAAAGAGAGCGAGATCGTTGATGAGTGTGCTTCCGAGACATGTTGCCATTGTGATGGATGGAAATGGACGATGGGCAGCTGAGCGCGGATTACCTCGCATTGCAGGACATCAAGAAGGTTTGAATGCTGTTAGGTCGGTGATTAAAACCTGTTCTGATGAAGGGATTGAGGTTTTGAGTCTTTTTGCTTTCAGTCGGGAGAACTGGCAGAGGCCGGACACCGAAGTCAGTTTTTTAATGAATCTTTTTGTGCAAGCGTTAAGGAAAGAAGTGAAAACATTGCATGAGAGCAGGATCCGGCTGCGTTTTATCGGCGAAAGAGAGCCTTTCTCGAAGGAGCTTCACTCCTGCATTGAAGAAGCTGAAGCATTAACGCGTAATAATTCGGGTATGCAGCTTGTGATTGCCATTAATTACAGCGGACAATGGGAAATTCTGGAAGCTGTCAAGACGAGTATGCAGAAAGCGGTTGATGGTCATTTAGGTTTGTCAGAACTAAATCAGACAAATTTTGAAAGTCTTCTTTCTACGAGTGATTTGCCTTCTCCTGATTTATTGATTCGTACAAGCGGCGAGCAGCGTATCAGCAATTTTTTTCTTTGGCAGCTGGCTTATGCTGAACTCTATTTCACCCAAGAGTATTGGCCGGATTTCGGTCATAATAGCTTAAAGAAAGCGTTAACCTGGTTTTCTGAACGTGAGAGACGGTATGGAAAAACCTCAGAACAGATGAGAGGATAACAAATGCTTAAATTACGCCTGATAACGGCATTAATATTAATACCACTCGTTCTATGGGTCATTTTAGGGGCTTCTTTGTCTGTTTTTATTGCGGTGCTTGGTGCTGTGCTTGCTGCTGCTGCGTGGGAGTGGACGGGCTTAATTCCTGTTAAGACACCATGGAAAAAAATTGTTTATACGGCAAGTGTAGGGCTCTTTTCTATTGCCTTATGGCAAGTTGATATCCAATTTTATCGTTACTTGAGTGTGTTCTGCCTGAATGTATTGCTTTTAGCTGCTGTCTGCTGGTTGATCATCAGTTATCCAAAGACGGAACTTTATTGGGGGCACCCAGGTGTAACAGCATTTTGGGGTTTCTGGTTTCTTACACTTTTTGGCCAGTCATTGGCCGCTATTAAAATGATGCCTGATGGCGGATATTATGTATTGTATTTATTTTTAATTAACTGGGCAGCCGATACCGGTGCTTATTTTGCGGGAAAATATTTAGGCCGAAAAAAATTGCTTCCGTTGGTAAGCCCGAAAAAGACAAAAGAGGGTTTTGTCGGCGGTATGTTATCTGCTCTGGTTGTCGTTATCGGGGCTGCTGTCTTTTTTAAGCTTTCCCTTTTAGATTGGGGGTTGTGGATTGTGATTGGATGTTTTACGGCATTAGCGAGTGTGGTTGGTGATCTGTTTGTCAGTATGCTTAAACGCCATGTTGCTCTGAAGGATACGGGGCATCTTTTACCTGGGCACGGCGGTGTTCTGGATCGGATTGACAGCCTGTTAATTTCTTCTCTCGTTTTTACGTCGCTTTGGATGGCATTTTTTTAAAGGTTGTTAATGTCAAGTTTTGTTTTTACCCTGTTTTATTTTCTGATAGCGCTGGCTGTACTTATTGCCGTTCATGAGTTTGGACATTTTTATGCTGCACGCTGTTTGAAAGTGCATGTTATTCGTTTTTCGATCGGGTTTGGTAAAAAACTTTTTTCCTTTAAAGATAAAAAGGGAACGGAGTTTGCTTTATCGTTAATTCCACTGGGAGGTTATGTCAAATTATTGGGCGAGTCAGACGATGAGCCTGTCTCGGAGGATTTAAAACATAAGGCATTTACACAAAAACCTGTTTGGGCGCGAATGATTATCTTGGCAGCAGGGCCGTTGTTTAATTTTCTGTTAGCGTTTATTGCTTTGTGGGGAATGTTTGTTATTGGTATCACATCGCTTGCTCCTGTGATTAGCCAGGTTGCAGAAAACTCCATTGCCTGGAAAGCTCATTTACGGCCTATGGACAGCATTGCAGCGATTGAAGATGAGCCTGTGAACAGTTGGCGCGCTGTTCAACTGAAACTCATGCCCTTTATCGGCAGTACACAGCCGGTTCAAATGAGTGTCCGTAATTTTGAGACGGGCGAATACCGGCATATTATGTTGGATTTATCGCATTGGGATGTTCCAGAGCCGAAAGAGGATTTGTTAAAAGCATTAGGTGTTACGCCCGAATTGCCTCATGCGGCTCCTGTTATTAGTGAGATATTTGAAGGTTACCCTGCCCAGAAGGCTGGACTAAAAGCCGGCGATCGTATTATTGCTGTGAATGGTAAAAAAGTGGTTGATTGGCTGGAAGTGGTTTCAGCTATTCAGGCGATGCCCGAGCGGCCGGTCGAGTTAACTATTTCAAGAGACGAAAGTTTATTACAGATAACGGTTTACCCTCTGTTGAAAAAAGAAGGCGGGAAGGCTTATGGTTTCATCGGTGCACAGTCCAAAGCGCCTCAATTATTGGGAAAATGGCTGCGGATAGAACGTTATTCAATTGTTGAAGCATGCGTACCTGCTTTGAAAGAAACTTATACACTGAGTAAAATTTCTTTATTCATGGTGGGAAAACTGTTGACGGGGGCGCTTTCTTTGAATAATATCAGCGGACCAGTTGGTATTGCCGAGTTGGCAGGCCAGGCAGCACACCTTGGATGGGCGTATTATCTTTCCTTTATCGCTTTAGTTAGCGTGAGTTTGGGCGTGTTAAATTTGCTGCCGATCCCTGTTTTAGACGGCGGGCACTTACTTTATTGTGTTTTTGAGCTGATACTGAGACGTCCTCTTTCGGAAAAGGTAAGGACAAAGGGTAATCAGTTAGGTTTTTTATTGTTAATGGCCTTAATGGTTTTGGCTGTTGTTAACGATTTATCTCGGTTTAATTAATCTGTTATGAAGCGCATGAGAAAAATAATTTTAAGCGTTCTTTTCAGTGCTGCAATGCTTTTTTCAGCAGTATTGTCAGCAGCTGATGATTTTGTGATGAGTGATATTAAAGTCAGTGGACTGCATCGTATCAGCCTTGGTACTGTACTGAATTATGTGCCTGTTAAAAAGGGCGATACGATGGATCAGGCAAAAGCTGCCCGCGTCATTCGAGAACTTTATGCCACTGGTTTCTTTCAGAATGTTGCACTGGAAAGAGATGGAAATGTATTGATTATTGATGTGGTGGAGCGTGCCACGATTGGTTCGATTAGTTTTTCCGGTAACAGCGAGATTTCCAAAGAACAGATTCAAATGGTGTTGAACCAGATAGGATTGGTTAAAGGTCAGGTTTTTCAACGCTCTTCACTTGAGCAGTTTGTGAATCAACTTAAGCAGGAATACAATAACCGCGGCAAATATAATGCCGTGATTTATCCTCAGGTAACTCGGTTGTCCCAGAATCGGGTGGGTATCAAAATTACCATTTCTGAAGGCCGCTCGGCGCGTATTAAGGAAATTAATATTATTGGCAATAAGGCTTTTTCTGATAAAACATTACTGAAACAGTTTACCATTAAAACAATGGGATTTTTTACGTATTTTACGCGTCAGGACCAGTATTCCAAAGAAGAATTGAACGCTTCTCTCGAAGCACTACGCTCGTATTACATGAACAGAGGCTATGCGCGTTTTCGCATTGATTCAACGCAGGTATTACTTTCTCCTGATAAGAAATACGTCTACATTGATGTCAAGGTAACGGAAGGCAATAAATATACGTTTTCTGGCCATCGGCTTGAGGGCAAGCTGGTGCTTCCTGAAGATGAGCTGGAAGAGTTGGTGGCTTTCAAAAAAGGCGATGTTTTTTCTCGCAGAAAGGTAACAGCAACTATTAACACAATAGGGGATGCTTACGGTAATATCGGCTATGGTTTTCCGGATATCAAGGCGAATCCTGATATTAACGATAAGGAAAAAACAGTATTTATTACTTTTGTTGTCCATCCAGGACGTCATGTTTACGTTCGAAGGATCAATTTTAAAGGTAATACCAAAACAGGTGATTATGTACTTCGACGGGCAATGCGTCAGGACGAAGGCAGTATTTTAACACTGAAAAATATTAAGGAATCTGAGCGGCAGCTTCGCATGCTGGGTTACCTTAAAAACGTTGATGTGAAAACAGTTAAGGTGCCAGAAACGAATAACCAGGTAGATATGAATGTCAGTGTTGAAGAAGCGCCCTCAGCCGAGGCAACCGTTTCTATCGGTTATGGTACTAACGGGCCTGAGTTAAATGCAGGTATTGACCAGCGAAACTTTATGGGAACAGGTAAAACGCTGGGTTTCCATTTTAATACCAGTTATTACGGCAGCAATTATACGGCAAACTATTATAATCCTTATTATACAGATTCCGGTATTGGGCGGGGGATAACAGGTTATTTCTCTCATATTGATCCAGACAAGTTGGACATTGCAACTTATACATCAGATAAAATGGGCGGTGCGGTAACCTATAATTTTCCTGTAACTAACCATAACAGTTTCCAATTGGGTTATGGGTATCAATATCTGACAATTAATTCATACGGCGATCCTGCGGTAACACAGATTCAGGATTTTGTTGATAACAATGGTACAGATTTTAATGAAATACGCTTAACAGGAGGCTGGGCATATAATACGTACGATCAGAAAATTTTCCCGACCAGGGGCGTTCATCATGAATTAACCGGTTTAGTCGCTTTGCCGGCGACTTCCAGCTCGCTAAGTTATTATAAAACAGGCTATTCCTTCCATGGATATCAGCCGTTATACCGAGGTTTTATTGTTACAGCCCGCGGTAATGTCAGCTATGGCAATACGTTTGATGATCAGGGATTGCCGTTTTTTGAAAACTATTTTGCTGGGGGTATTGCTAAACCTGGCGAAGTGCGGGGTTATGAAAACTATTCATTAGGCCCGAAAGATAGTAATAATAATGCCCTTGGCGGTAATTTTATGGTTGTCGGCAGTTTGGGCTTGATTCTGCCGGAACCTTTGAGCCGCCCCAATGAGCGTACATCATTGTTTATGGATGCGGGTAATGTGTACGGCTATAATTTGCCAGAAGCTCAGAAAGGTACTGATTCTGGACCTATCCGTTATTCAACCGGTGTTGCTGTTGATTGGCAATCGCCTTTTGGTCCTTTGTCCTTTAGCTTGGCAACACCGCTCAATATACAGCCGAATGATGATACCAGTTACTTCCAATTTACGGTGATTTCGACGCTTTAACTGGTAGAAAAAACTGTTTCTAACGGTAGCTGTTTCAGTCCTGATACACATTGCGCCATATGGGAAAAAGGTTAGGTAATTGTTGAATCTTACCCATACAGATAATATAACCCTGCATATTGTCATTACCATTGACAATATGCAGGGTTGTCAAGGATTACCCTTGCGGATAACGTACTTTTAAGGCTTCAATGGCAGGCATTTTTCTTCCTTCGATGTATTCCAGGAAAGCACCGCCTCCAGTAGAAAGGTAAGAAATTTGAGAAGTTACACCAAAACGTTCGATGGCAGAGAGTGTATCCCCGCCGCCAGCAACAGAAAAAGCTTGAGAATGAGCTACCGCTTCGGCAATACCTCTGGTTCCTGCTTCAAAGGCTTGATATTCGAAGACACCCACTGGTCCATTCCATAGTATGGTGGCTGACTTTTGAATGTGATGAGAGAAATTGCGAATGGTCATGGGACCAATATCGAATATTCTGTCTTCAGGTTCGATTGTATTGAGTTCTTTTATGGTGATGGGTGCTGCTTCATCCAGCTTTGGAGCAACAACAACGTCCTGGGGGATGGGAATAAAGCATTTGGATTTTTCAGCCAGTGCCCAGATTTTTTTTGCTTCAAGGACCAATTCGGGTTCATGCAGCGATTTTCCTATTTGAAACCCAAGCGCAGCAAGAAAGGTGTTGGCAATGCCGCCGCCGACAATCAAGGTATCTACCTTAGTGACCAGGTGGTTTAATAGAATAAGTTTATCAGATACTTTGGCACCGCCGATAATAGCCGTTAGCGGCCGTTCAGGATTTTCCATGACTTGTCCCAGCGCATTCAATTCAGATTCCATCAATGGGCCGGCAACGGCTTCTTTGGCATAGTGAATAATACCGCAGGTAGAGGCTTCTGCACGGTGAGCCGTTGCAAAAGCATCCATAATAAAAATATCGCCGAGTTTTGCCATTTTTGCTGCTAACAACGGACTGTTGGCTTTTTCGCCCGAATTAAAACGAACATTTTCACATAAAACAATTTCGCCAGGTTGGACGGCTATGCCGTCAAGGTAATGTTTTTCAAATCGGACGTGTTTTTGCAACACTTTCGAGAGATAGTGAGCGACAGGTTCCAGGGAATATTTTTCTTCCCATGTTCCTTCTGCAGGGCGTCCCAGATGAGATAACAGGATAATTGCAGCTTGTTTATCCAAAAGTTGTTTAATGGTAGGAAGTGCTGCCTGAAGGCGTTTATCATTCGTGATTTTGCCGTTTTCCATAGGGACATTAAAATCTTCCCGAACCAAAACACGTTTGTTATGAACATTAACGTCAGAGAGTGTGAGTATCGGCATAACTATTTTAAATGAAGTAAAATCTGAAAGTCTGGATTTTGACAGATTTTAAAGATATCTGCAAATTTTGAGGTGTCCGATTGAAACGGCTGTTTCTGAAGAAACAGCCGTTAAAATAACAGCGACTGTTATACTGCTTGTAATGAATGGGTGAAGGCAGCATCATTAACAGTGAGCTGGTTTTCTGAATCGCCAGATTGATGGGATGATGTATGGAGTAATCCGAATAAAGTACTTGTGCAGCATGCGGAAAATGATGTTAAAGCTTGAGTAACTGTCTCGACTCCAGGTGCGGATTGCGTTATGGCCTCTACTGAAGCTGCAATGGTTCTTCCTGTTTCGCCTGTAACTTCACCGAATCCTCGTATCGCTGTTCTTGCTCCTGCCCATGAGATGCCTGCTCCAATTGCAGCAGCTCCCAATACAATTCCAAACGTAAGAGAATCGCTATTCGCGTCTTCCAGAAAGTTTTTCAGAGCATATAAAGAAATGAGCGAGAGCGTGCCTCCGCCAAGTGCACAAGTCATTCCTGTTTGAAAGTGAGGAAGATATTGCTGAAAATTGCTAAGATTATTTCGTATTATGGTAGTATACATAAATTTTCTCCATTAAAATGTTAAAAGTTATTGTGATTGTTTTTTGATCATACTTTAAATAAAAATGCCTATCAATACTTTTTTTGATCAAAAATAATAAAAAATATCTATTTGTATCTTTTCCTTCCATAAAAGCTAAAAAAGTTTTTTCGCTTTGAAGAGTATTTGCGTTTAAAATAGAATTTTGGCCATTGAGGTAAATAAAAGAACTTTTATGAATCATCATTATGCGTTGATAACTTTATTTCTTATTCTCGTAGGGCTTATTCTTGTTTCGGCTTTTTTTTCAGCAACAGAAATTGGGATGATGTCATTGAACCAGTTTAAGCTGCGTCATCTGGTGAGGAAAAAAGACCGCCGTGCAATGCGTGCAGCTCAGTTATTGGAGGCGCCGGAAAGGTTTTTGGGCGTAGTACTGATTGGTAATAATTTTGCCAATATTGTGGCCGCTTCCATTGCTACACTTATCGGACAGCGTTTGGGCGGTGATGCAGGGGTTGCTATTGCCACAGGTTTGCTTACTTTGGTTGTATTAATTTTTGCTGAGATGGCACCTAAAACAGTTGCAGCAATTTACCCGCAGCCTATTGCTTTAGGATGTTCATTTTTATTGAAATGGTTGTTGGTTATCCTTTCTCCTTTAGTCTGGTTCTTGAATCTTATTGTAAAGGGTTTTCTCATGCTTTTCGGTCTGAACATGCAGTCATCGGATAAACACCATCTGTCTGCTGAAGAATTGCGGACGGTGGTTTACGAAACCGGCAGTCTCATTCCCCGTCAGCATAAAAAAATGCTGCTCAGTATTCTTGATCTTGAAAAAGTGACCGTAGATGACATTATGGTCAAACGAAGTGATATTGTAGGTATTGATTTAAGCTTGCCATGGAACGAAATTCTGGAGCAGTTGGAAACAGCTCAACATACCCGTTTGCCAGTTTATGAGGGGAGTATGGATAATGTGATTGGCATCATTCATATCCGCGGGTTGATGAAACTGCTTCTGGAAGAAAACCTCGACAGGGAAATGCTGGAGTCTCAGGTAGAAGCCTGTTATTTTGTTCCTGAAGAAACAGGGCTGCATCAACAATTGCTTAATTTCCAACAGGTTAAAAAACGCACAGCTTTGGTAGTGGATGAATACGGCGATATTCAAGGGTTAGTTACTTTAGAAGATATTCTTGAGGAAATTGTCGGCGAGTTTACAACAGATAAGGCTGCATTGATCAAGGATATTTATCCACAGAAGGATGGTTCCTGGTTAGTAGATGGGGGAGCTGCTGTGCGTGATCTGAATCGGACGATGGGGTGGAAACTGCCAATGGTAGGGCCAAGGACGTTAAGCGGTTTGATTACTGAATATTTGGGTTTTATCCCGCCGCCGCAAAGCTGTCTTAAGATTCAGAGCTATAGGATGGAGGTAATCCAGGTAAAAGATAATATGGTTAAAACAGTCAAGGTGAATAGTGCATAAAATGGGTAAAATCATGAAAATTATGCTAGTTTTAATATATACCCATCGTCTTTCAGAATGCGCGTATCGTGCTGGATCCTGCGGACAAGCCCAGGACGTAGGCAATAGTGGGAGCTTTAGGACGTAGGTGTAAGTGGAATCCTGTTCTCTGCCTATGTCCCGCAGTAATCTCCCTCTGCCTGCGTGCCGCGACCGCTGCTCCCTACGCGCCGCGACTTGTTCGCGGCATCCAGAAAAACGCATTTCGAAATAACTTGGGTATATATGAAAGCACAGTATATACTTGTGATCATTGGAATTGCAAAGTTGTAGAGACTTCGGAATGCCATTTTTCCCACTGACGTCATTCCCGCGAAAGCGGGAATCCAGTAACCCTGCTGATTATCGCTCTGGATTCCCGCTTTCGCGGGAAATGACGTCGGAGAAAACAGAGCATTATCAAGTTGTTTGGGTATATATGTCAGCACAGTATATAGGTTAAAACATTATGGCGGATTGGATAGATCAAAAAGCAGATGATGAATCAGGAGACAGCACTTCCGGCGGTTCTGCTGGAGGTATTGGTCAGTATGAGTCATTTGAAAATTTTATTTTTCGGCTTGCTGAGAAAGGGCTTATAGAACTTGATTTATTTCGGTGGCTGGTTGATCGCGGCGGTTTTGATGGTATAAAAATCGGCCAGCTTCAAAAAAAACTGGTAAAGTTGAAATTATCTCAAGAGGCGCTGCGTGATCTGCTGAAATTAAAGGAAAAACGGGAAAAGCGTGAAAAATCCCCGCAGGAAATATTTGAGGAAAAAGAGAGAAAAAAGCTAAAACATAAACAGTTTTGGAAGGAACGTAATGTTGCCGAGAGAGCTGGAGCGGATCGGCGTTTCGGAAAAGACGTTTCAGCAGACAACATCCTCAGCGGTGAGTTGTTTGCCAGGGATGATACGAATGCTGTTTTGGGTAATGTTAATAATCAAATGGGAAAGCCAAAGCTGGGAGCAACAGCAGCTTCTGTGTTAATGGGGCAGCTGACTGAAATTTTGGGGATGGTTGTTGACGATGTACAGTCCGGAAACGTACATAAAAAAATGAAAGTAGAGGATGAGATTGTTAAAACGGAAAACGCTCTGGAATCAGAAATAGAAGAAGAGGCTGAGCTTGAGCATGAAGCAGAAGTTCAGCCGGTTACTCCGACGCCAAGACCAAGATAGGATGATGTTGTTGGGTTATACATCCTAGAAAGGAATATCGTCGTCAAAATTCTGGCGATTGTTTCCGGAAGAGGATGAAGTTTCAAGGCTTGGCTCAAAATCAGGTTCAGAGCCTGCTGCGCTTGAACTGCTGCCTGATGATTGTTGGGCAAACGATTCGTATTCAGAAGGCATTGCTTGCCCGGTGCCTTTGCTGTCCAACATTTGCAAGTCATTGGCAACGATTTCTGTTGTATACTTTTCCTGCCCGCTTTTATCCTGCCATTTACGTGTTCTCAGGCTGCCTTCAATATAGACTTTTGCGCCTTTTTTCAGGTAATCACGGGCAATTTCAGCCAGTTTGTTGAAAATAACGACGCGATGCCATTCTGTACGTTCCTGGCGTTCGTCCGTTTGTTTATCTTTCCAGCTTTCCGAAGTAGCAATAGAAAGAGTTGCGACGGCGCTTCCGCTCGGCATATAACGTACTTCAGGGGCAGCCCCCAGGTTTCCGATCAGGATAACTTTATTAATGCCTCTGGCCATGGTTAAACTCCAAATGATTTTTTAATGGGGGTAATATACCCTTCGTCTTTCAAAATGCTACTTCGTTGCAGCTTGTCTCCCGTGCTCATGTATTCCTCATACACTCCGCGCGCTCGACTGAGCGGTACCTCGTCCCCTTTTGAAATACTCGGGTATAACTAAAGATCACGGGTATATTAGCATATCTGCAATAAGTGCGCTACTCTCGCTGCGAAGGGGTAATTAGAAACTGCTATTCAATTGTTCGCAGCAGCTGTCTGATCCAGAAGGGTCCCTGGTAAATCAAGCCAGTGTAAACCTGAATCAATTGAGCGCCCAGTGTTAATTTGGATTGTACTGCATCAATGGTTGAAATACCGCCTGCACCGACTAAAACAACTTTGTTATTAAGTAAGGATTTAAGGCGGGCTAATGTGTTGTTAGATCGCTCCAGAATAGGTTCTCCGCTTAAACCGCCAGCTTCATCACCATGTTTTAGACCAGAGACAGCTGTTTTATCAATGCTTGTGTTGGTCGCGATGATGCCGTCAAAGGCATAATACATTATTTTTTCTGCAATCACTTTCAGCGTGTCAATATTTTCATCCGGCGAGATTTTTAATAACAACGGTTTATATTGACCATGAATAGAAACCAGATGTTCTCGTGTTTTTGAGAGCATTTTCAATAGATTATCCAGAAAATCACCTTGTTGAAGTGTTCGCAGCCCTGGTGTATTAGGGGAAGAAATATTGATAGTAATATAGTCTGCATAAGGATAAATTTTCGTTAATCCTTCAACGTAATCATCGGCTGCTTTCTCCATCGGCGTTGAAGCATTTTTTCCGATGTTGACTCCAATTACCCCAGAGTAGCGCTTAGTTTTCAGACGTTCTATCAGGTAATCCATGCCCTTATTATTAAAACCCATGCGGTTTAGCAACGCCTGTTTCTCCGGCAAGCGAAACAAACGAGGCCGTGGATTGCCAGCCTGCGGTTTGGGTGTTACCGTCCCTACCTCAATAAATCCAAAACCAAGTTTACCCAAAGCATCAATATAATCGCCATTCTTATCCAAACCGGCGGCAACACCTATCCGGTTCTTGAAACGTAAACCCATTAACTCAATGGGTTTGGTTTCGATTGATGAAAAACACTGTGCGGGTATTACCTTAAGACAGGACAATGCAACATGGTGCGCCGTTTCTGCAGGCAGACAAAATAAACATTTTCTTATCAGTGTATACATGCTGTGTATTTTATAATAGGCGGGTGCTGCGAACAAGCCGCGGAACACCCTGGATATTTTCATTTTACCAGGATCTTGGCTGAATTCTACCCTATTAGGTCTTTTGACAAAATGGGAACATATTGATACTACTTATATATAAGTAGTATCAATATGTCTTATGCAAACTGCTGAACTTAAAAAACTTTTTCACAAAAACCATGGCCAGATCCGGATGAAGGATGCTATGGCTTCTGGTATTAGCCGCACCAAATTTTACGCTTGGCGTGCTCAAGGGCTGATTGAGCCCGTTACACGAGGGATTTATCGCCTTTCTTCATTGCCAAAACTTTCTCATCCTGATTTTGTGGCGGTTAGCCTTCGTTTCCCTCAAGGTGTGATTTGCTTGCTTTCTGCATTGTCTTATTATCAATTGACGACACATATTCCTCACACTGTCGACGTGGCTGTTTCAAGAAAAGCACGATTTCCTCATTCTCTTTTTCCACCTGTACAAGCGCACCGCTTTAGCGACCCTGCTTTTTCAGCGGGCATCCAGATAGAAACCATTGATGATGTTCCTATTCGATTCTATAATCCTGAAAAGACCTTGGTAGATTGTTTTAAGTTTCGGCATAAAATTGGTCTGGATATTTTTCTCGAAGCATTAAAGCGCTATAAGGAAAAATATCCGCTTCAAACGAACCGCTTGTTTGAATACGCAAAATTGTGTCGTGTAGAGAAAATTATGCTGCCTTACTTGGAGAGTTTATTATGTCTGTGAAGAAAAATATAGCAGCATCTATTCGTCAGCGATTGCTCAATAAAGCCAAAATGGATGCGCGGCCTTTCCAAGAACTTTTACAATATTACGCCATGGAGCGATTTCTCTATCGGTTGTCCTACTCACAGCATGCGGCTTGTTTTATAATTGAAAGGCGCATTGATGCTGCATGTGTGGCAGGTACTTGACAGGCGGGCAACAATGGATATTGACTTTTTAGGGAGAACCAGCCATCAAAAAGAAAAAATTGTGGAACAAATACAGGATATCCTTTCTATAGAAATGCCAGATGGTTTGTTATTTGATCACAAAATTCGTGCAGACACCATCACAGAAGAAGCCGATTATTCAGGTGTTCGCATCCAATTTTCAGCATTTTTGGATACCGCTAAAATCATAGATATTGGTTTTGGTGATATCGTTTATCCCATGCCAGAAAAGCATCATTTACCTACATTATTAGATTTGCCAGCTCCTCATTTGTTGTGTTATAGCCGAGAAAGTGTGATTGCCGAAAAATTTGAGACCATGATGAAATTAGGAGCATTAAATAGCCGGATGAAAGACGTTTATGATATTTGGTTTTTATCTCGACAATACGCTTTTGATGGAGAAAAATTGCAAAAAGCCATTCAACTTGCTTTTCAACAGAGAAAAACGGAGTACAGTACGCCTATTTTCTTTTCAGGTTATTTCATTGAACAAAAACAATCTCAATGGCGTGCCTTTAAAAAACGGTTAGGTCATATTGATCATATTCCTGAAAATTTAGTGGAGATCGTTGGTTTTCTGGAGGTTTTTCTGAATCCTATTTTGTTGTCCTTGAAGAAAGGGACTGATTTTAAACGCCGCTGGCTCCCAGAGGGTTTATGGATAACTTAGGTACACCCGATTTATGTTCATGTGCTAATGCAAAGGATCTTTTTTAACCGTTTGTTTTTAATCCCATCAACAGGAGATGACTCACTAAATGTACAAGACATATCTTCCTGTCAGCAGCAGGGGATTTGCTTGCCTCGATAATGGAGGAATGTTACTATAACGCCATTTAATTAGATGATTTTTCAAAGGCAATAAAATAAATGATCCACCATTTACTTAACGCATTGATTTGGCTGCCGATTTTGGGCGGTGTATTTGTTTTCTGGATTGGTGACAGGGAAGGGCCTGCTGTTCCGAAGTATCTTGGACTTCTTGTTGTTCTGGTTACGCTGGCATTATGTATTCCGCTGGTGCGGGACTTTGATCCGAATATGACAGGAATGCAGTTCATTGAGCATCATGAGTGGCTTCCTGCTTTTGGAATCAATTACGATTTGGGCATTGACGGGCTTTCCTTATTATTAATCGTTCTAAGTATCTTTACGACATTAATCGTTATTTTGGCAAGCTGGCGAAGTATCGAAAAAAAGACAGCGCAATATATTGCTGCCTTTCTTATACTTCAGGGAGTACTGGTTGGTGTTTTCTCTGCCCTTGATGCGATTGTCTTTTATATTTTTTGGGAAGTTTCCCTGATTCCTATGTACCTGATTATTGGTATATGGGGAAGTGCTAACCGCATTTATGCTGCTATCAAGTTTTTTCTCTATACTTTTTTAGGCTCTGTGCTTTTATTAGCTTCTTTCCTCTATATGGGTTATCAGGCAGACAGTTTCAGCATTGAAGCTTTTTATGCCTTAAAGCTTTCAATGACAGCACAGACTTTAATTTTTGCGGCTTTCTTTTTTGGTTTTGCCATCAAGATTCCTATGTGGCCGGTGCATACATGGCTGCCGGATGCACATACGGAAGCTCCGGCGGGCGGTTCAATTGTTCTGGCTGCTGTCTTACTGAAGCTGGGTGCCTATGGGTTCCTGCGCTTTTGTTTGCCTATTGTTCCTGATGCCAGCGGACAATGGTCGGGCGTGATGATAGCGCTTTCATTAATTGCTGTGATTTATATTGGTCTGGTGGCCATTATACAAAGCGATATGAAGAAACTGATTGCCTATTCTTCTATTTCGCATATGGGGTTCGTTACTTTGGGATGCTTTGCTGTCTATGCAATTGCGCGGCATACCCATAACGTAATGGATGCTGCGCTGATTATGGAAGGAGCCATTATTGTGATGATTTCACATGGTTTTGTGTCAAGCGCTTTATTTGCTGGTGTGGGCTTTTTGTATGACCGTCTGCATACCCGCGATATTCGCAATTTCGGCGGCATTGTGAACACCATGCCGATTTTTGCCTCTTTCTTTATGCTGTTTGCCATGGCGAATGCTGGTTTGCCTGGAACATCTGGTTTCGTTGGGGAGTTTATGGTGATTCTTGGCAGCGTTAAAGCAGGGTTTTGGGTTGCTTTTTGTGCTGCTGCTACCTTGATACTCGGCGCTGCCTATACGCTTTGGATGTATAAAAGAGTGATTTTTGGGCCGGTGTCCAATATTAAAGTGGCCACATTAAATGATATCCATGGAGGAGAAGTGATTGCTTTCGGATTGTTGGGTATAGTTATATTAGCTATGGGTATTTATCCTGAGCCTGTATTGAATATGATTCATACGTCCGTGTCCCATCTTTTAGCCTTAAGCCATGTGAGTAAGATATGACAGAAAATCTGCAACTTTTTCAACTTCCCCATTTTAGTGCGGCAAGCGCTGAGATTTTTGTATTATTAATGGCAGCTGTAACACTGGTGACTGAACTTTTATTCGGAAAAAAGCATGCCGGTTTGTCTTACTGGCTTGTTCAGTGTACTTTAATCATTTCTTTGTTCATTAGCTGGTCCCAGCTTGGCAGACCTGCTGTCATTACATTTAATGGTTTGTATGTTGCGGATGATATAGGTAACTGGCTTAAGATTTTTATTGATATCACAGCTTTTGGTTCGTTTTTTTACGCCAGACAGTATATTACTGACCGGCATATCCCGCAGCCTGAATATTACCTGTTAGGGTTATTGTCTGTATTGGGGATGATGGTGTTATGTTCGGCACATTCGCTGCTTATGATCTATCTGGGATTGGAAACGCTGTCTTTGCCTATTTATGCAATGATTGCCTTACGGCGCGATTTTGAAAATGCTCTGGAAGCTGCTATTAAATATTTTGTCATGGGTGCTATTGCATCCGGCATGCTGTTGTATGGTATGTCCTTACTTTATGGAGCAACGGGAAGCCTGGATCTTGAAAACATCGCACATCATGTTGCTTTAAGTCATGCTCAGCATAGTATCATTCTGTCTTTTGCCCTGGTATTTTTAATTGCCGGTGTGGGTTTTAAATTAGCTTCGGTGCCTTTTCATATGTGGGCACCTGATGTTTATACCGGCTCACCGGCTTCCGTTACCTTGTTTTTGAGTACAGCGCCAAAATTGGCCGCTATCGGCATGGCAATACGGCTTTTAGTATTCGCATTACCTGATATTATTGTTCAATGGCAGCCGCTTTTGATTATCCTGGCGTTATTATCAACCGCTTTAGGTAATGTTCTTGCTGTTGTTCAGACCAACATTAAACGTATGCTGGCCTATTCAGCCATTGGGCATATGGGATATGCCTTATTTGGTTTGATTGCAGGAACGCATGATGGTTATGCTTTTTCCCTGTTTTATATCCTGGTTTATTCTCTAATGAGTCTTGGTGCTTTTGGGTTAGTTACGCTTATGAGTCAGAAGGGCCTGGAAGCTGAAAACATTGAGGATTTTAAAGGGCTTAATGCACGCAATCCGTGGCTTGCCTTTTTGATGATGATTGTGATGTTTTCCATGGCTGGGATACCGCCTACAGCCGGTTTTTTTGCAAAACTTTTGGTGTTGAAAGCATTAGTGGACGCACATTTTGTCTGGCTGGCTGTATTTGGTTTGGTAATGGCAGTGATTGGTGCCTATTATTATATCCGTATTGTGAAAATAATGTATTTTGACAGCCCTGCTTTGGACAGTCGGGTAACACTTGGCCGAGGAAGCAGCAGCCTTTTAAGCATCAATGTATTGTCGCTTTTGCTTCTTGGATTTTTGCCTAATCTCTTGGTTCATGCCTGTCTTCTGGCTTTCCAGGGATGAGTGTTTTTCATTCTGAGCCCTCTCCCGCTTCGCGGGAGAGGGTGAACTACATTATCGGAGCTATTTGGTTCACCCTTACAG
>Ga0206107_1000332_pt1 | contig 22868 bp, 19 predicted proteins | sample 2B0metagenome_FD_148652 | JGI IMG/M metagenome (GOLD analysis project Ga0206107, IMG submission 148652) | Enriched microbial communities from leaf-cutter ant dump, University of Wisconsin, Madison, United States - 2B0 | ecosystem: Environmental > Terrestrial > Nest > Insects nest > Nest dump...
GCCAGGAGTCGCGATGACCCACACCCGGCGTCGGGCACCGAAAAGGCTCAAGGCGAGGCCGCCCAGCGCAAGGATCGCGAAGGTCAGCAGGAACGGCAGCGAGGGATCCGCACGGATGTCAAACGCCGCATATCGCGACGTGTCGTTCCACGTGAGGGTGCCCAGGCCCCCCGGCAGCTCCACGGTTTGACCCGGCGCAATGGCGAACACCGCCTGCTGGCCGTCCTCGCCGCGCACGGGGCTCAGGTGCGTCTCGTCAAGCTTGTAGACGTTCTGCGGCACGCCATTGTCCAGGCCAAGGTCACCCGTATACGCGGTGAAGACGATCACCGGATTGGTCAACGCGGGGTGCAGCGATTCAAACTCGGTGCCGTCACCGATGGCCGTGGGATACAGCGTTGCCCTGATGCCCACCTGCTCCCCCGAGGTCACGTCCGGCACCTTCACCACTCCGGTTGAGGTGTAGGTGGCGTCCTTGGGGATGAAGATCACGGGGCCGCTGAACGCCACGTTGCCGTCCGCGTCGGTGAAGGTCATGGTGGGGGCGTAGCCGTTGCCCTGCAGGTAGATGTTGGCGCCGGCCACTCCCAACGGATAGTTCACCTTGATGGTGGCCTGTCGCGGCGCTGCGCCGGGCTCCGCGAGGGTGACGTCTGCGGCAAAGGTCTTGGGACGGCCGGAGACGGAGAAGTCCGAGTGGAACTGATCCAGTGTGAGCGTGAACGGCTCCAACGAGGACTCGTTGAACAGCCGCCCAGAACTGAAGGTGTCATACGCCACCACGGAGTTGGTGAACGTGCGGCCCTCAACGATGATCGCCTGGCCGCGATACGTGAGGGCGGCGCCCAGTCCCACGCTGATGAGGATCCCAATGAGCGACACGTGGAACAGCAGGTTTCCCAGCTCGCGAATGTGACCCTTCTGCGCCGCGAGCGCCACCTGCTGCACGCCGCTGCGCTCACGCTCATCGATGCGCACGCGGTAGCCCGTGAAGGTTCCCCAGAACCCCGGGGTGGGGCGCAGTGCAGCGGCAACCCGGGCAACGGCATCCTGGGGCTCGCCCGCGGCCTCGCCCGTGGCGGTGGGCTCAAAGCGGTCAAGCCGGCTGGGCGCGGGAGCAACGGGCGCCCTGAGGTCCCGATAGTGCGCCACACAGCGCGGAATGATGCAGCCGATGAGGCTTGCAAAGAGCAGCACGTAGATGGCCGTGAACCATGCGGATCCGTACACGTCAAGGAATCCGGCCTTGGCCAGGAACTGCCCCCACCAGCCGTTGTCCGCCACAAACTGTGCGGCCTTGACCGGCTCGCGCGGCGATTGCGGCAGCACCGAGCCGGGAATGGCACCAAGCGCAAGCAGCAGCAACAGGATGAGCGCCACGCGCATCGACGTCACCTGACGCCACATCCACCGCAGCCAGCCGCGCACGCCCAGTCGCGGCGCCTGCGGTAAGGCGTAGTTGTCCAGCTTGACGCGAGCCATCACACCGCCACCCAAAAGCCATCGATCCACGACTGCAGCAGCCCCGTCACGTTGCCCCACAGTCCCGTCACGAGCAGCACGCCCAGCACAATCAACAGCGCCCCACCACACCGCATGATCGCGAGCCGATGCCGCTTGAGCCACCCCAGCATGCGTGAGGAGTGCTCAATCCAGAACGCGAGCGCCAAAAACGGCAGTCCCAACCCCAGGCAATACGCGGCGGCCAGCACGATGCCCCGCCCTTGCGAGCCTTCGGTGAGGGCAAGAGACAGCACGGACGCGAGCGTCGGGCCTAGGCAGGGCGCCCAGCCCAGCCCAAACGCGATGCCCAACAGGGGTGCCCCGGCGAGCCCCGCGCGGGGGCTCACGTGCAGGCGGCGCTCCGCCTGCAGAAACGGCACCGCGCCCATGAACGCCAGCCCCATGAGGATCACCACCACGCCAAGGATGCGGCTGATAACGTCAATCTGGCCCTGAAGCTGCGCACCGATGGTGGTCACGCCGATGGTCAACACGAGGAATACCGCGCTGAAGCCAGCCACAAACAGCAGCACGCCGAGCATGAGCCGCGGCCGCGCGCGTTTGGCGGCCACCTCGGCCCCCGCCATGCCGCTCACGTAACCCACATAGCCCGGAACAAGCGGCACGACGCAGGGGCTGGCAAAGCTCACAAGGCCGGCGAGGAGGGCGATGGGAAGGGCGGCCAGCAGGGAGCCGGTGAGGATGGTGCCGCTCACGGCTGCGAGGTTCCCTGCGCGGCGTCGTCGATCAAGGAGTTGAGGGTCGAGGGGTCAGCTTCGCCGAGGATGCGCGCATACACCGTGCCGTCGGGTCGCAGCACGAGCGTGGTGGGAGTGGCCGCGAGCGCCACCTTTCCTTGCAGCTGTGCAATGGCGCTGCCATCGCTCGCATCGATGCTGGGATACGCCACGTCAAAGGTGCGCTCAAAGGCGGCAACGGTGTGGGCGTCGTCCTCACGATTGACACCAACAACCTGCACGTCGTCTCGCGCGTCTGCCTCCACGAGCATCGGCGCCTCCGAGCGGCACGGCGGGCAGCTCGCGTACCAGGTGTTGATGAGCACCACCTGGCCGCGGAAGTCCGCGATGTCCACGGGGTCGCCGGCGAAGGAGGTCCCCGTGAGGGTCAACGGCTCGCCCGAGTCCTTGAAGATCGTGACCGTACCGTCGCCGCTGACATAGCCGGGCGAATCCACCGCATCCCCCGGGGCACACCCCACGAGCCACAGCACAATCGCGAGCACCAACGCACCGCCGATGATCCACCGCGCCACCGGCCTCATGGCGTTCCACCATTCACGGCAATGTGCGCCGCGGGGGTGGCATAGTCCATGGCCGTGGCCACGCCGTCTGTGATGGTGAAGCTCGTCACGGACGCGAGCCCGCATTGGCGCGAGCGGGGATCGTGCAAGAAGCGCCGCTTCTCAAAGCTCATGCGCGCCACCCAAATGGGCAGCTGATGCGACACCAGCACGGCGTCGTGATCCGGGGTGGCCGCCGCGGCGTCGCGGATGGCCGCCCACATGCGCGCCTCTTGCTCCCTATACGGCTCCCCCCACGACGGCCGCGCGGGGTTGCGCAGCAGCCACCAGTTGCGCGGATGCACAAAGTCCTTTGCGCCCGACTGGATCTTGCCGCCCTCATAGCGGTTCGACGCCTCAATCAGCCGCTCGTCCGTGTCCACCTCAAGCCCGTAGGCCGCCGCGATCGGCGCGGCGGTCTGCTGCGCGCGCAGCAAAGGCGACGCGACCACTCTGCCCACGTCCGTGCCCTGCTGCACAAAGTATTCGGCAACGGCGCGCGCCATGGCCTCGCCGGCGTCGGACAGGCGAAACTCAGGAAGGCGGCCGTACAGGATCTTGTCCGGATTGTGGACGTGCCCGTGACGCACCAAGTGCACACGCATGGGCCCTATTGTCTCCCGGTTACGCGAGTGCCTGGGCCAGCACCTGCGGGTCGATGCGCCAGAACCCCGCCACCTCGCCATCCACCGTGACCACCGGCACCTTTTCGCCGTACTGCTCGCGCAGCGCGGGCTGCGTATCCACATCCACCAGGGCATATGTGGTGCCCGACGCTTCACAGGCGGCGGCCACAACGGCAAGTGCGTCGTCACACAAGTGGCACCCCGCACGGGTGTACAAGGTCACACGGGCGCTCATGCGGCAAGGATACGGTCTCGTTGCCTGGGTACCATGGCGGCGTGAACTCCCCGGCGGCAGGTGCGCACACTCAGGTGGCGGCGTTCTTCGACGTGGACAACACCATCATCCGCGGCGCGAGCGCGTATCACCTGTCCCGTGGTCTTCGTGAGCATGGGTACCTGCGCACGCGAGACATCTTCCGATTCGCGTTCGAGCAGTTCAAGTACCGGCTGTTCGGCGAGACCAAGCAGCAGATGGAGACTGTCCAGAAGGAGGCGCCGCGGTTCTTTGCCGGATGGTCCGCCGCGGAGATCGTGGCGATCGGCGAAGAGGTGTGGGACTCCGTGCTGGCGCACCGGATCTATCCCGGGACCAAGGCGCTCATCGAATCCCACCTGGAGCGGGGGCATGAGGTGTGGCTCGTCACCGCCACGCCACAGGAGATTGCTCGCCTGATCGCCTCGCGCATCGGCGCCACGGGTGGGCTTGGCACGGTGGCCGAGCAGAAGGACGGGCACTACACCGGGGTGCTCGAGGGTGGGCTGCTGCATGGGCCCCGCAAGGCCGTTGCCGTGCGCGCGCTCGCGGCCGAACGCGGCCTCAATCTTGAACTGTCCTACGCGTACGGCGACTCCTCCAACGACATCCCCATGCTGGAGGCCGTTGGCGTGCCCGGCGCCATCAACCCCGACGCTCGCATGCGGCGCATCGCCGCCGAACGCAACTGGCCCATCCGCGAGTTCCGCAAGCGCCGCAAGAGCGGCCGGCGGGGCGTGGTGCGCGCCTCCATCACGGGCTCGGTGTGGGTGCTGCTCGCGGTGGGCCGCGGGTGCAAGCGGGCCATCTTCAGGCGGTAGGGGCGCGGGCGCGCGCGGCGCGCCGGCCTGTGGCGCGCCGGCCCCGTGGCGCGCCGGCCACCCCCTAAAAAGGTAGATGGGTCCGGCGAAATCGCAGTTTCACCGGACCCATCTACCATTTCAGCGGGCTCGCGGGCTGGCGGGCGCGCGCGGGCGAGCGGGCTCGCGGGCTGGCGGGCGCGCGCGGGCGAGCGGGCTCGCGCGCGGGTGAGCTGGCTGGCCAGGGGCGGGCTGGCGCGCGCGGGCCACTGCCACCGGCTCATGCGCGCTGCGGGGACACCAGGTCCGGATCCGAGGGAAGTCCGCCTCGTAGGGGTACCTGAGGGCCGCTACGCACCCAATCCGTCCACCCCTGCCAGCGGCTGCGTGCGGCCGTTCCCACAGCGTCGGGCCCCAGCCCTCATGTCCCCATGGGAGGTGAACACGCGCGAAAACCGGACCTGGTGTACCCCTACGGCGTTGGGCAATGAAAAAGGCCCGCCGTAGCGGGCCTTGATCACTTCTTGTTGCGACGCTGGTGGCGCGTCTTGCGAAGAAGCTTGCGGTGCTTCTTCTTCGACATGCGCTTGCGGCGCTTCTTGATGACGGATCCCATGGAACCACCCTTGGAGCTAGAAACTGTGGTGTCAACGTCCGTCGGACGTGACAGACAAGGAACTATCCTACCGTGCCCGAGGCGCGGTCGTCATCTTCGGTGATGAACCCCCCGGCCAGCTCTGCCTGCTCCATGAAGGTCTCCACGGCCTGCTGCGGCACGCGGAAGGAGCGCCCAAACCGGACGGCGGGCAGCTCGCCCGTGTGGATCCACCGGTACACGGTCATGCGAGACACGCGCACCATGTCCGCGACCTCCGCTACCGTGAGGAACGTGGTGCGATTTGCGCCGCTGTTCGCCATCTTTGCTGCTGCTCCCTCGTGAGACTCCACCGCTGATATCGGCCGTCCTGAGGCTCCACTGTAGGGGCAGAAGTGACGGTTGTGAACCCTGTGACACGTGCCGATAGTGATAACGGCGGCGCCCACGCTCAGCGGGCGTCAAGACGCCGCGATTACCACGGCCAAGGAGGACGATGACCACCACGCGCGACGTACGCTCCGCCGTGGGCGAATGGGTCAACCGCGTGGCTCTGCAGACCCCAGCGCGGCTCGTGCTCATCGCCTTTGGGGCGGTGATCCTGGTCTTCACCACGCTGTTGAAGCTGCCGGCCGCCACCACGTCGGGCCACTCAGCGTCGTTCATCGATGCGCTCTTCACCGCCACCAGCGCGGTGTGCGTGACGGGCCTGTCCACCGTCAACATCGCCACCTTCTGGTCACCCCTTGGCCTCACCATCATCGCCATCGCCATCCAAGTGGGCGGCCTTGGCATCATGACGCTCGCCTCGCTCGTGGGCCTTGCCGTGTCCCGACGCATCGGACTCACCCAACGCATCCTCGCCGCAGGCGAGGCGCGGGCCAGCGGACTGGGAGACGTGCGCTCGCTGCTCGGCATCATCGTCGTGGTGTCCGCGGCAACGGAGATACTCATCGGTGCGGTGCTCTTTCCGCGCTTCCTCACGCTCGGCTACGGCCTTGAGCGTTCCGCAGGCTACGCGGCCTTCTATGCGATCTCCGCCTTCAACAACTGCGGATACTCTCCCGACCCCGCGGGGCTCTACCCCTACGCGAGCGATGCGTGGATGCTGCTCCCCATCGCCATGGGAGTGTTTCTTGGCGCGCTGGGCTTTCCCGTGTACTTCAACCTGCTGCGGGCGTGGCGCACGCCCAAGAAGTGGACGCTGCACACCAAGCTCACGGTGACCATGGTGGTGGTGCTCTCGTTGGTGTCCGCGGCCATGCTGCTGCTCTTTGAGTGGAGCAACCCGGGAACGCTCGGCGACGAGACCACCGGATCCACCATTGGCAACGTCTTCTTCCAATCCATCAACCAGCGTTCCGGCGGCTTCTCCACCTTTGACATCGGCAACGCCACCCAACAGACCTGGCTTCTCGAAGACGTGTTGATGTTCATCGGCGGCGGCTCCGGCGGTACCGCGGGCGGCATTCGCGTCACCACTCTCGCGGTACTGCTCCTCGCCATCTGGGCCGAGGCACGCGGCCGGCGAGACATGGAGGCCTACGGCAAGCGCATCGGCACCGAGGTACTGCGTCTCGCGGTCTCCGTCACCTTGGTGTCGCTCTTCATCGTGATCGTCGGCGCCGTGGTGTTCATGTCTGTGACCGGCATACCCCTGGACCGGGCGCTCTACGAAGTGGTGTCTGCGTTCGCCACGTGCGGCCTGAGCACGGGCATCACCCCCACCCTCAACACGGCCGGGGAGGTTACCCTCATCGTGCTCATGTACGTGGGACGTGTGGGCTCACTCACCGTGGTCACCGCGCTAGCGTTGAACCGACAGCGCCGCGTCATCCGATACCCAGCAGAAAGGCCGCTCGTTGGCTAGGAACGACACCTCACCAAGGGCCGTGCTCGTTGTGGGCCTTGGCCGCTTTGGCTCGGCAGTGGCGGACACGCTCGACACCATGGATGTTGAGGTGCTGGGCGTTGACCGCGACTCGCGGCTCGTGGAGCGCTGGTCCAAGCGCATCCCCGTGGTTGAGGCGGACCTGACCGATCCCTTGTCGCTCGAACAGATCGGTGCGCGCGACTTTTCCTCCGCCGTGGTGGGCATTGGCAACGAGCTCGAGGCCTCCGTGCTCATCACGGCCAACCTCGTGGACCTCGGCATCACCGAGATCTGGGCAAAGGCCATCTCGGTGGAGCACGGACGCATCCTGGAACGCATCGGAGCGCATCACGTGGTGCTCCCCGAATCCGCTACTGGTGTGCGCGTGGCGCACTCCGTGGGCGGCCGCATGCTTGACTACATCGAGGTCGAGGACGGGTTCACCATCGTCAAGATGCGCCCCCCTCTCGAGACCCACAACTTCAGCCTCGCCAAGCTGGACCTGCCCACCACCTACGGCATTCAGGTCATCGGCGTGAAGAGCCCCGGGCACTCCTTCGAGTACGCGACGCCCGACACCATCGTGCGCCCCGACGACCTCCTCGTGGTCGCTGGGGAAGGCGAGCTCCTCGAACGCTTCGCGCAGCGTCCTTAGTACGGCAGCGTCCTTAGGCCGGGCCTTCAAGCCGGCCCGACGCTGGGGCTAGATCACCCCAAAGGCGAGCATGGCGTCGGCCACCTTGGTGAAGCCGCTGATGTTGGCGCCCACCACGTAGTTGCCCGGCGCGCCGTACTCCTCGGCGGTGGCGGCGCAGCGCTCGTGGATGTCGCGCATGATGACGTGCAGGCGCTCCTCGGTGTAGGCAAAGCTCCACGAGTCGCGAGACGCGTTCTGCTGCATCTCCAGGGCCGAGGTGGCCACGCCACCCGCGTTGGCTGCCTTGCCGGGAGCGAACGCGACGTCCGCCTCCTGGAAGGCGCGCACAGCGTCGGGTGTGCAGGGCATGTTCGCGCCCTCGGCAACGGCGCGCACGCCATTGGCGATGAGCGTGGCCGCGTGCTTGGCGTCGAGCTCATTCTGCGTGGCGCACGGCAGCGCAACGTCACACGGCACGTCCCAGATGGAGCCGTTGGAGACAAACGTGGCCTTGCCGCCGCGCTCCGTGGCGTAGTCGCCGATGCGCCCGCGGCGGGTCTCCTTGATGTCCTTGATGAGGGCGAGGTCAATGCCGTCCTCGTCGATGACGTAGCCGGAGGAGTCCGACATCGCCACCACGCGGCCGCCCAACTGGTGCACCTTCTCGGCGGCGTAGATCGCCACGTTGCCCGAGCCGGAGACCACGGCCTTGACGCCATCAAGCGAGCCACCGCGAGCCTTGAGCATCTCGTCAACGAAGTACACGGTGCCGTAGCCCGTGGCCTCGGTGCGCACCTGCGAACCGCCCCACGTGAGGCCCTTGCCCGTGAGCACACCGGACTCGTAGCTGTTGGTGATGCGCTTGTACTGGCCAAAGAGGAAGCCGAGCTCGCGGCCGCCAACGCCGATGTCGCCCGCCGGCACGTCGGTGTACTCGCCGATGTGGCGGTACAGCTCGGTCATGAACGACTGGCAGAAGCGCATCACTTCGGCGTCGGAACGGCCCTTGGGGTCAAAGTCCGCGCCACCCTTGCCTCCGCCGATGGGCATGCCCGTGAGCGAGTTCTTGAAGATCTGCTCAAAGCCCAGGAACTTCACGATGCCCAGGTAGACGCTGGGGTGGAAGCGCAGGCCGCCCTTGTACGGGCCGAGCGCCGAGTTGAACTCCACGCGGAATCCGCGGTTGAGCTGCACCGCACCGGAGTCGTCGACCCACGGCACGCGGAAGATGATCTGGCGCTCCGGCTCGCAGATGCGGCGGATGATCTCCGAATCCGCGTACTGCGAGTGCTTCGCCACCACCGGGCCAAGGCTCTCAAGAACTTCACGGACCGCCTGATGGAATTCCGCCTCGCCGGGATTGCGTTGGACTACCTCATCGAAGACGGGGTTGAGGCGTTCGTGAAGTTCGGCCACGGGGGCTCCTTTCAGGCGACGGGTGTCGCAGCGACGATAGTCAGCGTGCGGTCGCCAACGGGGGCGGCCACGGTAGCGGAATCGCCCACGTACTTGCCGTCGATGGCGGCGCCAAGTGGCGACTCCGGAGAATAGACTGCCACGTCCAGAGACTGATCAAGACCCAGCAAGCTGCGCGAGCCCAACACAAACTCGGCAACAGTGCCGTCATCGTCAAAGCGAACGGTGACGCGCATGCCCGGCTCAACAAGCCCGTCATCGGGCTTGCTTGCCGCGTTTGCGGTTGCCAGCAGGGCCTTGAGCTCCGCCACTCGGGCCCGCTGGACGTCGGTCAGTTCCGCGCGTGCGGTGAGGTCGGCGAGCTCGTCGCGCAGCCGCTGCAGCGCGGCGGTGGTGAGCCACACGGATTCGGTCGTCATGACACGCTCCTTACACAAAACCCCCGCGGATGCGGGGGCATCCGCCAATGGTAGCCCGGCCCAAGCGTCGGGCCGAATTGCGCCTTGCCTCCCGCCCCCCGCTGGCCCTCCACCACACAATCTCTCCCGAGGGCGGAATGTGCAGGCTATCTACCAGGCAGTTTGGCAAACCAGGCCCGACGCTCTTGGCGACTTGTGTGGGGAAGGCTGCCTAGACCACGGCCTCCACCTGCACCACCGAGCCTGCGGGTGCGTACGGAACCGTGGTGCCGTCGATGGCAGTGCCGTCCACGGTAAGCGAGGCACGGCCAGACCCAGAATTGGTCACGTGGATCACGTACGTGGCGCCGCGCACCTGACGGCGAATGGTGAACTCGCCCACCTCGGCCCCGATGCACGGATCAACAACAAGGCCGTCATAGTCCGGGCGCACACCCAAGATGTACTGCGAGACGGCCACAAAGTTCCATGACGCCGTTCCCGTGAGCCACGAATTCTTAGCCTCACCGTGACGCTGCGCGTCCTTGCCGGCAATCATCTGCGCATAGACGTACGGCTCCAGGCGGTGCACCTCAGAAATGCCCTCGCGGTAGGCGGGAGTGATCTGCTTGTAGTACTCCCAGGCGTACTCGTTACGGCCCACGATGGTCTCGGCGATGATGATCCACGGGTTGTTGTGGCAGAAGATGCCCGCGTTCTCCTTGTAGCCCGGCGGGTAGCTCGTGACCTCGCCCAACTCCACGTGGTACTCCTTGTACGCGGGGTTCAGCAGCACGATGCCGTGGGGGGTGTTGAGGCGCTCACGCACCGAGTCCAGCGCCTGCACGGCCTTGCCGTCGTCAAGACCAACGCCGCCCATGATGCAGTAGCCCTGAGGCTCGATCCAGATCTTGCCGTCCTCGTTCTCGTCGCCGCCCACCACGTTGCCGTAGTAGTCATACGCACGGCGGAACCACGCACCATCCCAGCCGTGCTCCACCACGGCGGCGCGCATCGCGGACACGGCCGCCTCCGCACGGGACGCCTCCGCCTCGTCTCCACGGCGTCGGGCAAGCGCGGCGTAATCCGGGCCGATGGCGCAGAACATGCCCGCAATGAAAACCGACTCCGCCACGCCACCGGCCTGGTTCTCGGTGGTCTGGAAGGACTCGCCGGGAGTGGTGGAGAAGCAGTTGAGGTTGAGGCAGTCGTTCCAGTCTGCGCGGCCGATGAGCGGCAGCCCGTGCGGGCCCATGGTGTTCAGCGGGTGGTCGAACGAGCGCTTGAGGTGGTCCATGAGGCTCGTGGCCTTGGACTCGTCGTTGTCGAAGGGCACCAGCTCGTCGAGGATCGCGAAGTCGCCGGTCTCCTTGACGTAGGCGGCAACGCCCGCGATGAGCCACAGCGGGTCATCGTTGAAGCCCGAGCCGATGGCGTTGTTACCGCGCTTGGTGAGTGGCTGGTACTGGTGGTAAGCGGAGCCGTCCTCGAACTGCGTGGACGCGATGTCGATGATGCGCTCGCGGGCGCGCTCGGGGACCAAGTGCACAAAGCCCAGGAGGTCTTGATTGGAATCGCGGAAGCCCATGCCGCGGCCAATGCCCGTCTCAAAGTACGAGGCAGATCGCGACATGTTGTAGGTCACCATGCACTGGTACTGGTTCCACACATTGACCATGCGGTTGAGCTTGTCGTCGCCGGACTCCACCGTGTACGAGCCCAGCAGGTGGTCCCAGTAGGCGTTGAGCTTGGCAAACTCGGCGTCGGTGGCCTCGTTGGTGGAGAAGCGGGCGAGCAGCTCACGACCCCCCGCCTTGTTGACGACGCCGGGCGCCTCCCACTTGTCCTCCGGGGCGTTCTCCAGGTAGCCCAGCACAAAGGTGAACTGCGTGGATTCGCCGGGAGCGAGGTCCACATTCAACTGGTGGGAGGCGATGGGATACCAGCCCGAGGCCACCGAGTTCGTGGCCTTGCCGGCATGCGGCACGGCGGCCTCATCGAAGCCGTTGCCGTAGCCGAGGAAGGCGTCGCGATCGGTGTCGAAGCCCGCAACTGGGGCGTTGACGCCATAGACCGCATAGTGGTCCCGACGCTCGCGGTACTCGGTGGTGTGGTAGATCGCGCCGTCCTCGACCTCCACCTCGCCAATGTTGAGATTGCGCTGGTAGTTGGTCTGATCGTCCTCGGCGTTCCACAGGCAGAACTCGATGAAGCTGAACAGTTGGAGGTGCTTGGCCACGGACGATGTGTTGGTGAGGGTGACCTGGTGAATCTCGGCATTGACGTCTACCGGCACAAAGAGCAGCACGGATGCCTCCACGCCGCCACGCTCTCCGGTGATGCGCGTGTAGCCCATGCCGTGCCGAGTCTCAAAGCGGTCAAGCTCCGTCTTGTACGGCCGGTACGAGGGGCTCCACACGTCGCCGCCGTCGTTGATGGAGAAGTAGCGCCCGCCGTCGTCCACGGGGATGTTGTTGTAGCGGTAGCGCGTGAGGCGACGCATCTTCGCGTCGCGGTAGAAGCAGTAGCCGCCACCCATGTGGGAGACAAGGCCAAAGAACTCCTGCGAGCCCAAGTAGTTGATCCACGGGTACGGGGTGTGCGGAGTCGTGATGACGTATTCGCGTGCTTCGTCGTCGAAGTGACCGAACTGCATGACATCCCTTCCTGAGGATGATTGGGGCAACCAAGGCTTTAGCGTAGTGCTCCGCTCGAAACGTTGCGACGGTGTGACCGAAACGTTATGAAACGGGCAGGGGTGCCGGGCGGGTTCGCGCCTGTTGCGAGGGGCCATCCCAGAGAGCGCACAGACCCAGTTCACGCGGTAGGTTTGCCGCATGCTGCTCTCCGACCGCGACATCCGCGCCCAAATCGATGCGGGCCGCGTCAAGCTCGACCCCTACGAGCCCGCCATGATCCAGCCGTCCTCAATAGATGTGCGGCTGGACAAGTTCTTCCGGGTCTTCGAGAACCATCGCTACGCGGCCATCGACCCTGCAGCGGAGCAGGCAGAGCTCACTCGCCTTGTGGACGTGGGCGCCGAGGGGCCCTTTGTTCTGCACCCCGGTGAGTTCGTGCTCGGCTCCACCTTTGAATCCGTCACCCTGCCCGACGATGTGGCGGCTCGCCTCGAAGGCAAGTCGTCGCTGGGCCGGCTTGGGCTGCTCACCCACTCCACCGCGGGATTCATCGACCCGGGATTCGAGGGCAATGTGACCCTTGAACTGTCAAACACGGCAACGCTGCCCATAAACCTGTGGCCGGGCATGAAGATTGGGCAGCTGTGCTTCTTCCAGTTGTCCTCGCCCGCCGAGAATCCGTACGGCTCCTCCGTCTACGGGTCTCGCTATCGCGGCCAGCGCGGCCCCACGGCATCGAAGTCGTTCCAGAACTTCCACCGCACAGACGTGTAACCGATGTGACATTGTCAGCGCGCGGTTGATGATCTGGCCCCCAGGTGGAAGCATGGCGCAAGCGCGAGACGTAGGGGTCTGCCGTTACGTGAGGGGTGTGGGGTGATGAGGTCGCGTTGGCAAGGCATTGGCGCTGCCAGTGCTGCAGTCCTGCTCACCGCGTCAATCGCCCTGCCGGCGAGCGCCGACGACTCGCCACTGGTGGAGTTCGCGGACCCTGATCTGGGCGCGTGCATTCATGATGCACTCGGCGTCGATAGAAGCACCGATCTCACCCAAGCGGACATGTTGGGCCTCACCTCCCTGTGGTGCAGCGGCCTCACCATTGATTCACTTGCGGGCCTAGAGACAGCGACGAACCTTGAGTCGTTGACCCTGGCAGCGTCGGCGTTCCTTCCTCCCTGGCCCTCGGCTGACCACCCCGTGGCCGACGACCTCGCGCACTATTTTGACCCGATCGCCAGCCTGCCCTCGCTGCATTCACTCGGGTTTCCGCACACGCTGTTGCCGCTCGATATTTCGCTGGAGTCCCTTCTCGTTCCGCCGATCACATCGCTTTCTGCTGACATGTACGGGGGTCCATACGGACAAGATCTCGAGTGGCTTGCGGGCGGCAACGACCTCGAGACGCTGACTCTCGACTTCAGACGTCCGCCGGCAGACATCGGCCCCATCGGTGGCCTCTCGAACCTCACGTCGTTGGAACTTCGCGGCCTCCAGGGCAATTCGTTGGCGCCCATCAGCAACGTGACCACCCTCACCTCGCTGGATCTTCCCGACGCCGTGGGAACGGACTGGGCGACTCTGGCGTCACTCACGCAACTCGAACATGTGGACCTATCCGGGTCGAATGTCGACACCATCGATTGGCTTGGAAGCGCCACACACTTGGCGGACGTCCGACTACGCGAGACCTCCGTGACCGACGCATCCGCGCTCGTGGGCAAGCCGTTGACACACCTCACGCTCGACGATTCGGGCATGACCGATCTCGGGTGGCTGCGGTCGCTCCTTCATGCCCGCGAGTTGTCGCTGCGCGGGTTAGGTATCACCGATCTCAGCTTTCTGGGCGACATCAGCGAACTCGAAGCGCTACACCTCGACAACAACGACATAGACGATCTCGGTCCGCTCTACGGCGCGCCCGCGCTGTCAACCCTTACCTTCTCCGGCAACCAGGTAGACGACATCGCGGTTCTGGCATCGCTTCCCGCAATTTCCACGGTGCTGTTTGACAACAACCGTGTCACCGACGTTTCGTCGCTGTCAGGCCTTCCTCACCTTGCGAACTGGTCGGCCCAGATACAGAAGGGCGATCTGCCACCCATTTCAGCATGTGAGGTGCAACCGCGAACGGGCGGCACCGACTTCGACGGCGGGCACCTCACGCTCACACCCGATCGGGGCGTCGTTGTGCGCGAGGCGTACCTCGTTCCCTTCAACGGCGGGGTGGAGGTCTCAGGCCACTCGGGTGCGTACCCCTTCTCTGTGAGATTCACGGCAGAGGTTGCCGGCTACACGGAGCCATGCGCCTGGCCCGCCGGCTACCTTCCAACATTTATCTTCCCCGAAGCGCTCACACCGGGCACCGTCGCAGCCATCGACCTCACCTTTGGCAGTTACCACGGGACCAACACGCCGCGATTCGAGTGGCGCGATGGCCTGGGCAACGTCATCTCCACGAGCTTTCGCTTTACGCCGTCCACCGCCGACATCGGCAAGCTCGTGACACCGATCGGCCGTACGGTCGTTTCGGGGATGCAGACGGTTGAGGTCGCGGGCGCGCCCGTCGCGGTGGCTGGCGGCGTCCCCGAGGTGATGAACCTGGGACTTGTCAATCCACCGCTTGCGGGCTTCACGAGCGTCGTCGATGGCTTGTCGCGTATTCCGGCGGCCTCGGTCACGTGTGCTTGGCGCCTCGACGACACGGTGGTGGCTACCAACTCTTCGTGCGAGTATCTCGTTCCCACAAGTGCGGCCGGGAAGAAGGTCGCCGTCACCGTCGTCGCAAAGCGCCCTGGATACGTTGACCAGACCTACATGGTGGCGCCTCAGACAGTCCTCAAGTACTACGCCCCCTTGCGGCTGCGGCTGGGAACCGTCTCGGGAACCCCTGACGTTGGCAAAGTGCTCACAGCGTCACCAACGACCTACTCCGTGACACCTACCTCATACGGATACCAATGGCTGAGGGACGGCAAGCCGATCTCGGGCGCCACCTCGCGGACCTACACCGTGGTGAGCGCGGATGCGGGCAAGAAGGTAGCGGTGGCGATGACCGCGCAGCGCTCCGGATACCTTCCGGCGACAGACGTGAGCGCAGGAGTCTCGATCCGCCGGCCGTTCACGCAACGACCAGTACCGAAGATCACAGGCTCGCTCTCGACGGGCCACAGACTGACGGCAGTTCGCGGCACGTGGAGCCCTTCCCCCACGAGCTTCGCGTACCAGTGGTACCGCAACGGCAAGGCGATCTCGGGTGCGACCAAGTCCACCTACACCACCAAGTCCAGCGACCTTGGGGCCAAGTTCACCGTCAAGATCACCGCTAAGAAGTCGGGCTATACGACTGCCTCCACAACGAGTGCCGCCGTGAAGATTCTCAAGAAGTTCACCAGGACACCGACGCCAACGATCTCCGGCACCAAGCAGGTCAAGCACACCCTCACTGCCAGGGCGGGCACCTGGAGTCCGTCGGCGAGTCTCAGCTACCAGTGGTACCGCAACGGCAAGGCAATCGCCGGTGCCACCAAGAGCACCTACAAGCCGGGCGTCAAGGACGCTTACGCAACGTTCAAGGTGAAGGTCACTGGCAAGAAGTCGGGCTACGCCGCGGTCAGCAAGACATCCAAGGCCGTCACGGCGTCGGGCATCAAGTACGCGAACTGCAAGGCGCTGCACAAGGCCTACCCCGGCGGCGTCGCCAAGTCCAAGAGCGTCAAGGGCATCACCAAGACAACGTTCGTGTCAGCCAAGCTCTATGCTCTCAACGCTGCGCGAGACGGCGACAAGGACGGCTGGGCTTGCGAGTAGCGCGAGCGCGATAGTCTGAGACCACAACGACAGGGGAGCGCCACCCAAAGGGCGCTGAGAGTGCGGACCAGCCGCAGACCCTCGAACCTGATCCGGCTCGCACCGGCGTAGGGAGTCGAGTCTCGTCCCCTCCTTTCCAAGGAGGTCACCGTGCGTATTGCGCGCATTGCAGTTCCGGCCGCCCTCGCGGCCGCCACCCTCACGGGGTGCAGCACCACACCGCACCCAGCCATAGCGTCGGGCAGCCCCAGCGCCGAAGCCGAGGTAACTGTGCTCACCCACGACAGCTTTGCGGTACCCGACGCCGTGGTCGCCCAATTCGAAAAGGACACCGGCATTACGGTTACCTTCGTGGCGCCCGGCGATGCGGGTTCCCTCACCAACAAGCTGATCCTCACCAAGGATGCACCGCTCGGTGACGTCGCGTACGGCGTGGACAACACCTTCGCCTCTCGCGCTATCGCGGAGGGAGTCTTCGCCGACTACACCTCCGCGGCACCCGCGGCCAAGGACGCGCAGCGGTACGCCGTCGAGGGCTCGCATGTGCTCACCGCCGTGGACTACTCGGACGTGTGCCTCAACTACGACGTCGGCTACTTTGCGGACCACCACCTGGCCGTCCCACAGACGTTCGACGACCTTCTCAAGCCCGAATACAAGGGACTGCTGTCCGTCACGAACCCCGCCACCTCGAGCCCCGGGCTGGCGTTCCTGCTCGCGACCATTGCGGCCAAGGGCGACGCGTGGCGGGACTACTGGGCAGGGCTCGTGGCCAACGACGTGCGTGTCACGGCGAGTTGGTCGGACACGTACTACACGGACTTTTCGGCGCCCAACTATGGGGGCGATTACCCGCTCGTGCTGAGCTACGCCTCGTCACCGCCGTCCGAGGTCATCGACGGCGAACCCACCACGGCCGCCTTGCTGGACACATGCTTCCGCCAGGTGGAATACGTGGGTGTCCTCGCGGGCGCCAAGCACCCCGCCGCCGCGCAGCGGGTCGTGGACTGGATGCTGAGCGACGCATTCCAGGCGTCCGTGCCCGAGAACATGTATGTGTATCCGGTGTCGGGCTCGGTGCAGGTTCCCGCCGAGTGGGCGGCGTATGCCCCGCTCACGCAGTCGCCGTGGACGGTGGATCCGGCGGCGATCGACGCGAACCGCGAGCAGTGGATCCGCGAGTGGACGCAGGTGGTGCAGCCCTGATCCGCACGCCCGGGAGCAGCCTCCGCCGTCACCTCACCTGGGCGGCGGTCGTTGCGGTGCCCGCGGCGTTTCTCGCGGTGCTGTTCGTGTGGCCGCTCGCCACGGTGCTGGTGCGCGGGCTCGCAGGCACGGGCACGGGCGCTGCGCTCGCAGTATTGACCTCCCCCGGCGTGCCCGACGCTATGGGCACCACCGTGGTGCTTGCGGCCTTGGGCACGGCCGGGGCGGTAGTGCTCGGCGTTCCCGCCGCATGGGCGCTGTACCGCTTGCGCTGGCGCGGACAGTCGGTGGCAAGGGCCATCGTGGCCGTGCCCTTCGTGCTGCCAACGGTGGTGGTGGCCGCGGCCTTTGGCGCGCTCTTTGCGCGTCACGGCGTGCTGGGCTGGGCAGGCCTCGATCAATCCGTGGCGGCCATCGTCAGCGCGCTGGTGTTCTTCAACGTCTCGGTGGTGGCGCGAGTGGTGGGCAGCGCGTGGGCCGCGCTCGATCCGGGAACGCAAGTCGCGGCACGCACCCTTGGTGCGAGTCGCTGGCGTGCGTTCCGCACGGTCACGCTGCCCGCTCTTGCCCCCGCGCTGGGAGCCGCGGCGGCCGTGGTGCTGCTGTTCTGCTCCACCTCCTTTGGCGTGGTGCTGGTGCTGGGCGGCACGCGGGTGCGCACGGTGGAGACCGAGATCTACTTCCAGGTGAACCGCTTCCTCGACCTGCACGCCGCCGCGGTGCTGGCGATCGTGCAGCTGGTGTTCGTGGCCGCCGCCCTGGGGCTTGCGTCGTGGGCGCGGCGCGGCCGGGACCGTGTGGCGGGCGGGCAGGAGCTGGACGGCTCGCGGCCAAGCCGTGCCGCGGATCGCCCCTGGATTGCCGTGGTGCTGGTGGCGCTCGCGACGCTCATCGTGCTGCCCGCGGTTGCCCTCCTCGAGCGTTCGCTGCGTGTAGCCGGGGGCGGCCACTCGCTGGGCAACTACGCGGCGTTGTTCTCGGCGCCCGGCACCACCGTGCTGCCCGTGAGCGTGGTGCAGGCGGCGCTGAACTCCCTCGTCACGGCCGGTATCGCCGCCGTCATCGCCGGCGCGCTGACCGTGGCCGTTGCCTCCGCAACCGTGCGCGGACCCCGGTGGGCGCGGTGGCTCGACGGGGTGGCCATGGGCCCGTTAGGGGTCAGCGCGGTGGTCATCGGTCTTGGCATGCTGCTGACCCTCAATCGCGAGATCGCGGGGGTGGACCTGCGGACCTCATGGTGGCTCGTTCCGCTCGCGCAGGCGGTCGTGGCGCTGCCCTTGGCGGTGCGCATCCTGGTCCCTGCGATGCGCGCCATCGACCCCCGCCTGCGCGCGGCGGCGGCGAGCCTTGGCGCGAGCCCGTGGCGTGTGTGGCGCACGGTCGACTGGCGGCTCGTGCGCGCTCCCGCCGCGCTTGCCGCTGGCTTTGCCTTTGCCGTCGCCATGGGCGAGTTTGGCGCTACGACCTTTGTGGCGCGCCCCGACCGCCCGACGCTCCCGCTCGCCATTGCGCGGTTGCTGAGCCGGCCTGGGGCCCAGAATGTGGGCATGGGTTTTGCGGCTGCCGTGCTCCTTGGCATGGTTACGGCCGCGGTGATGCTCACCACGGAGCGCCTGCGCACGCGCGTGAGGACGGACGTATGAGCGGGCTCGTGGTCACCGGGCTGACGGTCACGTATCACGGCCGTGAGACGGTCACGGCCGTTGACGACGTGAGCCTCAAGGTTGCCAAGGGTGAGATCGTGGCACTGCTTGGCCCCAGCGGGTGCGGGAAATCTTCGCTGCTCGCGGCGATCGTGGGGATCATCGAACCCGACGCAGGGACCGTGACGTTCGACGGTGACGACGTCACCGCAACACCCCTTCACCGGCGCGGCTTTGGCCTGGTGTTCCAAGACGGGCAGCTGTTCCCCCACCTGAGCGTGGGAGGCAACATCGCCTATGGCATCCACTCGCTGCCGCGCGATGAGCGCGAGCGCAGAGTCGCAGAGTTGCTGCACCTCGTGGGCCTGCAGGGGCTCGCCGATAGGGCCGTCACGGAACTCAGCGGCGGCCAGCGCCAGCGCGTGGCGCTGGCGCGCTCGCTCGCTCCCCGCCCGCGCTTGTTGTGCCTCGACGAGCCGCTCAGCTCCCTCGACGCCGAACTGCGCATACGCCTGGCGGAGGATCTGCGCGGTGTCCTTTCAGCGTCGGGCACCACGGCGCTCATGGTGACCCACGATCCCGCGGAGGCGGTACGGGTGGCGAGCCGCGTTCTCAGGATGGACCAAGGCCGACTGCTCTAGCGGTCGCAGGCGATGCCCGGCCACCGCTGCCATGTCCTGCGCTCACGTATGCTTCACCAATTCGGACAAAGTGCCGATAACACTAAGGCCCCGGTCATCCACGCAAGGTCACATCATGCACTCGCTCCCCCTCCGAACGGTCACGACGGTTCTTGGCATTGCCGCTCTTGTGGCGGCATTCGTGGTTGCCCCGAGCACCGGCGCGCAAGCGGCCAACGCCGCCGACTTTGACCCGGGCTTCCTTGTCAGCGACGCCGACTTCTTCAACGGGAGCGCGCTCACCGCGGCACAGGCAGACGCGTTCATCGCGGGAATGAACAAGGGATGCGCCACGGGAAAGACCTGCATAAAGAACTACCGTGAGGACGTCACGGCAAAGGCGGCCACGACCCGGTGCAAGGCGATCACCGCGGCCACCAAACGCACCGCCGGTCAGATCATCACCACGGTGGCCAAGGCGTGTGGGATCAGCCCAAAGGCGATCCTCGTGATCCTGCAAAAGGAGCAGAGCCTTGTGACGTCCACGGCGCCAAGTTCGCGGGCGTTCGCCTATGCGATGGGCGCCGGTTGTCCGGACTCAACGGGATGTACCACTCCTTACCAGGGGCTTTACGCCCAGGTCTACTACGGCGCATCGCTCCTCAAGGGCTACACGTTGCCGTCAAGTTCGCTGTATGCGCGCTACCAAGTGGGCAAGACGTCAGCCATCAAGTACCACCCGAGCACGGCATGCGGAACCAAATCCGTCTACGTCAAGAACCTCGCGACGCACGCTCTGTACGTGTACACCCCGTACACGCCCAACGCCGCGGCCCTGAAGTACCTCACCGGCTCCGTGCCCAGCACCGCGAGCGGCGCTAGCTGCGCCTCGTACGGCAACCGCAACTTCTGGCGCATCTACACCGACTGGTGGGGACCCACCGGCTCGGCGGGAGCCCTCGCGGTCGATGCGTTGTACACCAAGCTCGGCGGTGAGAGCGGTGCGCTCGGGCCGCGCACGGGCACCATCGCCACCACCACCGCTAAGGGGGCGGGGCTGTACCAGACGTACGAAAACGGCACCATCGCCTGGAATCTCAAGAACGGCGCGCACGTGATTTCCGGTGACCTCGCGGCAACGTGGCAGGCCCGGATAAGTGAGTTCGGCTGGCCCACGCAAGACTCGGTGGCAAGCAGCGCGGCAGGCTCCGGTACGTACCAGAACTTCGATTCGGTGCTCCTGGCGCAGAAGTCCGGCGGCAAGGTCTACACCGTGTGGTCGTCAACCCGCACGCAATATCTCGCCGCGAAGGGACCCGGCGGCGCTATGGGATGGCCCAGCGGCTACCAGGCGAAGGATGCAAGTGGCCTCTACAGCCAAGTGTTTACAGGCGGCACCGCGTACCGCTCGGGTACCAAGACGGGATTCGTGAGGGCTGCTCTCGTGGCCGGCTTCGTCAAGCGAGGCGGTGTCACGGGCACCCTCGGATGGCCCAAGAACCTGGGAACCGTCACCTCACTGCGGGGCGGCGGAACCTGGCAGACCTTCGACAAGGGCGCACTGTTCCAGTCCACGCTCGGTACACAGGCGGTCTACGGCACCACCTTCACGAAGTTCACGGCTCTAGGCGGAATCGCCACGGCCGGCTGGCCCCTGAAGAGTCGCGTTGCGGTCGACACGTCTGGCTGGCGGCAGCAGGAGTTTGAGAAGGGCACGATCTTCGTCAAGGGTTCCACGTCCGCTTACGTGGCCACGGAGTTCGCACCCACGTGGATTTCCACGGGGTTCACCACGGGGAATCTCGGAGCACCGACGTCCAAGCCCATTGTCACCTCGGCGAACGGTGGTGGCATCTACCAGGGCTTTGCCAAGGCGATGCTCACGCAGAAGACGGGTGGCAAGATCTACCGCTTGACCGGTCAGGTACGCACCGCATGGACCACGAACTCGCATGCGTCCGGTGTTCTTGGCTGGCCCACCTCGAAGGCCACTAAGGACGCCAAGCTGGGCGTCACTGTGCAGAAGTTCGAGAAGGGCGTCGTGATCGCCACCTCCAAGAAGCACGGGATCATCGGCGCCAACCAGTGGGCGGTGGCGAAGGCCCACGGAGTGGGCGGCGGGTCGCTTGGCTGGCCCACCGCAACAGTCAAGAAGAGCTCGGTGGGTGCGGGCGGCGAGTACCAGTACTTCACCGCTGGCACGATCACGTGGCAGCAGGACCGCGGTGCGTTCTTTGTGCCCAAGGCGATCTGGGCCGCTCGCACCACGGTGGGCGGCCTGGCAGGACTGGGCTGGCCCACCGCAGCGGCAACGTGGGATGCCAAGAAGTCGGCCTGGACTCAGAAGTTCGAGTTTGCATCGATCACCTGTGTCACAGGCAAGGCGTGCACGGTGAAGTCCACGCGCTAGCAGTCACACGCGATGCGCTGCCCATGCACCGCCACGGGCGACGTCAGCGGGTCTACGGCGCGCGTGTCATCGACAGTGACGCTCGCGCCCGCGGCGTCCGTGACGACCCTGTCCACCGGCAACCCTTCGCGCGCCCAGTACTCAAAGCCGCCGATCATCTCCCTCACGGGATAGCCCAGCTCGCTGAGGATGAGGCCCGCGTTGGTGGCGCCGTTGCATCCGGGCCCCCAGCAGTAGACGACGAACGCGGTGCCCTCGGCGAACTCGGCGGGGATGCGCTGGGGCATGTCGGCCAGCGGCACGTGGACGGCGCCGCGTGCATGGCCCTGGTACCACGACTCGAGGCTCCGGGTGTCGACGAGCACAAAGCCCGGTGCACCAGAGCTGAGCGCTGCGTACGTGTCGCTCACATCGGTCTCAAAGGCGAGGCGGGCACGGAAGTGGGCGGCCGCGTCGGCTGGTGTTGTCATGGGCCCGACGCTAGGGCCAGCCGGTAGGGCCAGTCCAGTATGCGCTGGCCCGGAGTGCAAACCTGAGCCGCACCCGCTCAACTTTTTGTGCCGAGCGCTTGACAGCGTCGGGCCGAGGCCGTAACTTGAGTCTAGGCCGCTCAACTATGAGCGAGACTGTGTGCAGTACGTAGGAGGACAACACATGTCACGAGCAGTAGGAATTGACCTGGGCACCACCAACTCCGTGGTGTCCGTACTCGAAGGCGGCGAGCCCACCGTGATCGCCAACGCCGAGGGCGCGCGCACCACGCCGTCCGTGGTGGCCTTCTCCAAGACCGGCGAGGTGCTCGTTGGCGAAATCGCCAAGCGCCAGGCCGTCACCAACGTCGACCGCACCATCCAGTCCGTGAAGCGCCACATGGGCACCTCGTGGACCACGGACATCGACGGCAAGACGTATACCCCGCAAGAGATCAGCGCGCGCATCCTGGGCAAGCTCAAGCGCGATGCCGAGGAGTACCTGGGCGAGAAGGTGACGGACGCCGTCATCACCGTCCCCGCATACTTCAACGACGCCGAGCGTCAGGCCACCAAGGACGCCGGTGAGATCGCCGGACTCAATGTGCTGCGCATCGTCAACGAGCCCACCGCCGCCGCGCTTGCGTACGGCCTGGACAAGGGCAAGGAAGA
>Ga0206107_1000333_pt1 | contig 22857 bp, 20 predicted proteins | sample 2B0metagenome_FD_148652 | JGI IMG/M metagenome (GOLD analysis project Ga0206107, IMG submission 148652) | Enriched microbial communities from leaf-cutter ant dump, University of Wisconsin, Madison, United States - 2B0 | ecosystem: Environmental > Terrestrial > Nest > Insects nest > Nest dump...
GGAATCCTCCGGCAGCACCTCGGTGACGTAGGGCCCAAAGCGGCCCGCCTTCGCCACAACGGGAAGACCCGTCTGCGGATGCGTTCCAAGCGACCTCTCCTCGCCGCCTTGCGAGGCAAACAGCTCCTCTGCGCGCGCCACGGTGAGCTCGTCTGGAGCAACGTCGTCGGGCACGGACGCGCGCTGCGTCTCTCCGTCACGCTCGCGCTCGATATACGGTCCATAACGCCCCACCCGCAGCGAGATGCCGTCGCCAACGGGGAACGTGTTGATGGCGCGAGCATCGATCTCGCCCAGGTCATCTACCAGGTGCTTGAGCCCCTCCTCACGCCCTTCAGCCCCATCCGCGCCGGAGCCAAAGTAGAAGCGCCCCAGCCATTCGCGCATGTCGGCCTCACCGCGCGCAATGCGGTCAAGGTCCTCCTCCATGTCTGCGGTGAAGTCGTAGTCGATGAGCCACCCAAAGTGCTGCTCCATGAGCCCCACGATCGCGAACGCGATCCACGTGGGGATGAGCGCCTGCTTGTCGATGCGCACGTAGCCGCGCGCCACGATGAGGTCAACGGTGGCCGCATACGTGGACGGCCGCCCGAACTTGCGGTCCTCCAGCTCCTTGATCATGGAGCCTTGCGTGAATCGCGGTGGCGGCGTGGTGGCGTGGCTCACCGGCTCCAGGCCCGACGCCGTGACCGCCTGCCCCTCGGCAAGTTGCGGAAGGCGCTCCTCGGCTTCGGTGACGTGCGTCTTCTTCTCAGATTCGTACCGGGACTCTTCGCGCGACTCCTCGTAGGCCAGGAGGAACCCCGGCGAGGTGATGATGGTGCCGGAGGCGGAAAACTCCACCGCATGCCCCGCCCCGGACACGGCACCGAGCCGCACCGTGGACGTGGTGCCAACAGCGTCGGCCATTTGGGAGGCAACGGTGCGCTTCCAGATGAGCTCATACATGCGGAACTCGTCGCCGCGAAGCTCTGCGCGCACGGAGTCAGGGGTGCGGAAGCGATCGCCTGCGGGGCGGATGGCCTCGTGGGCCTCTTGCGCGTTGGCGTCCGAGGAGGCGTAGACGCGCGCGGAGGCCGCCACAGAATCGGAGCCATACAACTCGGCCGCCTGCGAGCGCGCCGCACGCACCGCCTCGCCCGAGAGCGTGGGGCTGTCGGTCCTCATATAGGTGATGTAGCCGCGCTCATACAGGCCCTGCGCCACGCGCATCGCGTCGCGTGCGCCAAGGCGCAGCTTGCGCGAGGCCTCCTGAATCAGCGTGGACGTGATGAACGGCGCCGCGGGGCGGCGCTTGTACGGCTTGGACTCCACACCGGCCACAGAGAACTCGGCACCCGCAAGTCCTGCGGCGAGCGAGCCGGCGCTGCTTGCGGTGACGTGGAAGACCTTGTCGTTCTTCAGCACACCGCGGTCGTCAAAGTCCTTGCCCACCGCCACCCGGCGACCATCCACGGACGTGAGGCGCGCGGTGAAGGTGCGCCCGGCGTCGGGCCCCTCAACGGCCGCAAAGGAGGCGGTGAGGTCCCAATACTCTGCCGACTGGAAGGCCATGCGCTCGCGTTCGCGATCCACCACAAGGCGCAACGCAATGGACTGCACGCGGCCGGCAGAGAGCCCCTGCTGAATCTTGCGCCACAGCACAGGCGAGACCTCATAGCCGTAGAGGCGGTCGAGGATGCGGCGCGCCTCTTGCGCCTCCACGAGCTCCATATCGATGTCCCGCGGGCTCTCCATGGCGCGCGCGATGCCCTCACGGGTGATCTCGTGGAAGGCGAGCCGCTTCACCGGAACCTTGGGCTGCAGCACCTCGAGCAGGTGCCACGCGATGGCCTCGCCTTCGCGGTCTTCATCGGTGGCGAGGTAGACCTCGTCGGCGTCCTTGAGTCGCGACTTGATGTCTGCGACAACCTTCTTCTTCTCCGGGCTCACCACGTAATACGGCGCAAACCCGTTGTCCACATCCACCGCAAACTTGCCAACGGAACCCTCGCGCTTGCCCGCGGGCAGCTCGCTCGGCTGCGGCAGATCACGGATGTGCCCGATGCTCGAGACCACGTCATAGTCCGCGCCAAGATAGCCGCCGATGGTGCGCGACTTGGTGGGCGACTCGACGATGACGAGCTTGCGGGGCATGGTGCCTGCTTTCATGGGCTGGATCGCACACAGAATACATACGGCGGCCAGTGCAGGCTTGCGCGGATGGGAACATGGGGATATGTCCCTCGTCACCAAGGCCCTGTCCGACGCCGTCCTCGCCGCGATGCGCGAGGCCACCGATGCGGAGGTGATGCCCCGCTGGCGGTCGCTGTCGTCGGACGACATTCGCACCAAGGCGGGGCCTTGGGATCTGGTGACGGATGCGGACGTGCTCGCCGAGCGTCGGCTCACCTCGGCACTCACCGCGCTCCTTGACATTCCGGTGGTGGGTGAGGAGGCGACGGCCGCGGATTCGTCGCTGCTGGAGCTCGTTGCGGGGGCGCAGCAGTGCTGGCTCGTGGACCCCGTAGACGGCACCCGCAACTTTGTGCACGGCCAAGAGGACTTTGCGTGCATGGTGGCGCTCGTGGTGGGCGGGCGCACGCAGGCCGCCTGGATCACGTACCCGGCCGTGGAGCGCGAGATGCACGGCGCGCTCGGCGTTGGCACCTTCATCGATGGGGTGCGTGTGACCGCCCCCGCGCCACAGGACCCAACCGCGCTGCACGGGGCGCTCGGAGCGCGCGCCTTTGTCAAGGACGCCGACGCCGTCTACGCCGCGGCGGGAACGCTCGGTCCGGTGCGGGACATCCGGTTCTGCGCAGGCTGGGATTACCTCGACATGGCCGAGGGGCTCAAGGACTATGTGCTGTTCACGCGCACCCTGCCGTGGGATCACGCGCCAGGGTCGCTGCTGGTGCGTGAGGCGGGTCTCGCGTCCGCGCGGCCCGACGGCAGCGAGTACCTTCCCGGTGACGGCGGCGCAGGCCTGCTCACCGCGCACCCGAGCGTGTGGGAGCGCGTCTCCGCCGCGCTGCTGCCGGCGCTGCGTAGTTGAGGGGCGCTGCTAGCGGCGCTCGAGGTCCGGGAGGTCCCCGATGCGGATGACCTCGTAGAGTCGCCGCCCTTGCAACACGGGCGCGTGCGCTCCACGTCGGATGACCTCACGCACGGCGTCAAGCACGTGGCTACGGGAGTGGCGCACGGGATCCGCGGTGAACGTCACCTCGTAGTCCACACCGGACCGCATGACGAGCTCCAGCGAGGTCCACGCCACCACCGGCTCGGTATCGCTCAGCTCCAGCCCCACCCAGTCCACCAGCGGCAACACCTCGGCAAGGCCATGCGGGAACGCGCCGCTCGTGCACAACCCCACGCGGTAGCCCAACGACCGCACCTGAGCCATGGCGGACAGAAGGTGCGGCTGAGCGGTGGGCTCCGACCCCGCAAAGGTCACCCCGTCCACACCGCCGGCCCTGGCACGCAGCCCGGCCACGACGTCGGGCCATGCGGGGCCGTCCGCACCCAATATGAGTGCGGTGCTCAGCACACCCGGCCAATGGCGATCGGTGGTGGGGACCACATGGGCAACGGCAAGCGCGGCAGGGGCGAGGACGGTCACAGACACGACTTCGAGGGTAGGTGCCGCGCGGGCGTCCAGTCCCGGACTTTTGGCCCGACGCTTTAGGCCAGCATTCCCGTTTCCACCAGTTCGCGGATGGCCGGCAGCAGCTCGTCTGCGCCCTCCACACCCAGCGCGCCGAGTGCCGCGAGAATCTGGCCCACCGTCAGCTCGCCGTCACACGCGCCAATGAACCCCGCGAGTCCCGTGTCCGCTCGCACGGCCCTCCCAAAGCCGCCACCTTGGCGGATAAGGATGTGCTCGGGGTCCTCGAGCAGCGGGCGCCCGTAGACCTCGCGCGTGACGTCGGGCGCAACCGTCAGCGCGGTGGCGAGAAGGGCGTCGTTCGTCAGTGTGTGCACACGGTCGTGTGCCGCAAGCGTGGCGGCGAGCGTGGGGCCAAGTGGGGACGCAACGGGGCCTTCGAGGAATTCCAGCCGCCGCAGCGTCGGGCCGGATACGGGGCGGCGCAGCAGGACCATGCCGAACCCCACCTCGCGCACCCCGCGGCGGTCGAAGTCCGCAAGGTAGGCCGCATAGGCGTCGTCGAAGGCTGCGCGGCCGCGCTCGGGCACCACGCCGGCGTCGCGAAGCCAAATCTCCGCGTATTGGGCGGCATCCAGGACGTCGCGCTGCACCACCCAGGCGTCGAGGGCGGTGCCTTCAAGCCACTCCTGCCAGCGCTCGCGCCAGTCGCCGCGAATCTCCCAATTGCCCAGCAGCTGTGCCACTCCGCCCGGCGCGAGCACGCCGCCAAGGCTCGCCACGAGAGACCCCAGCAGGGTGTCTCCCGGCATCCCGCCATCGCGGTACTCAAAGCTGGGCGCGCCGGGCGGGGTGATGACGAAAGGCGGGTTCGAGACCACAAGGTCAAAGGCCTCACCCGCCACCGGCTCCAGCAGCGAGCCCTCGCGCAGGTCGAGCTCCACCCCAGCGAGGGCCGCGTTGAAGCGCGCAAACTCCAGGGCGCGCGCGGAGATGTCGGTTGCTGTCACGTGCGCGGCGTGAGTGGCGGCATGGAGCGCCTGGATGCCGCTGCCCGTCCCCAGATCGAGGGCACGGCCCACGGGAGTGCGCATGGTGAGGGACGCAAGAGTCAGCGACGCGCCACCCACGCCCAGTACATGATCCTCGGCCAGCCGCTCGCCCGTCACCGCCTCACCAAGGTCGCTCGCGATCCACCAGCGGTTGGCCTCGGTTTCATAGGGACGCAGGTCTACCAGTGCGCGCACCGGATCGTCATCGCTCGCCCCCGCCGTGGCCACAAGGCCCGACGCTGCCGCGGCCTCCAGCCCCAGCGTTGGCAAGGCACGGCTCACCTGGGCTGCAGTGAGAGTCTCACCCAGTGAGAACAGGCGAGTCAGGAGCGCGACGGGATCATCACCCGCGGCGCCCGCCGCGAGGCGGGCGGGGACCAGTTGCTCGCGGTCCAGTGCGGCCACGGCGCGGTTGCCCAGGAGGGTTGTGATCGCGTCGTTGGTCCACGGCTCGAGGTCTGCGCGCAGTGCCTCGATCCGTGGCTTGTCTGCCGCCGGTGTGTTCACGGACCCAGGCTAGCGGGGGTGGTCCAGGAGGCTACGGCTGCTGCCTCGGTGGCGCCCGCCTCCCTGGTGGCGCCCGCCGCCGCCCTGGTGGCGCCCTGCGGGGTACTAGTCGGCCAGCTCTGCGGCTTCCGCAGCCTCGGCCGCCACCTCGGCAGCCTCAGCGCTCTCGTGGCCAAAGTCCGCTGCCGCGATGTCCGCCTCGGCGGCGACTCCGGCGGCGTGCGCACGGCGCGCCGCCGCGTAGACCGCGCCAACGGCCACGCCAGCGGCGACCACGGCGATGGCGCCGCGCAGCCACGGGTTGGCGCTGTCGCCGTAGGACAGCAGCACCACCGCGGGGGCGATCAGCACCGCCACCAGGTTCATCACCTTGATGAGCGGGTTGATGGCGGGACCAGCGGTGTCCTTGAACGGGTCACCGATCGTGTCGCCGATGACTGTTGCCTCGTGAGCCGGCGAGTACTTGCCGCCGTGGTGGCCGTCCTCGACGATCTTCTTGGCGTTGTCCCATGACCCACCGGAGTTCGCGAGGAACACGGCCATCAGTACTCCTGTGCCGATGGCGCCCGCGAGGAATCCCGCGAGCGCACCGGGGCCCAGCGCCATGCCAACAAAGATGGGCGCCATGGCGGCCAACAGGCCAGGGGTCGCGAGTTCGCGCAGCGAGTCTCGGGTGCAGATGTCCACCACTCGGCCGTACTGCGGCCGCTCGGTGCCGTCCATGATTCCGGGCATCTCGCGGAACTGGCGCCGCACCTCGAACACGATGGCGCCGGCCGCACGCGTCACCGCGTCGATCGCCAGTCCCGAGAACAGGAACACCACGGCCCCACCAATGATGAGGCCCACGAGAGTCAACGGGTGGATGATCGCGTAGCTGAAGTCGGCGGCGCTGGCCGCGGCTTCGGTGAGCGCGCTGGCCACGGCGTCGGAGTAAGAGCCGAACAGCGCGGTGGCGGCCAACACGGCGGTGGCGATCGCGATGCCCTTGGTGATGGCCTTGGTGGTGTTGCCAACGGCGTCGAGGTCGGTGAGGGTCTTCGCCGCCTCCTCGCCCACCTCGCCGGACATCTCGGCGATGCCCTGCGCGTTGTCAGAAACGGGACCAAAGGTGTCCATGGCCACGATCACGCCCACCGTGGTGAGCAGTCCGCAACCGGCGAGCGCCACGAGGAACAGCGCCAGGCCGATGGATCCTCCGGCAACGGTGAAGAGCACCACGATGGAGGCCGCGATCACGAGCGCCGTGTACACCGCGCTTTCCAGGCCGACGCCGATTCCAGACAGCACTACCGTGGCCGCACCCGTGAGCGACGTGCGGGCCACGCGACGCGTGGGTCGCTTGGCAGTGTCTGTGAAGTAGCCCGTGAGCCACAGGATCACGCCGGCAAGCGCGATGCCGATGATGACGGCGATCGCCGCGACGATGCGCGGGTCACGGTCGGTGTCGAGCAGGCTCGAGCCGTTGAAGTCCGCGAAGGTGTCAGGCAAGTACACGAAGGCGGCAACCGCGGCAAGCACCGCGCCAATCACGGCCGAGATGTAGAACCCGCGGTTGATGGCCTTGAGCCCCGGCTCGCCCTTGCGAACCTTGGTGATGAACACGCCGATCGCCGCCGTGAGCGCACCGATCGCGGTCACGATGAGCGGGAACACCAGTCCTTGCTCGCCAAAGGCCACCTTGCCCAGGATGAGGGCCGCCACGAGCGTCACGGCATAGGACTCGAAGAGGTCGGCAGCCATGCCGGCGCAGTCGCCGACGTTGTCGCCCACGTTGTCCGCGATGGTCGCCGCATTGCGGGGGTCGTCTTCGGGAATGTGGTTCTCCACCTTGCCCACGAGGTCGGCGCCAACGTCGGCCGCCTTGGTGAAGATGCCGCCGCCCACGCGCATGAACATGGCGAGCAGCGCGGCACCAAAGCCGAATCCCTCAAGCACCGCAGGAGCGTCGGCCTTAAACAGGAAGACCACAAGGGCAGCGGCGCCAAGGCCCTGGCCCACAACGCCCATGCCCACGGCACCGCCGGTGCGGAAGGCGATGCGAGCGCCCTTGGCGCGGCCCTCGTCTTCGGTGGCGGCGAATGCCACCCGCACATTGGAGCGCACGGCAAGCCACATGCCCATGTAGCCGATGGTCGCCGAGCAGGCGGCTCCCACGAGGAAGAACACGGAGCGGCCGATGCGCACGTCCGCATCGCCCGGCAGCAGGAACAGCAGCGCGAAGACGATCACCGCAAAGATCGACAGCGTGCGCAGCTGCCGCGTGAGGTATGCGGAGGCGCCTTCCTGAACGGCACCCGCGATCTCGCGCATCTTCTCCGTACCGTCCTTGTAGCGCAGCACCTGCTGACGCAAGTACCACGACATCGCAAGCGACAGCGCGGCGATGACGCCGATGACGACCACCGTAGTGACGTTTCCGGAGCTGACCGAGATGGCCTGAACCGACGTTGAGAGCATTCGTCCTCCTTGACGAGCGCGACGTCTTTGTCGCGACTGCTGACGTATGCGGCGAGTCTAAGGGACGATGTCTTTCACCGGCGACCGCCCCAACGATTCCGTGCGGCTGTTCGTCGGGCTTGTATGAAGCGGCAAGCAGCGGAGGAGACCCGTGGCTGAGTGGACCGACACCATGGAGCGCCTGGTACGGGACCGGGAGCGTGCGCTCCTGAGTTACGCGTACCTCGTGTGCGGCGACCCCACCCGCGCCCAAGACTTGGTTCAGGACGCACTGGTGCGGACCTTCTCCCGCGAGCGCAAGGGCCTCACGGCGGTGACCGCTGAGGCATATGTCCGACGCTCGATCACCTCGGTATTCATCGACGAGTATCGGCGCGGCCAGCGCTGGCAACGCGTGCAGCACCTCTTCCGCGAGGGTGAGCCCGCGCGCGATCCGGTGCACGCCATCGAGGCCAGCTCCGACGTCCATGCCGCCCTCGCCACCCTCTCGCCGCGAGAGCGAGCGTGCGTGGTATTGCGCTATTTCGACGACCTCACCGTGCCGCAGATTGCCCGGCACCTTGACCTCGCGGAGGGCACCGTGAAGCGCTACCTGGCCGACGCTGTTGGCCGTCTGCAGCTGGCGCTCGGTGACATCGAGGACGAGACCGCGGCCACCCGGCCATCGCGAAAGGGAACCCACCATGAAGATGTCTGATGCGCTGCGCGCAGCGGCTGAGACCGCGCCGATTGAGGGGATCTCGATTTCTGCGGGCGCGGTGCGTTCACGGGCCCGTCGTAACCGGGCGGTGCGCGCCGGGGCCAATGGCATCGTGGGCGTTGGCGCCGCGGTCCTCATGTTTGCGGGGGTGGCGGGAGTGATCAACGGCCAGACGGGGCTGAGTGCCGCCGATGCCGACTCGGGCGCCAAGCAGGAGGACACCTCGGGTGGCATGGCGACCAACGGCGGGATGGAGCCGGGATTGGTTGACCCGCTGCCCGCTGACACGATCTGCGGCACCACGTTCGACGCCTCCCGGTTCGCCACCGGTGAGGTGGTGGCGACCGCGTCCATTGATGAGCCAACGCGTGAGTCCGCCACGGTGTCGGTGGAGTTCACGGGCTCGGGCGCGGTGGCGATCGACACGACCACCTACTACGTGCTGTGGGAGGGCATGGTGGTGTCGCTTTACGACGGCGCGGGTGCGCAGTCCTCGCACGCCGACGTGCCGCTCGTCAACTGTTGGGACGGTGCGGCACTGCCCGCCGGCGACTACGGCCTCGTCACCGTGAGCCCCGTGGCGCCCGGCACCTTTGCGGTGTCCGACGCTGTGGCCTTCACCGTGGCCGGCGACGCCATGAGCGACCCCTTTGCCAGCTACCTGGCCGGGCCGCAGCCCACGGATCCGCCCGCGCCCGGCACGCCGTCGGGGATGCCGCCGGACACTCTCACCGGCGACGCGGCACGCGCGGCATACCATGACGCCCTCGCGGGCACGTGGGACATGGCCGCAGGCACGCAACGCGTGGTGATGACGGGCGACGGCGCCGACCCCGGGGACGCGACCCTGTGGGCACGCAACTACTTTGGCTGCGGCATGGACGGCGCCGCCGGAGCATTCCCCCGTCAGTCCGCAACCCTCGATTGGCTCGCGGTGTCCGCCACCATCCCTGCCACGCTCCACGTGAGCTACGGGTGGATCGTGGACGGCAACCCGGCGGTGACCTACGCCATCACGAATACGAGCTCGTGGGCAATCCCGGGATATTTCGCCTCGTCCGGGCCGCACCTGGTGCTCGTCAAGGACGGCCGCGTGGCCGCCGAGGCGTATCCCATCAACCCCCAACTCTCCCAGGGAGGCATCGCGTACGCCACGGGCGGCGCGGAGACCACAGCGGACGCCGCGCCGTCAGCGGGTGCCGCGCCAGGGCCGACCTTGCTGGCTCCACCGGCCGAGGACTTCCTCGCCCCCGGAGCGGGTGTGTCCGGCGACTACGTGTGGCGTGACGTCAGCGGTTGCTGGACCGACGGCAACGGTGGGCAGGTGCTGCCCGGCACGTACACCGTGCTGGCAGCGCACGATATCTACGTGGGCTCCATCTACGCCCCGGACGCCAGCGTGTCCAGTGCCTCGAGCGCTGGCGACACCGCTGGCGACACCGCTGGCGACATCGCCGTGGCGCCCGTCGTCGCGCCTGTTCCGGGCGGCGGTGACTACGCATCGTTCACGGTGTGGACCTCCCTTGGAACCGTGAAGGTACAAAACTAGACAAAGCGGTCATCGCGTGTGAGATGCATCACATTCGGCGCAAGATAGTCGTGTCGAGGGCCTCCTAGGGGATTGAATCTGAAGTGACGCGCACGACGCGTCCGCCCGGCCCGGAGGGTTCCCTCAGTGCCTCCGGCTTGCTGGGCCAGCCCGGCGGTGGTTCGGTTCCCTCAGCCCGAACCGCCGCCGGGCCCTCGCTTTCTCCCTAAGGATCCGCCTCCATACCCGGCCCCGCTCGGGCCGACGCCGTGGCACCCGAGCGCCCCACCCTCACCGTCACCTGCACCGAGTCGTCGGAATACTCCACGCACGTCACGACGCTCGCGGCATTGGCTATGGCGGCCTCCCGCGCCGCCGCACACCCGGCGCCGGAGCCGCCGGGCGCGGCGCGCACGGCGTAGGCGCCGGCGAGCGCCGCAAGGTCTGCAGCGGAACGCGCGGCCGCACGATCGGCAGCCACCCCCGCCACGATCGCGAGCAGTGTGGCCGCCACGATCACCACGCCCAGGAGGGCCACGGACGCCACCGTCGCCGATCCAGAATCGCGACTCATGGCCGCACCGCACGGGCGGTGGCCACGGCGTTGGGGAGAGGACCGGGAACCCGCACCGTGGCGACGGCAACCCACCAGTCGCCATCCGTGGTGAGCCGCACGGAGACGCGCCCGGGTGCCACTGCGCCGCCCGCCCGCTCCCCTGCGGCCGCCCCCTCCACCATCGCCACACGGGCGGCGGTGGACGCGGCGTCGTGCGCGAGCGCGGAGTCCGCGCCGTGCCGCACCGCACCCAAGACTCCGGCGAGCACGAGCACCACGGCGGGCAGGGTCAGTGCAAACTCGACTGTCGCGGACCCGCGCTGACCTCGCCACCACCGTGGTGCCGCACCCACCTCAGCCGCCCAGGGCGGAGGTGATGATGCCGCTGAGCAGATTGCGCACGGCCTGGGACTTCAGCAGCGCGATGAGCACGCCCGCGAACGCCGCGGCGGCCACCGTCACCAGCGCGTACTCCGCGGTGGCCATGCCGTCGTCAGCTCGCAGCACCGCTCTGGGGTGCCGCATCCATGTCTTCATGGTGTCTCCTTTCAACCCCACCAGCGTTGCCGTGGCCCGCGACTCGCCGCCACCGCCACCGGGCGGAGCGGTGGATAACTCGGGGCCCTCACCTCAACCCGCCCACAAGGCTCACGAGCAATGGCACGATCCCCACGAGCACGAATGCGGGCAACAAGCACATCGCGAGCGGCAGCGTGAGGCGCACCGCGAGTTCTCCCGCGGCCACCTGCGCAGCCCGCCTACGACGAATCGAAACGCCGTCCGCAACGGCCGCAAGGAGCGGCCCGGCATGAGCGCCCCGCTCCCACGGCAGGCGCAATGCTCGCCGCAGGGGCTCGGCGGTCTCATCGCCCCAGCTGTCGTCCCACGCGGCACCCTCGGAAAGCGCAAGCGCAGCCGAGCGCATCGCCTGCGCCAGCGCTGGCGCATCCGGTTCGAGCGCCACGCTCACCGCCGCCAAGGCGCTCGCCACGTCCGCGCCAGCGGCCATTGCGGCGCGCACCGCATGCAGCGCCAACATCGTCTGATCCGCCGCAGGGCTGGCACGCGCCACGAGCCGACGCATCCACCACCGCCCCGCAAGCGTCAAGGCACCGGCCACGGCAACGAGCCCCATGCCAAGCGGCGTGATCAGCACGGCGAGCACTCCCGAGTCCACCAGCACGGCAAGGCCCAGCCCCACGAGCGGCAGCCACGCAAGCACGCGCGCGGACAGTCGTGGGCCCGCGAGCGCGGTCTCCCGGGCAATCGCCGCCTCTGCCTCCTCCCGTGCCGCCTGGGAGCACGCATCGAGGATGGGCGCGAGCGCCGCCCCACTCGCGTGCGCCAATCGCGCCGCAACGGCGAACGACGCCGCGGCACCCGGCGGCGCGCCGTCCGGTCCAGGCTCGCCCCAGCCCACCGCCACAAACGCATCGCGCGGGCTCAGCCCCGCGCGCAGCATCCCGGCAACGGCGGCCGCGTCAGCGATCTCGTCCACCGCCGCAACGCCACCCGCCCCGCGCACCCGCTCAGCCATCGCCCACCAACGCCGCCATCCACTCAAAGCCGGGCCCGCGCACCACCCCAGCGCCAGCGTCGGACAGCGCGGGGCGAACCACGAGACCCCGCGCACCAAGCGCCAGCACGGCAACCTCCACTACCCTGCGCGCTCCCGACGCCGCACGCTCCACGTGCACCACCGCGTCGAGCCCTGCGGCCGCAAGGCGATGCGTGGCGCGGTCGGGCAGCCCAGCCAAAGCACCAAGCGCCGCAAGCCGCGCGGGCACGTCGGCCGCCGAATTGGCGTGCAGCGTGGTCAGCCCGCCACGGTGCCCCGTGTTGTACGCCGTGAGCACTTCGCGCAGTTCCGCGCCACGGCATTCGCCAAGCACCAGGCGGTCCGGCCGCATCCGCAACGCTTGCTTCACGAGGTCTGGCAGACCCACCCCGCCCGCGCCCTCCACGTTGACCCGCCGTTCCACGAGCCGCACCACGTGCGGGTGTGCCGGGCGCAGTTCACCCACCTCCTCCACCAGCACCAGGCGCTCGCGAGGGTCTGCAAGCCCCAAGAGGGTCGACGCTAGGGTCGTCTTTCCGGCGCCCGTGCCCCCGGTGATGACGAGGCTCGCGCGCGACCGCACCAGGGAGCCGAGCAGTTCGGCTATCGGCGGAGCCAGCATCCCCGCCGTGACGAGGTCGGCCATCGTGAACGGCTCCGCACGCACGCGCCGGATGGAAATGGCGGTGCAGCCGTCGGCAACGGGCGGCAACACGGCATGCAGGCGAGACCCATCGGGAAGCCGAACGTCCACCGTGGGCGAGGCGTCGTCGAGCCGCCTGCCGCCGAGCGCGGCAAGCCGTACCGCCAAGGCCCGCACGGCGTCGGGCCCGTCAAAGCTCACCGGTGCGCGTTCGCAACCCAACCCGCGGTCCACCCACACCGCCTGCGGGCCGTTCACGAGCACATCCGTCACTCCCGGCGCGGCGAGCAGCGGCGCCAGGATTCCCAAGTCTGCGGTCACCCGCCAAGGGTGGAGCGGGCCGCCGACCGCCGCCACCGCCGCCGGGGCGAGCGGTGGAAAACTCCGCGCACCGGACCAACCATCGCGAGGGGGCTTGCGGAAATGTCGGTTCACGCCGATAGCCTCAGTACTGGAGGGCCCATGACAGACCAGCCGCGCCCGGCGGCGTTCTTTGACCTGGACAAGACCATCATTGCGATGAGTTCGTCCGCAGTCTTGTCGCGCCCGCTGTTCGAGGGTGGCCTGCTCACCCGCACCGCCGCGCTGCGCACCGCCTATGCGTCGCTGCTGTTCCATATGGGCGGCGCGGACGAGCGCAAGACCAATCGCCTGCGCGACGCCCTCAGCGAGCTCATCACCGGATGGGACGTGGCCCAGCTCAATCGGGTGCTCGAGGACACCCTTCACGAGCACATCGACCCCGTGGTCTACGAGGAGGCGATCGAGCTCATCCACGCGCACCAAGAGCTCGGTCGCGACGTCATCATCGTCAGCGCCTCGGCGCATGAGGTTGTGGCCCCCATCGCCGAGCTCCTCGGCGCCAACGGCGTCATCGCCACTCGCATGGGCGTGGAGGATGGCCGCTTTACGGGCGCCATCGACTTCTACGCCTTCGGCGAGAACAAGGCCGACGCTATGCGTGAGCTCGCGCGCGAGCGCGGCTATGACCTCGCGCGCAGCTATGCATACTCGGACTCCATCACCGACATCCCCATGCTGTCCACCGTGGGCAACGCCTACGCCGTCAATCCCGACCGCGCGCTCCGTCGCGAGGCCCTCAACCGGGGCTGGGGCATCCTGCGCTTCCGCCGTCCGATTGCCCTGCGCGGCGCCCCGTCGCCGCAATCCGTGGCGGTTGGGGTGGCGATCGTCGTAGGGGTGGCGGTAGGCACCTGGATCGTGGTGCGCGCAGTGCGCCGCCGGCGCTTCGAGTAGCCGAACGGCTCCGCATATCGTGACCGATTTGTGACATCCGCTACCCCCCGTATGGGGCGTGCGAATCGTTCTAATAGTCACGAGACCTACGTGAGCCACGACAAGGGGAGCCCATGCGCGCGAGCCGAGCGAGCGTCGGGCCTGAGCATGTCCCGGTTTGTTACGCTTGGTGCGCGTCCGACGCCGGGCGCTCCTCCCCCACCACCCTCCTCGAGGAGATGTCGCCGTGCCCAAGGCGCTGAAGATCGTCGCTGGCCTCATGGTCGCGCTCGCATCCGCCGCCATCGGCTGGTTTGGCGTCAAGTGGTACCAAGACAGCCGCCCCGCAGCGCCCCAGGTGCCGTCCGCGACGCCCTCGAGCACAACGTCGGCCATTGCCTACGTGCATCTCACCCTTGACTTGACCGGCGTCACGAGCGAGGTGAGTGACCTCTTGCCGCACCCGCAGTGCGGCGACGAGTGGGGAATGGAGCCGGCCTCGGCCAATGGCGTGACGCTCGCCGCGGACGCCCAGACCGTCACCGACGGCGACGTGGATCGTCTGACCATCGGCGCGGCCTTTGGGACGCAAGGTGACGATCCCGTGGCGTTCCTCGGTGCGGAAAGCGCCTACATCGTCACGCGGGACGGCAAGGTGGTCTCTCCCGATTGGGGTGCCGAGTATGTGCCGCAATACTTTGTGGCCGTTCCCGGATCCACCACGCCCGCCGGAGAGGGCGTGACCCTCACCGGCCCCACCTTGTGCGATGTCGCCGATCAGTTGTCCCAGATCTGGGCCGACGTGGATTTCGCCACCGCCACCGAGGACGACATTGCCGCAGCGCAGGCGGCCACCGACGCGTTCAACGCCGCCCACGCGTCGCTGCCTCCCGGCGAGTACAAGGTGTACGCGGTGGCGCCCATCGTGCTGGGCGAGCAGGCCGCGATCGCCCGCGCGCTCAGCGAAGAGGGCGTCAACAACATCGGCACGCTTGCCTACTCCATTGGGGACTCGGTACTCGGAGACGACCCCCGGCTGGACCCCTACTGCACCGACGAGACCGACGGCACGGGCACCGTGGTGGCGCGCAATTGCGACGTTCCGCAAGACGTGCTCGCTGAGGTCCTCACGCGCGACGTTCCACGTGCGTACGTGGTGGATGGCGCCCCCGCCCTCGCCGTCAGCGAACCCGTCACCATAACGATTCGATAACCCCTTCACCTCGCACGGTTGCGGCCCGGCCAGCCGGTGTTAGCGTGACCGCGAATCGAAGGGGATATCTATGGGGGCATGGCACGCGACCTACGCGAATCTGCTGCGCGCGCGCTTTGGTGCGCTCGTCGCTTACGCGGAGCTGCTCACGCACGATCGCTCTGCAGCGACGGAACTTGCTCAAGACGCCACCGTTGCGGTCTTTTCCCGGCGCCGCGCCCCGCGCGACACGCAGGCTGCCGAGGTGGCGTGCCGGGAGTGGATGGCGCGCGAGGCCGTCACCAGAGGCGCACCGCAAGCGCGCGCCGATGCCGTGCGATTCGCGATCGACAGCGTGGGCCCCTCCCTTGATGACGCCGAGGTGGCCGCGCTGCGCCGCACCTACGCCGAGGCGTCGGCCGTCTACGCGACACCCAGCGGCGGCACCCACACCGTGATGGCGCCGGCTCGCGCTCGCCGCCGCTCCGCGATGGTCAGGTTTGGCGCGGGGGCCGTGGCGTGCGTGGCGGTGCTCGCCGGGGCCATCTACGTGCTGCCCCAGGTTCTGCCCAAGGGGTCATCCCACACATCGCCGAGCGCACAGGCCTCGGGGTCAACAGCGTCGGCCTCTCCGGTGGCGAATGCCGACCTTCCCCAGGTGACGTGGAACCCGGAGCCCGACTTCACCGCGGCCCTCAGCGGCTTTGACTTCCCCGCGTGCGGCGAGAAGTTCGCTCCCGCCGCGCAAGCCGTTGGGGGCATCACGCCCAAACCATCGGCCACAGTGGACACGGATCCCCAGGCCGGCAAGATGGTCTTCGTCTCCGCCGGATTCGTCACCGACGAGAGCGGAGCGCACTTGCTGCTGTCCGACCCCGGCATGTTTGTGGTGACGCGTGACGACATTGTGGTGATGACCAGCAAGGCCGCATTCCAAGGCTTGGACCTGTTCATGGCCAACGCTCCATCCGATGCGGGAATCGGCTTCAACCGCGCCCAACTGTGCGATGGGGAGTCTGCCTTCGAGGACTTCAACAAGGAGGTTGGCGGCCTGGACTACGCCACCGCCACCCAAGACGAGATCGCCGACTACACCGCGAAGTGGGACGACTTCTACAAGGACTGGCAAGACTGGGAGCCCGGCACCTATCGCATCTACCAGGTGTCACCCATGGTCTTCGGCGAGCAGGCCGCGCTCGCTGCACAGTTCCGCGACCAGGGAGTGGAGAACGTCAGCGCGCTCCCCGACTTCATCGCCTGGACCGCGCTCGCCGAGGATCCCCGCGTGGCTCCCTACTGCACCGGCACGGTGGTGGGAGGCGACATCGTCTGTGCACCGCCCACCGACGTGCTCAACGACGTCCTCACACTCCCCGTGGACCCGGCAACGGTGGCGGACACGGCTCCCGGCATGGGCATCAGCGAGCCCCTCGTCTTCGACTGGAACTAGCGTCCGGGTCAGCCGCTCTTGCGGCGAAACTCCTTGTGCCCGTGCGCGGCGCCGTCGCCATGCACCGACTTGCCCGACGCTCCGGTCCCCGAGGTGGGCCGCGGCACCTGGTCGTCATGACCCACCGCAGCGGCCATGACGGACTGGTCCTCACCCTCCGGAAGGTCCTTGATCGCAGCGAGGAAGTCTTGAGCTGGCTCATCGCGCAGCATCTTGGCGAGCTTGCCGCGATGGAAGATCACCACCTCGCCGTTGGTGCGGGTGGCGTATTTGTAGTCGGCTGGCATGTCTCCATCGAAACACGTGCGGCGCGATCGCGCATCCCCGGTTTTACCAGGAGTCCTAACAAACCCCCTCCCCGCAGGTGGAAATACCAGGCAGAACCTGTCTAGTCTGGCGGCATGGTCAACGCTGCCCATGGGTCCCCAACCCTCGAAAATCTGTTCACTGAGACGCGCACTTTCCCCCCGCTCGCGGGCTTCGCCGCGCACGCCAACGCCACCGCGTACGAGTACAAGAAGGCGTCCGTGGATCGCCTCGAGTACTGGCGCGAGGAGGCACTGCGCCTCGCATGGCACGAGGAATTCACGCAAATCCTTGACTGGTCCGACGCCCCCGTGGCCCGCTGGTTCCATGACGGCACCCTCAACGCGTGCGACAACGCCGTGGACCGCCACGTCCGCGAGGGCCGCGGAGATCGCGTGGCATTCCACTTTGAAGGCGAGCCGGGCGACACCCAGACCCTCACCTACGCCGACATGCACGAGCGCGTGCAGAAGGCGGCCAACGGCCTGCTGAGCCTGGGCATCGCCAAGGGCGATCGCGTGGCGATCTACCTTCCGCAGATCCCCGAGGCGGTGGTGGCGATGCTCGCCTGCGCACGCATCGGCGCCATTCACTCGGTGGTCTTTGGCGGCTTCTCCGCCGAGAGCCTGCGTCAGCGCATCGACGATGCCGAGGCCAAGCTCGTCATCACCGCCGACGGCGGCAACCGCAGGGGTGCCCACCTCGCCCTGAAGCCGCTCGTCGATGAGTCGCTGGCAGCGTCGGACAAATACCCCACGCCGGCGGCGAGCGTGGAGCACGTGCTGGTGGTCAAGCGCACCGGCCAGGACACCGCCTGGGTGGAGGGGCGCGACCTGTGGTGGCACGACGTCGTGGACCCGCAAGAGGCGAGCCACGAGCCCGAGTGGGTGGACGCGGAGCACCCGCTATTCATCCTGTACACCTCTGGCACCACGGGCAAGCCCAAGGGGCTGTATCACACCACCGGCGGCTACCTCACGGGCTGCGCCACCACCCACCGCCTGGTCTTTGACCTCAAGCCGGAGACGGACGTGTACTGGTGCACCGCGGACGTTGGCTGGATCACCGGCCACAGCTACATCGTCTACGGCCCCATGATCAACGGCGCCACTCAAGTGCTCTACGAAGGCACCCCCAACACCCCTCATGAGGGCCGCTGGTGGGACATCGTGCAGCGCTACGGCGTGACGATCCTCTACACCGCTCCCACCGCCATCCGCACGGTGATGAAGTGGGGAGAGGCGATTCCCGCGCAATACGACCTGACGTCCTTGCGCCTGCTGGGATCGGTGGGCGAACCCATCAACCCTGAGGCGTGGATGTGGTACCGCGAGCACATCGGCGGCAACCGCTGCCCCATCGTCGACACCTGGTGGCAGACGGAGACGGGCGCCATCATGATCAGCCCGCTGCCGGGCGTCACGGCCACCAAGCCGGGCTCCGCGCAGACCCCGCTTCCCGGCATCGTGGCCGACGTTGTGGACGACACCGGCCGATCCGTCGCCAATGGCGAGGGCGGGTACCTGGTGGTCCGCGAGCCGTGGCCGTCGATGCTGCGGGGCATTTGGGGTGACCGCAAGCGCTACTCCAAGACGTACTGGAACCAGTTCGACGGCCTGTACTTTGCCGGCGACGGCGCCAAGAAGGACATCGACGGCGACATCTGGCTGTTGGGCCGCGTGGACGATGTCATGAACGTCTCCGGCCACCGGCTGTCCACCACCGAGATTGAGCACGCGCTCGTGTCTCACCCGTGGGTGGCAGAGGCCGCCGTGGTGGGAGCCTCCGACGAGACCACGGGGCAGGCCGTGGTGGCGTTCGTGGTGGTGAAGTCGGATGCGGCGGGGGCGCAGGCCTCGGGCCACGACATCGCGGCGGCGCTGCGCGAGCAGGTGCGCAAGGAGATCGGCGCCTTGGCGAAGCCGCGCACCATCCTCGTGGTGAGCGAGGTGCCCAAGACCCGCTCTGGCAAGATCATGCGGCGCCTGCTGCGCGACGTCGCAGAGCATCGGGCCATCGGCGACGTGACCACGCTCGCGGACTCGTCCGTCATGGATGCGATCAAGACCGGCCTGGACAGCGGCAAGGGCGAGTAGCTAGCTGCCCGCGCGCTCCCTCGCCACCATCGCCTCCTCGAGCGTGGCGGGAACCACCTCGAGCCGCGCGGGGATGGCGCCCAGCGCGGCGCTCACCTGCGCCTGACTGGCATCCACGGCACGCACGTGCGCGCCCGCGAGCATCGTCATGATCCCGGCGGCGTCGAGCGCCTCGAAGGCATCCGACCAATGCTCGGTGAGCACCGCAACGGCCCTGGTATCGCCGATGATGTCCGCCTCACCGCCCTCGGCAACCGCACGTCCCTGAGACATCAGCAGCAGCCGATCACACTGCTGCGCCTCTTGCATGTAGTGCGTGGTCACGAGCACCCCAACGCCCGCATCCGCTGCCGCGTGGATCGCGTCCCACAGCCGCGCGCGGCTCAACGGGTCAACCCCGGAGGTCGGCTCGTCGAGCACCAGCAGCTCCGGAGAATGCCCCAACGCGGCCGCAAACGCGACCTGCCGCTGCCTGCCCAAGCCAATGCCACCGGCGAGGTGTGAGGACAGGCCGGCCAGAGCGTCGGGCACGGGGATGGGTGCCTGCGCGTAGGTCTCGCCAACAAATGCGAGGTTCTCCTTGACCGTGAGGTCGTCCCACAGGCCGAGCCCCTGCGGCACGTAGCCAAGGCGGGCCCGGGTGGCGCGCGAGGGTGCCTGCCCAAACAGGGTCACGGCACCGCCGCTGACGCCAAGGAGCCCAAGGATCATGCGAATCAGCGTGGTCTTGCCTGCGCCGTTGGCGCCGAGCAGGCCCACCACCTCGCCGGGACGCACCTCGAGCGAGACGCTGTCCACGGCAACAAAGGAGCCAAAGGTGCGGGTGGCGCGGTGCGCCGTGAGGAGTGCGTCAGGCATGGGCGGCCTCCTTGGCGAGCGAGGCGGCAACCACGGCATCCTCGAGGTCGGCCGCGCGCGCGGTGCCGGGAGGGGGATCCTCCGGCACCCATTCGCGGAACTCGTGCCCCCGCCGCCACGTGGCGGTGCCGGCCGCTCGCGTTGGCGTAGTGCGCACGTGCCCGGGCACGCGCTCGAGTATCGCGCCGGGCTCGCCGCGCAGCAGCACCTCGCCGGAATCGAGCACCACCACGTTCGCGGCGCGCTCCGCCTCGTCGAGGTAGGTGGTGGCCATGGCGATCGCGGCTCCCCCCGCTGCGGCGGCTGCGATCATCCGCCACAGGTCCACGCGGCTCACGGGGTCCACTCCCGTTGACGGCTCGTCGAGCAGCAGCAGCGGCGGCCGGTGCAGCATGGCCAGCGAGAATGCGAGCTTCTGGCGCATCCCTCCAGACAGGTCTCCGGCGAGGCGGTCCGTGGCGGCCGTGAGCCCGGTTGCCTCCAACAACGCTGCCCGACGCTGTGCCAAGTCCGCGCCCCGCACGCCTTGGGAGGCACCCACGAAGGCGATGTTCTCGTCAACGGTGAGGTCCCGCCAGACTCCCGCCTGGGTGGGCATGAAGCCGATTCTGGCGACACCCGGCGATTCGACCCCGCCAGAGGCGGGCCGCACCGCGCCGGCGATGGCTCGCAAGAGCGTCGTCTTTCCTGCTCCATCGCCGCCCACCAGCGCCACCACCTCGCCGGGCACCACGTCCACGGTGACGCCATCAAGGGCGGTGACAGACCCGTAGCGCACGGTGAGATCGCGGGCGCCCCAGGTCATGAGGCGGCCTCAGCGTCGGCATGGCGTGGCGCGCGGGGGGCGAGGTCTGCGCGGAACCTCAGCACGGCTGCGGAGAAGATCACGATTGCCATTCCCGCGAGCACCGCAAAGGACACCCACAGCGAGCCGAATCCGGCGCCGCGCAGCATGATGCCTTGAGAGATCTCTACAAAGTACGTCAGCGGCAGGCAGTAGCCGATCCACGAGATCGCCGCCGGCATGGCGCTCAGCGGGAAGATGAATCCGCTCAGCAGAATCTGCGGCATGAGCACAAACATGGCGAGCTGAATCGCCTGCGCCTGGGTCTGCGAGGCGGTGGAGATGAGCACGCCGATCCCCAGCACCACGAACAGGAAGATCGCGGCCCCTACCGCGAACAGCCACGGATTGCCGTTGAACGGCACCCCGAATATCCACACGCCAAGCAGCGTCACCACGATCATGTCCACCGACGCGAGGATGAAGTACGGCGCGATCTTGCCAACGATCACAGCGCTTGGCCGCAGCGGCATCACGGCGAGCTGTTCCAGGGTGCCGGTCTGACGCTCCCTGACCAGGCCTATGGACGTGATGATGGTGCCGATGAACGTGAGGATGAGGCCCACCAGCGCGGGGACCATGACCCACGAGGTGGTGAGGTCGGGGTTGTAGAGCACCTCCACGGTGAGCTGCTCGCTGGGCACCGCGTTGAGCGCGCCAACGGCCGTCTGTGCGGAGAAGAGGCTCGAGCCATCCACGTAGGCGGTGAAGGGGGTGGTGTTGGTGTCAAAGACCACGTCCGCGACGTTGTCCCTCACCAGGTCTTTGGCGTCTTGGGAGGTGCCCGACGCGTCGGTTCCGGTGACGTCGAAAAGCCCGGGTACCGCGCCGGTCACCGCCGCCGCATTGGGGCCCACCACGTGTGTGGTGATGGAGGTGATGGTGAAGTTCGCTGCGTAGCCAAAGATCACCAGCAGCACGATGGGCAAGGCGATGAGCATCGCCATGGTGCGCCGATCTCGCCGCAGTTCCTGGAACTCTTTGAGGATCATGGCCTTCATGCGCGCTCCCATCTGACGGACTGAACAGTTGTTCAGTATGATGACATCATGGCACGGGATGGTGGCGGACGCGAGCGGATCTTGACCGCCGCCATCGACCTCTTTGGCAGGGATGGTGTGGACGCCACCACCATGAGAGACATCGCGGCGGCCGCCCACGTATCACCCGCCCTGGTAGTGCACCACTTTGGGTCCAAGGAGGGGCTGAGCGAGGCGGCCGATGCGGCGGTCATGGCAACTCTTGCCGCCAACCGGGAGGCGATGGAGCGCAGCGCCGTGGCGGCGAGCCGGGGCGAAGACGAGCGGTTCGCGTACCGGCCGCTCTTGCTGCTGGTGCACAACCCTCACCTTGCCCGCTACGTGCGCAGACTCATCATCGACGGCGGCGAGCGCGGCACGGCGTTTGTGCAAGCACTCGTGCATCAGGCCGCGGAGGTCCAGACGGGCCTCATCGCCGCCGGCGCGGCTCGCCCCTCCAACGACCTCACCACGCGCGCCGCCGTCCTCGCCGGCATGGCGCTGTCACTGGTTACGTTGCGCGAGCCGTTCACCGCAACGCTCGGCTACGACCCCCTGACAGAGGAGGGGCTCGAGCGCTGGCTCGCTCAGGTGCAACAGCTTGTCACCCGCGGCTTCCTCATCGAGAAGTGAGCCGCGTCGCGCGCTAGCTCGCGGGAGGCGCGTCAACGTTGGTCATGGCGTCTTGCGCGGCCGGGTAGCGCGCGCCCACGATCTGCACGCGGTCCGCAGCGGCCGCCAACTCGGCGAGTTGAGCGTCGGTCAGTTCCACCGCGGCGGCCCCCACGTTCTCCTCAAGCCGCTCCACGCGCTTGGTGCCCGGAATGGGCACAATCCACGGGTGGCGCGCCAGCAGCCACTGCAACGCCAGTTGCGCTGGGGTGGCGCCAGTCTCGTGCGCAAGCCGCTTGAGCAGATCAACCAGAGCGAGATTCGCGGCAAGCGCCTCGCCTTGGAAGCGCGGCGTCTGCCCGCGGAAGTCGTCGGCCGCGAAGTGCGTGCTGGAGTCGATGGCCCCCGTGAGGAATCCCTTGCCCAGCGGGCTGTACGGCACCAACCCGATGCCCAGTTCCTCGAGCACCGGAATCGTGTCCGCCTCGCGGTCCCTCCACCACATCGAGTATTCGCTTTGTACCGCGGCCACAGGGTGCACCGCATGGGCGCGGCGAATGGTTGCGGCGGCGGCCTCGGACAGCCCAAAGTTCAGCACCTTGCCCGCCTCCACAAGTTCCTTGACGGCGCCGGCCACATCCTCGATGGGCACGG
>Ga0206107_1000342_pt1 | contig 22170 bp, 25 predicted proteins | sample 2B0metagenome_FD_148652 | JGI IMG/M metagenome (GOLD analysis project Ga0206107, IMG submission 148652) | Enriched microbial communities from leaf-cutter ant dump, University of Wisconsin, Madison, United States - 2B0 | ecosystem: Environmental > Terrestrial > Nest > Insects nest > Nest dump...
TGTTTAAAAACGGCTATTCTAAAATATTTTTCATATCTTTTTAGTCGGGATGGGGATGGCTGTTCCCCAGAATATTTACAAAAAGGAACGTTCTCCTTTCATCAAAAATCATCGATAGCATTAAAACGAATAGCCCCCCTTCAACTAAAAATTCAAGGCTATTTTCATGATTCCCGCGAAAATCAATATTCATCTCTCCTTATTTATCAGCAACGACTTCTTCGGTACGGGATGTTGCGTTTCTCCCATCCCGGCAACTTAACCTCAACATCCAATTCCTGATACGTTTGGAGATGTAAAGAAGTAGAACACAAGTAATTACCCGATACAATCGGGGCGATATTGGCGGGCACAGGTGATCCTGCTTTGCAGGAACTCTTGCGCCAGAGGATGAAGTTTAATACAGTTATGGATTTAGACTTTTCGGTTTACACTTTAACCAGACACAAATGGCTTCAAATTTCTTCTTCCCTTTCCAGCATCAGAATGGCTGATTGTGGTACGATATAATATTTTTCTTTTTCATAAATCACCTCAGTAGCAGATGCCAGCAGGAAAATGGCCAGATCCCCTTCTTTGGTTTGCAGGGGGAGGTATTTTACCTTTTCCTCCTCTCCTTTCCATATTTCCTCATCATCCACAGGTAACGGCAAGGCATATCCGGGGCCGGTTTTAATCACATACCCCTGTTGCACTTTTTCCTTTTCCTGAACACCGGGAGGAAGGTATAATCCACTATCGGTTCTGTTGTTGGCGGTCGCGGGTTTAATCAGCACCCGGTCGCCAATTACTATAATTTTCCTGAATTTATTATCCTGAGTGAAGTACATACTCGTGATTTGATTCACAAAGCTAAGCGATTAGAAAAATGGAAAAAAGTAAATCATTTATTATCTTGCAGCCCTTTCCGACTCCGTAGCTCAGTTGGTAGAGCAGCTGACTCTTAATCAGCGGGTCCAGAGTTCGAGTCTCTGCGGGGTCACAAATGAAGGCTTTGAAACCAATGGTTTTGAGGCCTTTTTAATACCTGAAATTCTTAACTACTTACAAACAGAATCCAGAATTTTGCTAATAAACATTCAACCCTGATTCTGATATTTTACACACTTAAACTTAGATTTTAAGATTTCCAATTCATTTCGGGGAAAAGCGCTATTCCATCCTGGGCGGTGTAACGAGTACGGGAATGGCCGCATGCCGAATCACATATTCTGCAATGGAGCCGGTAAGTATTTTTCCAAGGGTGGTGCGGCCATGAGTACCCATTACAATTAAATCGGCATTCCATTTTTTTGAGATTTCGATGATTTCTTTTTCCGGTAACCCTTCAGGGGTAAACCGCTCAACTAATGCCCCTCCCGAATTAAGTTTAATCATTTCATCCATTACCTCATCAGCTTCCTTTTTAAAAATCTCAAAACTTTGAGACAAAGTAATACCAAGATCGGCACTAACAAATTCTTTAGAGCGGTCAATTACATATATTAACGCAATGGCAGACTGTAATTGCTTTGCCAGAGCGAATCCGACTCTTGCAGCTTTATGGGAATATATGCTGGTATCCACAGCAATCAGTATTCTTTTATAACCTGTTTCCATATTATACTTCCGGTTATCTTATTTAATAACAGAAAATCCCAAAACTGTTACCAGCAATCCTAATACCACACTTAGCAAAATATACATGATAAAATAACCATAATTTCCTTCCCTGAAAAGGTTAACCCCCTCATAAGAGAAAGTAGAAAAGGTGGTAAATCCACCACAAAGCCCGGTAATTAAAAACAACCGCCATTCAAAATTGAATGAAGCGTATTTCTCGGCTAACGCAAAAAATACACCAATTAAAAAACAGCCGGATATATTAACCAGGAATGTGCCAAGTGGGAAAGAAATGTTTACCAGCCTGGTAACCCCTACCTGTAAAAGATAACGCAACACACTGCCCAATCCACCTCCCAGCCAGATAATACCCAGTGCTTTCATGTATGCTAAGTTGGTTTGATTTATTTTTCTTTAAAGGTCATTATTTTTTATCAATAAATTAGATATACATCCTTTATTTTATGGCAGCACCCCGCTTTATAAAATCCCAGAAGATGAAAACAGGTTTCACGCATGTCGCAAACCAATTTTCCCTACCTTCAACAGACATACAAAACAAAACTGTACGATTGCTGTTTAGAAAGATGAACATATTTCTATGAAAAAGACCTTTGCCGACCGGGTTATTGATTTTAACCGCCATCTTGAATACAAAGGTAAACTGCCAAAGGGCTTCAGGGTACTGAATCCTTACCTTGATAACCCCGAAACCCTGGAGGTAATGGAAAAATTTTACCGAAAATACTATAACGATACCACCCCGCGAAAATTCATCATTGGCATTAATCCCAGCAGGCACGGGGCCGGAGTTACCGGCGTTCCCTTTACCGACACTAAACGACTTCATGCTGTTTGCAATATAAAAATGCATTCTGCATACACCCATGAAGTATCATCGGTATTCATTTACGAAATGATTGAAGCGCTCGGCGGGCCAATGGAGTTTTACAAAATGTTTTATATCAACTCTCCCTTCCCACTTGCCATTATTAGAAGATCAAACGACGGACAGTGGCTGAATGCAAATTATTATGATGACCCACAACTTTTTGAAATGGTAAGTGAATTTATGATTTCCTCCATAAAGAAACACATCAGCATGGGTTTAATCACCGAAGAAGTATTTGTTCTTGGTAAAAAGAATGCCGGGTTTATTAAGAAATTAAATGATCAGGAGAATTTTTTTGGAAACCTGAATATCCTTGAACATCCCAGATATATACAACAATACAAATCGAAAGAAAAACAATTTTATATTGATAAATATTTACAAACCCTAACAAAATAAAGCAGGTATTAATCATTAAAACCCGGTGCAGCTACGGATTTTTAATTTCCATTCCTACCCTTTAGAAATAAGTTCCGTTTTCTCTGATAAGCTCACCAGTTATACTTACCGCATTTCCAGCCGGTATTAAATTAAGTTTTATGGTTTGGGTATTCTTAAGCCAGGAGCGCAAATTATCTGGTATATAACGGAAAAGGCTATCCGGAATTTTTGAAGGATTTGCCCTAAGGTTCATAATGGAAGTTGTTAATGAGTTTTGCTTTTCTTTCCCTTCGGCATTACCCAGCACAAATTCACCCGGCCGGGATGATGCATACATTGGCCATAAAGGGAAGCCGGTAAACCTCATTTTACCATTTTCCGGCTCAAGGGCGTTTCGGAAATTGATCATTTCATAAATCTGTTCTGCACCTTCACCGCTGGCGGAAAGCGTTATTACCGGCACAGTTGAAGTTACAATTGTGGCCTGGGGAACTTCATTAAAATTTTCATCGAAATTATATGTAACGGCCGTATCAATCCGTTCCCGGAATCCTGATAAATGAAGGCTCCAGTTAAATTTGTGATTCAGAAAAACTGAATCAACCGGTAAGCCGATGGCTTTTGACCATTTTTGTTTTAATGAATCCGGGAAGTATTTTAAGTATGCCTGGGGAAGTGGAGCCAGGTTTAAATCCAGAATGTTGTTAAGGTTATCGCTTTCCGATCCAATTTGCGGATTGGATTTTACAACCGGGAATAATTTTCCGGAAACCGTAATTTCCCCGCCTTCCACATCAGCATAAACCGTTCCGGGATGTTGAAAATAATTTCCGTTCCTGAACAAAAAAATAAGGTGATGTGAAGTTTGAATAAATTTCTCCGTATTTTTCTTATTCAGCACTTTCTTATCTATAAACAAATCATTCCCTGTTTGCAGTACTTCGGGTAGCTTACACGAATAGGTTGCGGCAATTGCCTCATCGCCAAACACTAAAAAATGAACTCCGGGGTTAGCGCTGCTGTATAACACAAAGTTTCCGGTTTCATATTTTTTGAAATGAAATTTTTCAATGGCTTTATCAAATCTTTCCCGGTTTTTAATTTTTAAACGGGTGTACCATTTACCCATTCCCTGCCCTGCTTCATGAAAAATGCAAACATAATCGGGCAATTTGAAAACCTTTTTCCAGCTAAATTCTTTTTTCCGGCTGATGGAAACTTTAAGCCACCTGGAAGGATGAAGTACAAATTCTTTTATGTAACTCCGGGTTATGTTCTTTACATCAACTACAGCTACCATATCGGCATTAGCCGGAACTGCGTTTTCATTAAATGATTTACGGAAAAGGAATAGCCATATAAAAACAAACATAATGGCGATAACCAAAATGACTATCCGGCGTTTCCTCATTAATTCAGCTTATTTTGTGCATCCTGTTTTGCATGATCTTCTATTTCGTTCACCTTTTCAATCATTTCAAAAATCCCCATCAGGCTGTTTTCAAAATTGTTGCTCATCTGAACATCCAAAGTGCCTTTTAATTCGCCCTTCTTATACCCGGTGAAGGCATCTGCTGATTTTAAATTTTCAGAGAGGTAAGTTATTATTTTTTTGTCGCTTTCTTCACTAACCTGCAACTTCATTTCATCCATGATCCCTGCAAGGTTAATATGTGCGGCAAAAACATTATCCCGGATCCGGTTTGCAACTTCTTTCCCTGCATTAAAAGGGATTCCCCGCATTACCTTATCAATTACATCCCTGTTTGAAGTAACCACAAGCCTTCCACCGGAAACCATAAAATACAGGCTGCTGTAAACAGATTCTCCATCAGGAAATTTCAACTCATAATAATCGTCGTGCTTTTGATAATCGTAATTATTCTTCTCTGCATACTTTAAGGGCACATCAAGCGCCTTACGCATAAAATCTTCTCTCCTTGTATCCATTACAAAACTAAAATCGGGCGAAAGCTGATTCTTTGTTTTCTGAATGGTTTTATATTCAAAATTATCGTCGTATTCGTAGTCGGTATATTTTACCTGTCTGGTACTCAGGCCATGTAATACCATCAGATAATTGCCGGGGAAAAGATCAGCAATTCCTTTTTCATCAATTACGATTTCCATTAAATCGATATATAAATTGATGATATCAGAATAACCCCTGCTGTATTCGTAGTAAGATAAATATTTTTTTATCTGGTCGTAATAAGAATGGATAGCCGTTTCGGTATTGAATGAAAAAGATACATAACCCAGGTTATCGGGATTAATGAATCCCGAAATGGATTTTTTCTGCTTTTGTCCATACAATGCCTTCATTTGTTTTTTAAGGTTTTCAGAAGGGGAATAAGTAAGGCTTTCTGCATGTACTTTATCTTTCAGAAAATAAAAATTGGTACCGGTGAAAAGGCCATCCTCTGTATAGGCAGGAGACGCATTGATGTCAAGTGCATTTTTATATGGCATGAATGTTGTATTAAAAGCAAAAGCCATATAGAGTTGAAATATATTATTAGAATTCATCCATAGAGATACCGCAGCATTATTATTGACCACCCTGCGGTACCCGGTTAGTTCCATCGCAGTTGGAAATTCCAGTTTAAAATGTGCCGATGAAATACTTTCCGCAAAGGCTCTTACCCGTAATTTTGCAATACTGTCCTGCTCATGGTTCCATTGCTGATACTGGTTATTGTCCCATACTCCCTGATAAGTTACCACTGATGTATCCGGCACTTCTTCATCGTTGATTTCAGGTGAAGCTAATGTAGTGTCCGGCTCCTGAATTTCAGGAACTAAGGCTTCAACGGAATCTGCCACATCAGGTTCAGGAATGGCTAAGGCAGTATCAGAGGTTGAATATTCATAAGGATTGTAGCGTTTTTTACCCATGAAATTTCCATATACAAACACACCATAGTTTCCGTTCCATGCAATGGTTGACTGATCGGATAAGTAAACGATTTCGTAGCCGTCTCTTTTCATTGGCCTTAGCTCAGCGCCATAATTTGCATCAACCAATCTTACAAAATATTCCGGATTACTGATGCTAAAAAGCGTTATAAAGCCCAATGTTTTATCCCTGTAAACGGCATACTGTAAAAGATCGCTTGAAAAATCAATCCCCGATTCAGATAAAGAATGGGCTGTATCTAAGCGAAGCGCTTCAAAGAAATGCTGCTTAATCATCCCGTATTGATCCAGTTTTGAAATGGGGATGGTGCTGGTAAGGGTATTCCCGGAATAATGTATTACTGTAAAACTGCTTTCGGGAACACGGGAAGTAAATTCCTGGGCAATGGAAAAATGAGAATTAAAAATGAGTGCAATGAAGAATAGTTTTTTCATGCTTTTTATTTTTGCAGGGTAATCTGGTTATCAATTGTTTTTCGGCCTTTTATTAAATCTAATGCCGAGGATTTCAACATTACGGCTTTTTTATTTGCCGAAATCTTACTATTTACATTCCTGACCGATCTCACTTCATCATCAAACCGGTAAATGCAGGTGTAGCTTGAAGTTGCAAAAATTTCCCTGTCGGCAATGCTCATTTTCCGATAGGCTTCATCAAGCGAAAATTTATTTACTCTTGATAAAGTATTTGTAGCCGGGTTGTATTGAAACACTTCTTTAAAACCCTCTCGCTGGTCTTTTACATTTTCTCCCATCTTCTGCATTGCTGCATTCAGCATACCAATTTCGGAAAAATTAAAGTTCAGTTTCCCTATGTAATTTTTAAAATCCAACTCTGTTTTCACAAGGGTAATTCCCGGATCCTTCTCTAATTTTTGCTTAAATTTTAGTACCGCATCTTCAACTTCCTGCTTAGAAGGAACTTTATGGCCGTTAACCGTTTTCATTTTCATCATTGAATTTAGCTGGGTCCGGCTCCTGCTCAGGTTAACGATCAGTTCAAAACTTCCGGAACCGTTGCTTTTCAGTGCAATTTGTTCAATAATATCAAAGCAGCCCTGTAATAAAAATGAGAAAAACAGCAGCAGGAGAAAGAAGATACGTTTCATGGAACTGATTAAGCGAATTTACAACTTTAGATTTTGCATTCCTGATTCCATTAATTCGGAACCTGTAATATAGATTTAATACGGCATTAAAGTATAACCCAATTGCTTTAAGCCCTGCAAAACCCGGTTCACCGGTAAGCCCATCACATTGTAAAAATCGCCCTCAATGGAATGAATACCCACCACCCCAATCCACTCCTGGATGGCATAAGCGCCTGCTTTATCGTAAGGTTTAAAATGATCCACATAAAAACAAATCTGGTTTTCATCGAGCAGGTGAAACCTTACCCGGGTATGATCAGAAAATTGCACATCACCCATATTGCTTTTAATATATACCCCGGTAATTACCTCGTGGTTTTTTCCAGAAAGTTTTTTTAAAATGCGGATCGCTTCATCGCGGTTTTCCGGTTTGCCTAATATTTGTCCTTCACATACCACAATGGTGTCGGCGGCAATTACTGGTTTTTGTTGTGTTGACATGTTCCAAACCGCTTCTGCTTTTCTTTTGGCCAAGTGCATGGCTACTTCGGTGGGTAAAGTACCGGGAACAAACGATTCATCCGCATCGCTTACCCTTACTTCAAAATCGGCGCAGGCCCATTCCAGCAATTGTTTTCTTCGTGGAGATCCGGATGCAAGAATAATGGGTTGGGTGATAAAAGATTTCATTTCAGAAAAAATAACATCGATAAAATTCCGGCCAGCATAATCAATTTAAGCCACCCGCTGAGTTTATGAAAATCGACAGAAGTTTTAGAAAAATAAAGCAATTTCATTACATAAATTAATGGAATGATCACAAGGGCGGTGCTGTACAACGCCTCTTCCCACCAGCCCGACTGCCACATATAAAACTGCATAATCAGCAGGGCAGCCACACACACCAGCAGCCATACTGCTGCAAACATTTTTGCCACCGGAACGCCCCATACGATGGGCATGGTTTTACAATGATACCGCTCATCGCCATACATGTCTTCGAGGTCTTTCACCACTTCCCTCACCAAAGAAATAATAAATGCAAATCCCGCATAAATAACCGTAAGCTGATAGAGTTTTCGCATATCATAATTGTAGTTTCCCTCATGCCAGCCGTTATAATTAAGGAGTCCGGCACCGGCAAAAAAATACAGCACGATAATCACCCATGCAGTAAGTGCGGAAATAACCAGGTTTCCAATTAATAATTGTCTTTTAAAATGAGTGGAATAAAACCACAAAAGTAAAACGCAAACAATATTTACAATTCCAATGATCAGGTACCCGGTGCGGTAACTTATATACAGGCTTAGTACAATGCCTGCACCCGAAAAAATGAAATGCCATACAATCACCCATCTTCTTTTTACCTGGCGGTCAACCACTACTTTTTGCGGTTTGTTCAGGGTATCAATTTGCAGATCGAAATAATCATTAATAATATAACCACCCGCAGCAATGAGCAGAGATGCCAGCATAAGCAGGTAGAATAAGCCATGAACCGAAGGGCGAATCGGATAAGGATCGAACTGTAGCGATCGCACCACAAAAAAGTAAAACAGCCATTGCGTAATAGCAATAAAGAGCAGGTTTCTCCACCTTACCAGCCGCAAAAATGAAGAGATCATTTGCATAGTTGGTTAACGGCTTTGAATTTTTAATTATTTAGATTGAATGGAAAAATTGTGGGTCCATTTCTTTTGAAGGCGCATTACTTTCTCAATCACTTCCCGAACACAACCGCTGCCACCAGGTATTTGTGAGATAAAATGAGAAGCCGACCTGATTTCTGAGGCGGCATCCGAAGGGCAACAGGGCAACCCGCACATGCTCATCACTTCCAGATCAGGAACATCATCGCCCATATATAAAACTTCATCCCAATTCAAATTCATTGCTTTTACAAACCGAACCAACACTTCCTTTTTATCTTTCACCCCCATGTATATATCGGAGATACCCAGCTTTTGCAGCCGTAATTTAACGGCCTGCGAAGTTCCACCCGAAATAACCAGAACGGGGTAGCCCGATTTCACAGCCAACTGTAACGCATAGCCATCTTTAATATTCATCCTGCGTGCCATCTGGCCATCATCCAAAACCAGCAACGAACCATCCGTTAGTACGCCATCCACATCAAATGCAAAGGCCCTGATTTTTTTAAAACTTTCTAACAGGTTCATTGATCGAAATATAAGAAGTTATTTTTGGTTATCCCGCCATTCGTACACCCAGGTGCTTTGAATCATTTCGAGATGCCCTTCATTGCTTTCATCGGGTTTGCCGGCAAAGTTCGGAATTTCGAGCACCCATTTATACAGATCGGTAAACCGTATCCGGTAAATCTGAGATTCTCCGAACGCATCGCCAAAGCGTTCATATAATTTCATGGCAATATCTTCATAATCATTCCAATGGATTGGGGGTTCAAAACTCATGAATCATTGATTTGGTGCAGAAATTTTTTTATTCTCCGAGAAATTGGGTTTGATCGGGAAGGGTTACCGATATTTCACCATCGTCTTCCAGCAATACGCATTGGCAGCCAAGCCTGGAGTTCAGGCGTGGGTTTACCGCGCGATCAATAAAATCTTCTTCTTTATCGCTAAGTTCCTCAAGAAAATCCTCTCCTTTATCTACATATAAATGGCAGGTGCTGCAGGCGCAAACGCCTCCGCAATTATGATGTAATTCAATGTCGTTTTTTAGTGCTACTTCAAGAATCGACTGGCCTGGTTCTATTTGTTCAAGAGTTACCGGTTCAAGTCCTTTCTGTTGAAAGTTGAACGTTATTTTGTACATACTGCAAATTTCGGATTTGCAAAACTACTCCAAATTACCATTTAAGGAAAATCTGAATTTATATAAACCCTTTCCTTATTCAGTTAAAATTTCTACATTGCCATTATCTTTTTAATGAACAGGATGGTGCATTTTATAAAATTTCTTATTGGGAGCAGCCTGTGCTTAACTGTATTTACTGCTTGTAAAGAAAAGAAACCAGTGAAAAAACAGGAGCCGGAAAAAATAATTTATAAAATTGATACCAGCCGGGAAAAGGAACTTCCGGCTGCATCAAGGGCGCCTGTTATCAATATTGTTGATACCATTGCAGCCAGAGAAATTGTAATCTATGTAAAAGACAGCGCCAAAACGAGCGACCGGATCGGAATTAAACTGGAAAAAATATACCGGAAAACCCTACCCGAATTTTGCAAAAAAAATAATATTACCATCACGGGGCCAAGGATAGCCTGGTTCAAATCGAGCAGCGCACCATTTTATTTTGAAGCGGGTTTCCCGGTTAATAAGAAACCAGCAAAAAAAAGTAAAAATATTTTTGTACGGGAAATTGGCGGGCAGAATGTGCTGGTTGCACATTTTTATGGCCCATATCACCTCAGTTATGAAGCTTATGTAGCGCTTAGTGAACAACTAAAATCACTTAATAAAAAACAATCCGCTTCACCGTACGAAAAATACATCACTCCCCCTATTGATAGCACAGGCAAAGCAATGGATCCGTATAAAGTGCTTACCGATATTGTTTTTCCGCACAAATAATCAGGGGTTCATAATGCTGTCGGATAGCCGGGTATAGGTAAGTTTCAGTTTAGGATAATGGCTCAGCAGCCTCAGGTGCTTATCTAATGTTACGATATCTTTTCGTATGGCAGGGCCGGTTTGCAGCAGTGAAGGGCTGTTTTCCCTGATCCTGGTTGCTGTTTCTTCAATTAACGGGTACAATAATTTGAAGTTCAGATTTTCTGCATTGCAATAGTCTTCTGCAAGCTGGTATAAATGGTTACAGAAATTGTTTACAAAAACTGCAGCCACATGGAGTTTTGCCCGTTGCTCATCGTTGGTAAATTCAACCCAGGGCGAAATGGAGGACGCAAAACGGTGTAACATTCCTGTTGCCTCTTCATTATTTCCATCAATTAAAAAAGGGATATCAGGAATATGGGTCATTTCTTTTCTAAGGCTCTGCAACGGATATAAAACGCCGAAAAATTGGGAACTGTATTGTAAAACCTCTTTAGAAACAGAACCTGCTGTATGCACCACAAGTTTTCCGGGAACAGAAATTTCGCGTGCAACCAACTCTACCGCACTATCGGTAACGGCTATGATATATATATCAGCATCCGTATGTTTTAAATTATCCATCGGGATGTACCGGCTGGAAAGTTCATGTGCGAGTTTCTCACCGTTTTGCAGACTTTTACCGGCAATGGCCACAATTTCATGATTTGATCTTTTGCATAGTTTACCGAGAACGGTAGCCACATTGCCAGTGCCAATTAATATAATTTTCATATTTAAACGGTTTTGTACGGAAATGCAGATAGAGCCTTACTCCTATACGTTACCTTTGATACGATGAATTTACGGCAAAAAATCATTTTGGCTTATTTCCGGATAAAAATCAGGGCTATACAGCTTTTTAGCAGCAGCGCAGCAGCAAAAGAAGCCTATCGTATATTTTGCAGCCCTTTTCAGGCAGATCCGGGAAATCTCGCAAGGGTTTTCGCCGGTGCCCAAAAATCAGATTTTTTGTGGAACGGGCTTAACATATCGGGGTACTGTGTAAACCCTGCAGGAAATAAAAAGCTGTTGCTGCTGCATGGCTTCAATTCCAATTGCAATAAATTCAGCCATTATGTTGCCCCCGCTGTGGAAAAGGGTTATTGTGTATTTGCATTTGATGCGCCTGCACATGGCTATAGCGATGGAAAAAGGATAAACGGAATGGATTACGCCCGTTTCATCATCAGCCTTAGCGGGAAATTTGGTTCCTTTCAGTCTTTTATTTCACACTCTTTCGGCGGTTTAGCGGTTTGCCTTGCCCTCGAGCAGATGAACATCCCGGCAAATACAAAACTTGTGTTGATTGCCCCTGCAACCGAAACCACATCGGCAGTAAATGATGCATTTAAAAAGCTGGGTATTAACAGCACCCGGGTTCGCGATCAGTTCAACCGGCTCATCCTGTCCATAGCCGGCCACCCGGTTTCCTGGTTTTCTGTAAGGCGTGCCATTAAAAATTTTAAGGCTGATGTGTTGTGGATTCACGATTACGATGACCAGGTTACCCCCATAAAGGATGCATTAGCGGTAAAAGACGACGGGCACCCCAATATCCGCTTTATTTTTACCCATCGCCTGGGGCACAATAAAATATACCGAACCCCGGAGCAAATTGCTGAAGTGATGGCATTTCTTTAAACTTTTTTCCGAAAAATGTCGTTTTAATTGGCCTTCCAAAATGATTTTTTCAATTTTCAACTAATATTGCAGAATTCCTAAAAGACAGGAAATGATTGTTTTTAGCAGGATGCCACTGAAAATACTGCGCATATCTAATTGACAATCAACTACTTTTAGCGAAATCAATACATTTATGGCGAAGAATTTATTAATAGTTGAGTCTCCGGCGAAAGCAAAAACCATCGAATCTATCCTGGGAAAAGATTTTGAGGTGAAGAGTTGTTATGGCCATATCCGGGATCTGGAGAAAAACGATATGGGGATCGACATCAAAAACAATTTCAAGCCCAAATATATTGTACCTGCCGAAAAGGAGAAAGTGGTAAAGGAATTAAAGAGCATCGCAAAAAAATCGGAAGAAGTATGGCTGGCTTCCGATGAAGACCGTGAGGGAGAAAGCATTAGCTGGCATTTGGCAGAGGTACTTAATCTCGATCCCAAAACCACCAAACGAATCGTTTTTCATGAAATAACCAAGCCGGCTATTGAAACTGCGGTTAAAAATCCAAGAACGATTGATATGAACCTCGTTAATGCCCAGCAGGCCCGCCGGGTACTGGATCGTATTGTGGGTTTTGAACTTAGTCCCGTTCTGTGGCGCAAAATTGGTCAGCAGGGCGGCTTAAGCGCAGGGCGGGTTCAAAGCGTAGCCGTTAAGCTGATTGTAGAAAAAGAAAGGGAAATTAACCAGTTTGTACCCGTTGCCAGTTTTAAAGTAGAAGCAGAGTTTTCTGCTCCCGATTTAAATAAACGGCAGGTAAATTTTAAGGCCGAAGGAAAAAGGTTTAATGAAGAAACCGGGGCACAAAAATTTTTAGAAGATTGCATTAATGCAACATTTACCGTAAAAGATATACAGGTTCGCCCCGGAAAAAGATCGCCCGCGCCTCCATTTACCACATCTACCCTGCAACAGGAAGCAAGCCGCAAACTTGGCTATGGCGTTGCTAAAACCATGTTGCTTGCGCAACGGCTCTACGAAAGCGGTAAGATCACCTATATGCGTACCGATAGTGTGAATCTTGGAAACACGGCCATGGATGGTATCCGGAATGTAATTACCGGAAGTTTTGGCAACAATTATTTCCAGGAAAGAAAATACAGAAATAAAAATGAATCTGCCCAGGAAGCGCACGAAGCCATCAGGCCCACGTATATGGAAAACAGTTCGGTAAACGATCCTGAACTGAACAGGTTATATGAGTTAATCTGGAAGCGCACCATTGCCAGCCAGATGGCAGATGCGGTGTTAGAAAAAACCACGGCAAAAATTGACATCAGCACAAATAATGAAGAGCTTACTGCTACCGGGGAAGTGATAAAGTTTGATGGCTTTTTGAAGGTTTACCTCGAAAGTACCGATGATGAAGATGCCGACCAGGAAGATGAGAGCAGACTGCCTGCATTGAATACCGGCCAGCAGCTACCATTAAAACAAATGACGGCCACCGAAAAATTTACCAGGCCCGCCGCCCGTTATACGGAAGCATCGCTGGTAAAAAAGCTGGAAGAATTAGGCATTGGCCGCCCGAGCACGTATGCGCCAACCATCTCCACCATCATGAAAAGAAATTATGTGGAGAAAAAAGACCGCGATGCACAAAAGCGCACGTTCAGGGTTTTAAAACTTGAGAATGAGAAAGTGAGTGCCGAAACCCGTTCGGAAAATACCGGGGCAGAGAAACAAAAATTATTTCCAACCGATTTGGGAATGGTGGTAACCGATTTCCTAAACCAGCATTTTAATAAAGTGATGGATTATTCCTTTACGGCAAATATTGAAAAGGAATTTGATGAAATTGCCGGTGGTAAAATGGTGTGGAACCGGATGGTTGGTGATTTTTATACTCCATTTCATAACGGCGTTGAACATACGCTTGAAACGGCAGAGAGAGCCGTTGGGGAAAGGCAGTTGGGTACCGACCCTGAAACCGGTAAACCCGTTACAGCCAGGATGGGAAGATATGGCCCAATGGTTCAGCTTGGTGCGCAAAGTGATGAAGAAAAACCCAGGTTTGCCAAAATCAAATCTACCCAAAGCATTGAAACCATAAGCCTGGAGGAAGCGTTGGAATTGTTTAAACTTCCATTATCCCTTGGCGAATACGAGGGCCTGGAAGTTTCGGTTAATATTGGCCGGTTTGGCCCTTATGTAAAATTTGGGGAACAGTTTATTTCAATCCCCAGGGGAACCGATCCCGGGGATGTTGATTTAACCGGGGCAATTGAAATCATTCGCGCAAAGCAGATAGAAGATGCGCCCATTGGTTATTTTAAAGAACTGCCCATAACCAAAGGAAAAGGCCGGTTTGGCCCATATATAAAATGGAATGATTTGTTCATCAATGTTCCTAAAGCATACGATTTCGATAACCTCAGCCAGGGGAACCTGGAGGAACTGATCAATAAAAAAATTGAAAAGGAAGCAAACAGGTATATCAGGCAATGGCCCGAAGAAAAGATTTCCATCGAAAACGGCCGCTGGGGGCCATTTATCCGCTTCGGCAAAAAAATGATGAAATTGATGCCGGGGCCAAATGGAAAGTATACTCCTGAAGAACTGGCCGGGATAGATGTGGAAGAAATAAAGAAAATGATTCTGACACAGGATCCAAAAGCCTTTGATAAAAAGGGCGCAAAATCTTCTCCTGCTAAAAAATCGACCACAAAAAGAGCAACCCCAAAAAAGAAAACCTAAACCTGCTGTATGGCCATACAGTTCAGTTTTGCCCTTACGAAGGAGGATTACATCAATTATTATACCTACGTGTTTTGGGATGCCCCTGAAAACCGCAGTAAGCGTTTAGGGTACTACGTTAGGCAGGCGCTGCCACTGTTGGCGTTTATCCTGGCGTTTTATTATACCGGTGTATTTCAGCGAAACGATGTATTTATTTCGATAGTGATTGTGCTGATTATTATCACCTCCGGCTTATCGCTTTTTAATGTAAGGGGCAATACCCTTCGTGCCGCCGAAAGGGTTGCAAATAAAAAAGAAAACTCCAGCCTGTTTGAAGAAAAAATGATAGAAATAAACGAACTGGGGATTTTCACCAAAACGAATAAGGTTGAAATCAATTACCTGTGGGAGGCCTTTATCCGGAAAAATGAAACCCCGGAATATTATTTCCTGTTTACATCTGCACACTATGCGCTGATTATTCCTAAAAGAACATTCCCCACACCTGCCCATAAAGGAACATTTGAAAAACTGCTGCTTCAGCACCTTTCATTTGAGGCCGATTTTGGTTCCTGAACACATTTTGAAATATTCATTCCGGTATATCAGGCAATGGCCCGGTATAGAAACAGATTTATCCATCATTTAAAAATATTAACAGTTATCCATAGATGTGGAAAACAAAAAACCATAACTTGACTAAGGCTAACCTAAATTCAATTTTATTAGATAAATATTTTTGAAATTGATCGAGAATACAGAAATAAAAGCCCTGTTGCACCTGATAGATGATCCGGATGAAGAAGTTTATAACACCGTAAGCGACCGCATCATATCCTTCGGTAAAGACATCATCCCCACCCTTGAAAATTACTGGGAAAGCATTACCAATGAAGATACCCAGGAAAGGATTGAATCCCTGATACACCGGGTTCACCTGCGCGACCTCACCGCAGAATTCAGGGATTGGAAGGATAATCATGGAACGCTGATTGAAGGCGCCATCCTGGTATCCAAATACCACTATCCCGATATGCAGCCTTTGCAGGTAATGCAGGAAATTGAAAAACTGCGGAGAAATATGTGGCTCGAACTGAATAATTACCTCACACCCATTGAAAAAATCAATGTATTAAACAGCATATTTTACAATTATTACAAACAAACCGGCGTTGAAGTTAGCTACGAAAGTCCCGATCAGTTTTTGATTAATAAAACGCTTGAAACCAAGAAAGGAAATTCCATCAGTAACGGAATTGTTTTTACTGCGCTTTGCGAACTACTGGATATCCCTGTTAGGCCCATTAATATTCCACGGCAGTTCATTCTCGGGTATTTTGATACGCATTTCAACAGCGCCAACCCGGTAGGCCATTCTTCCGAGAAAATCAATTTTTATATTGATCCTTTAAATGGACAGCTTTATTCGCATAAAGACATAGAGAATTATTTCAGAAAGCTTTCTGTACCTCCGGTTTCCTCGTTTTTCAGGCCATTATCCGATAAGCGAATCATTCAATTCCTGCTCGAGGAATTAAGCAAGTGTTTCGATAATGAAAGGAATTATTATAAAATGGAGGAGATCCGGGCGCTTTCCGAACTCCTTGATGATGCAAATGAATATCCCGACACAAAAAGCTGAGATCAGCATTTCAGAATTTGACAAATTAGACATCAGGGTGGGAACCATCCTTGCTGCAGAAACCTTTCCCGAAGCAAGGAAACCGGCTTATAAGCTTCAGATCAACCTGGGAATTATTGGAACAAAATGGTCCTCCGCACAAATTACCCATCACTATAAACCGGAGGATATCATTGGCCGGCAGGTTATTGTGCTGGTGAATCTTCCAAAATTAAAAATTGCAAACTTTTACAGCGAGTGTTTGGTATTGGGCATTTACGATCCGGATGGAAATGTAATTTTGCTAAACGCGGGTAAAAAAATGCCTGATGGCTCAGTAATAGGGTAATGAAAATGAATGTACCTTATCAAACCATTTATACTTCACCGTTAGGAGAGATACTGATTTCTGCTGATGAACATTACATTACAAAGATTCACTTTTTGGAGGAAGAAGAAAAAAGGCCAGCTAAAAAAAGTTCTCCCCTTCTTACCGTGTGTATGCAACAGCTAAACAGCTACTTTGCGGGTAGTCTTAAAAATTTTGATCTCCCCATTTCGCAGGAAGGCACACAATTTCAACAGAAAGTTTGGAAAGCATTACTGGATGTGCCTTTTGGCAAAACTTCCACCTATTTACAATTGAGTAAAAAAATTGGGAATATGAAAGCCATCAGGGCGGTTGGTGCAGCAAACGGCCAAAACGATATTGCCATCGTTGTTCCCTGCCACAGGATAACTGGTTCCAATGGATCCCTTGTTGGGTATGCCGGGGGCCTATGGAGAAAAAAATGGCTGCTTCAGCACGAAGGAAAAACGGCCGGAGGAATGCTTACCCTTTTTTAAACTGTAGAAACCAGGTTGAGATGATATTAGCCCTTACCTTTTAAATCGGCACTGCCAAAAGAAAGTGGAAGCAACTGAGATGCTTTTTCAATAGCCACCACGCTCCCCTTCATTCCACTCAACAGCAGCCGGATGGGTTGCCCGGTTCTTTCTTCATATTCCGAAATATACTGACGGCACATTCCGCATGGAGATACCGGCTCTGAACTTTCACCATTCAAATTATGATAGGAAATGGCCATGGTGCGGATGGGTTCGTTGGTATAAAGGGTGGAAGCGGCAGCGAGCAGGGCTCTTTCTGCACAAATGCCCACCGGGTAGGAAGCATTTTCCTGGTTGGTTCCGGAAACCCTGCTTCCATTATTTAAAACGGCAACTGCACCTACGCTAAACTTACTGTAAGGTGCATACGCAATTTCGGTAATTTTCCGGGCCGCCTCAACAAGCTGCCTGTCGCTTTCAGGTAAATCGTTGGATGAACCATATACTTCAAAAGAAAAACCGTAAGTTTCTTTTCTCATAATATTGCTATCGCGTGGATAAAAAATCCCCCCTGCATTGCTGAAGAGAGGACGGTTGAAAATACGATAAAAACTTCACTTCTTTTATTTTATTTGTTTGAAGATCCTTTTCCACCTGGGCCCGTTTTCATAACTAAACCAAATTAATGATGCCTTTCCTACAATATGATCTTCGGGAACAAAACCCCAATAACGACTGTCTAATGAATTATGCCTGTTATCCCCCATCATAAAATAATAATTCATTTTAAAAGTATAATTGCCGGCCGGTTTACCATTAATATAGTACTGTCCGTTTTTAAGCTCGAGGGCATTTCCTTCATATACCGAAATGCACCTTCCATATCGTTGAACATTATCTTGGGTAAGCGGAATGGTGGCTCCTTTTGCGGGAATGGTAATTGGCCCGTAATTATCGGCCGACCAGCCCTTTTGTTCAGAAAAATACGGAAAGGTTTGCGCTTCTACCTGCCTGATGAAAGGCGTTAAGCTGTATCCTTTGGGCAAATGAAGATTTTCCAGTTCCCGGTTGGTAACATTTACTAAATAACTATTGGGCATGCCGGGATCCTGTTGAATATCTCCCTGATCTTCCCTTATCCAGATTCCCATATCCTTTAACTGATCTATATCCACTATCGTATTTGGCGGAACCTGTAAATGATACATTTTTTCAGAAGCGGGAAACGAAGGCTGGGCAACTCCGTTTATCATCACCACTCCGTTTACCACCTGCAAAACATCACCTCCAACAGCAACGCAGCGTTTAATAAAGTTTTCCCGTTTATCTACAGGGCGGGTAATGATGATATCGCCATAATCCTGCCAAACCCTTTCTCTGCCTAATTGCCGTACAGCCTCATAATACGTTACCCGGCTGCCGAAATTTTCATCATCATTTATCAGGGTGTCGTTCACCGGGAAATTAAAAACCACTACATCATTTCTTTTTACCGGATTGGCAAACCAGCGGGTGTAGGGTATTTTTATCCATTCCACATAAGATTTAATGTGGGTGCCCGGAATGGTATTATGCATAAACGGAAGCGCCAGCGGGGTATTTGGAACACGGGGGCCGTAACTGAGTTTGCTTACAAAAAGAAAATCGTTTACCAGTAGTGTTTTCTCCATTGATGGAGTGGGAATCGTATATGCTTCAAATACAAAAGTGCGGATAAGGGTGGCAGCCACCACGGCAAATACAGCCGCATCCACCCACTCCCTTATGCCTGATTTCTTGTAATTATCTACCACCAGTTTACCTGCATAACGCTCATTTTCCGAATAACCGAGGTAAGGGAAGTAGATAAACGGAACAAAAACGGTTGCCGCATGATGCAGGAAATCAAAGCGGCCAAAGTGTTCCACAAATTTTATACAAATCCAGATGGTTACAAACTGGCCGGCAACAGGAATGAACTGAAGAAAGAACCATATCTTTTTCAATTCCATTTTTTGCAGCATGCACCAGGTATTATAAAATGGGATTAAAGCTTTCCAGGGAGCGATGCCTGCCTTACGGAACATGCCGTATAATCCGATATGCCAGCCCAATGCAAATACGATGAAAACCAGCCATCCAATACTCATAGCTATAATTTTAGTGTGCCAAATTTAAGGCTAAGCAACCGAAAGCGGCTAAGGAAACCGTTTCATATACGGCCAACATGGTTATTTTTTAAAATCTTTCAGGAAGTTTTAACTATTATTCAAATGTAATTCCCCTACCAATGAACGCATAGCAGTAGAATGTTTCATGATTACAAGGATTATTTTCGGGGTTGCACATAAGTACTAACGTCTTCAGCAGTTATAGATTTACCACTTAGTATAATGAGCCGTTCCACAACATTCCTGAGTTCTCTCACATTCCCCGTCCATTGAAAATTCTGTAAAGCCAGTATAGCTTCGGGTTGGATTTCTTTTTGAGGCTGGCCGTAATCTGCTGCAATGGTTTGCAGGAAATACTGAACCAATTGGGGAATATCTTCTTTGCGTTCATTAAGAGAAGGAACATGAATGATGATGACCCCGAGCCGATGGTAAAGATCGAGCCTGAAATTTTTTTGTTCAACCTCCTGAAGCAGGTCTTTATTGGTAGCGGCAATTACCCGAACATCAACCGCAATGTCTTTATCTGCGCCCACCCGCGTAATTTTGCCTTCCTGAAGCGCACGAAGCACTTTTGCCTGGGCGCTCAGGCTCATATCCCCTATTTCATCGAGGAATAAAGTACCTCCATTTGCCTGCTCAAATTTGCCTATCCGTTGTTTAATGGCAGAAGTAAACGAGCCTTTCTCATGGCCAAACAATTCGCTTTCTATTAATTCTCCCGGGATGGCTGCACAGTTTACCTCCACTAAGGGACCAACATTTCGGTTACTCTTTTCATGAATCCAGCGGGCTATAAGTTCTTTACCTACGCCATTTTCGCCGGTTATCAAAACACGGGCATCGGTAGGCGCTACTTTTTCGAGCGTGGCCCTTATTTTTTGCATCACAGGCCCGGTGCCCACCATTTCCTGTATCTTACTAACACGCCGCTTTAGCGTTTTGGTTTCCGTAACCAGGCTCTGCTTTTCAGTTGCATTACGAAGGGTTATCAGTAACCTGTTTAAATCAGGTGGTTTTGAAATATAATCAAATGCACCTTTCTTAACAGCTTCCACTGCGGTATCAATATTACCATGCCCGCTAATCATAATAATCGGAATATCAGGATTGATTCCCTTTGCTTTTTCCAAAAATTCAATACCGTCTATTTTGGGCATTTTAATATCACAAAGCACCAGGTCGTAAGGCTTTTCGGAAAATTTTGCAAGGCCTTCTTCACCATCTACCGCTTCCGTAATTTTATACCCTTCAAAACTGAGAATTTCCGACAAGGTTTTTCTGATCGCTTTCTCATCATCAATAATCAAAATTGCGGCCATATTTAATAAATTTTTCTGCCTGAAAAAGCAGGTAAATCCAAAAATACAGGAAAAGGACTGTGAATTGATGAATTTTTGATAATAGGAAATCAGGAAATGTTATTTAAAAGAATTCTGTTTGCCATTGCCATTTCAACAATTGCGGTTATTTTTGCAGCCCGAGTTCGGGACGTAGCGCAGCCCGGTAGCGCACACGTCTGGGGGGCGTGTGGTCGCTGGTTCGAATCCAGTCGTCCCGACAATCAATGAAGCCTTTGGCAAAGCCAGGGGCTTCGTTGTTTTGCAGCATTATGTTATCATAATAAATTTTACAAGCATCGTTTAGGCTTTAGAAAAAATGCAGGCAGCCTTCAATAAAATCTCTCAAATCAAATTGGGAAATTCACACTCAACCACCGGTTAAAATCTCAATTTCCGGTCAGGTTTTGTCCCTTTCAATAACATCGCATCCCCTTAAATTACAGGAAAGAAAAATAACAATGGCAAAGAAAGTAATAACCGATTTGGTGCTCGAACAAAAAATCTTAAACAGGATTCATATCATTCGAGGTGAAAAAGTAATTCTTGATAAAGATCTTGCTGAATTATATGGCGTAGAAACAAAGGTGTTTAATCAGAGTGTAAAAAGAAATGCCGACAGGTTCCCAAAAGATTTTATGTTCTCTTTATCTGAAAAGGAATGGAAAAACTTGAGGTCACAAAGTGTTACCTCAAGTTGGGGTGGTGCAAGATACCGCCCAAAGGTTTTCACAGAGCAGGGTGTAGCCATGCTTTCGAGCATCCTGAACAGCAAAATAGCCATTCAGGTTAATATCGGAATCATCAGGGTATTTACAAGAATGAGGGAGTACATGTTAACTCATAAGGAAATCCTGTTGCAACTAAGTAAACTGGATAAAGAAGTAAAAGGGAATACCAGGAGCATTGAAAATATTTTTATGATAATTAAAGAATTGATCGAAAAACAAAGCTCAGTTAAACCAAGAAACAGAATTGGATTTAAACATTACGACTGATGATCTGAAATATTTTTCATCAGCATGTTGAAACATGTATAAAAAGATATCGCAAAACAATAAGGATCGATTTACAGGATTAAAAATGATAAACGCTTCATTTTTGATGTCATCAAACAACAGTTGAGTAATATAAAATCCGGATTTAAAATAAATATTTGTAAACCTGATTTCGAATAATAACATTCTCAGGTTTCTTCAATAACCCCGGTAATTCAAATAGCCTGATTTGAATCTTCGTAAAAATACGATAAGGATATTCGTAAAACGGGCATTGCCATTTCCGTGCATTTACGAAAACTCCGGATATTTATAACATGGCAAAAAAGGAGCGTATTTGCTCTTGAATAGCATCTTAAACCGCCGCATCTTTGTATCAGAAGTTGATTGATAGTAA
>Ga0206107_1000350_pt1 | contig 21801 bp, 24 predicted proteins | sample 2B0metagenome_FD_148652 | JGI IMG/M metagenome (GOLD analysis project Ga0206107, IMG submission 148652) | Enriched microbial communities from leaf-cutter ant dump, University of Wisconsin, Madison, United States - 2B0 | ecosystem: Environmental > Terrestrial > Nest > Insects nest > Nest dump...
GCGAGGAAGTCGTGCGTGGAAGGGGGCATGAGCGCACTCCTGTCGTGTCGTGGTCAGTAGAGCTCTTCGATGACGAGGCGGCCGTCGGCTCCGGAGCCGCCTGCCGTGGCGGCCTGCGCGTTGCCGACAATCCCCGACCCGCCGCCGCCTGGGACGGTCCCGGCATTGCTCGCTCCTGTGCGCCCGGGCGCAGGGGCGTAGCCACCCGCTCCACCTCCGGGCGAGGACCCTCCAGCACCTCCCGTGCCCTGGCCGGACGTGGAGTGGTAGTAGCCCTGATCTCCACGCTGCCCTGTGAGCAGCAGCGCCCCCGTGATCCCGCTCGACGTCGCCGACCCGCCGGCGGCACCAGTGCCCGTCGATGCGCCGGTCCCGACGGGGGTGGCGAGCAGGGTGCCTCCAGCCCCACCACCGGCGACCAGGAGCGTGCCGAACGCGGTCCCGCCGCCAGCACCGCCGTCTGCACCGGAGACACCGATCCCCGCCTCTCCGACCGTGACTGCGACCGTGGCGGGGAGGCTGGCGGCAGAGATCACCCCCTCGGCGTACGCGCCGCCGCCACCGCCACCGGCAATGGACACGGTGCCGGCGATCTGGACTCGGCCTCCACCGGCACCACCCGCACCCCAGCAGCGCACACGCACGGCCCGCAGACCAGCCGGGCGCGTCCACGTCGCGGGCCCGGCCCCGTAGGTGCGCATGACGCTCGTGGCCGCTGCGGACGTGTGCACGACGACGCGACGTCCGACGATCTGGCACCAGACGCGCTGCCCGACGACGGGGGCCGCACCGATCGTGTCGGGGGTGACGAGCAGGGCCGCATCGTCGCCGTCGAGACGGACCCGCAGCGGGGACGCCTGCGTGACGGTCGCCCACCGCCACCGGTCGCCAGGCTCGGGCGGGGGCGGCAGCAACATGTCCAGGCTGTCGCGGATCACCCAGCCACCTCCCGCAGCGTCGTACGCATGAGCGACCCGCCACCCGTCGTCAGGGACCAGCCCTGCACGGACGCCCGCACGGAGCCGCCCGGCCAGGTGCGCGTGACCACGTCGTTGAGGGCCAGCGGGATGGGTGCGTGCTCGATCTCCTGGGTCGCGACGGCCGTCGACAGGTCGAGCAGGCGACGTGCCGCCAGCGCTGTGACGACGGCCTGGCTCGTCGCCTCGACGTTGTCCTCGGAGTGCACGACCCACCGCCCGCGCGACGGCTGCGACGTCGGCGAGGACGGGTCCGTGTTGGACGCGACGCCGACGAGCGAGGGGGTCGAGTCGGTGCCAGCGGTGACGAGCACCACCCGGTTCGGGATGCCCGCTAGGTCCTGGTCGCGCGTGAAGCCGGGGACCACGATGGACGCCTCGGACGGGGAGAAGTCCCACACCGGGACACGCTCGGACGGCGGCTGGTACGGGGCCGCGACGTACTGGCCGTCCCCGTCGCACCGCAGGGAGAAGAAGTTGATGCTCGCCAGCAGGTCGTTGCAGATACGCAGCCGCGACGTCCCCGCAGGCCACACCATGCCCGAGGTCAGCGTCTCCGCCGAGTCCGTGACCGCCGCACCCGTCTGCCCGGACGCCGCGATGACCGCCCGCACAGCATCCGTCACGACCGTGCCCGCCGCGAGCGAGTAGGTCCCGTCGATCTTGTCCTCGTCGAGCACCAGCAGCTTGTCGAGGAGCTCGACCCGCCACGTGCGGCGGCCGTCCGCCGACCAGGTCTCGACCGGCGCCGAGCACAGGTAGACGCCGAGCGGCCACTCGACGACCGCGTCCCCGGCGCGCACCGTCCACCACGGCTGCACGCGCGCCGACAGCCAGTCGATGCCCTGGTCCACGTCGGTCAGGTCCAGCGTCCCGCCGCCGGAGATCGTCGCGCCGAGCTTCTGTTCGATGGTCAGGGCGTCGACCCCGTCGAGCCCGCCGACGGTCGCGTCCGTGGCCGTGAGCAGGTCGACGTGCCACGACTGCACCCGGTGCGTCGTCAGCGGGTCCGTGACGGGCGGCAGCCACAGCGGCGTCTCGGTCACGGCGTGTCCACCTCCGTGAGCGTCATCGACACCGCGGTGACCGTGCCGCCGATGCCACGGGCGGCGGACACCTCGGACAGCGACACCCACGCGCGCACACCGTCGGGGGTGCGCAGCAGGTGCGGTCCGGGCAGGCGTGCGAGGTCCAGCCAGTCGCGCGCGGAGGAGTCGCCCGCGTCGGCCGCGGGGATGTGGTCTGTGGCGAGCGACCATGTGCGGGTCGTCTGCTCGCCCGAGAAGGCCACGGGGCGCGTGCGGCCGGCGAAGCGGTGCAGGGTCGTCTCAGCCACGCCTGCGCTCTCCGTGAGCGCGACGTTCGACACGGCGCGGCACTGCACCGACGAGCCCGGACCGCCCGAGACGAAGACGGTCGCGCCCGCGACGGGGGCGACCTCGACAGGGTCTGCCGACGTGACCGACGGCAGCGCCGAGACCGCGTCGGCCCGGTAGCGGACCGACCCGACGAGCGGCGCGGTCCAGTCCGTGACCGCCGAGTACAGCGGCGCACCGCTCGCGATCTGCTCCCACGGGCCGTCGTCGACCGAGCGCCACACGTCGACCGTCACGGCCGCGATCTCGTCACCCACGGGCTCGGCCACCTGCACCTGCACGGTCGCGGTGCCCGTCGCCGTGTCCCACTCGGCCGACACCGCGGGCACGGGCGGCAGCGCGTACTGCACGTCGAAGTCGGACTCGTCCCACGTCGACCACATGCCCACCGCGTCGCGCACCCGCACCCGCACGGTCCACGACGAGCCGTCGGTGAGCACCGTGCTCAGCGTGCGCGAGGCCGTCGCGCCCGAGCCCGAGCGAGACTCGACGGTCGCCCCGTCGGCGTCGAGCAGGTCCAGCGCCCATGCGGCCTGCGTCGACCCCTCGGGGTCTGCGTACGTCCACTCGACGGTCAGCGTCGAGGTCGTGACGGTGCCACCGTCGGCCGGGGTGTCGACCAGGGCCGTCGGCGGTGCGGACGTCGGGGACGACGCGGTCGCGGACCAGGGCGACGGGTCGGCGTGCTCACCCCACGTGCGCACCTGCCACTCGACCGTGGTGCCGTTGGGGTACGTCCCACCGGGCAGCACGTAGGACGACGTGCTCGACGTCGTCTTGCCGGTCGTCGTCCACGACGAGCCGCCTGCTGCACGGTGGTGCACCTCGAAGGCCGACTGCGCGGACGTGTCGACCGGGTTGTGCGTCCAGGACCACGTCACGTCGAGGTCGGCATCCCGGATGCTCGACGGCCCGAGCCCGCTCGGTGCGTTCGGCGGCGCGGCGAGCTGGACGACACCCGACTGCACGAACGCGGAGGCGAGCGACGGGGTGCTGACGGTCGCGCGGACCCGGTACTGCCACGTCGACAGCGGCGACGGCGAGGCGTGCGTCCACGACGTCACCCCGGCCCCGACGTTGACCGCGTTGCCCCACGCGCCACCGTCCGCGCGCCGCTCGATCGTCGCCCCGGTCGCCGTGGTCGCGGCGTTGGTCCAGTGCACGATGATGTTGGCGCCGGACTTGGCCGCGGACACTCCCGTCGGCGCGGCCGGGGTCGTGTAGATCGACGCGGACGCCGACGACACGGCCGACCACCCGGAGGCGTTCTGCGCCCGGACGCGGTACTGGTAGCGGCGGTCGCTGCGGGTGGACGTGTCGGTCCACGACTGCGAGCCCGTCGTGGAGTAGGTCCCCGAGATCGTCCCGACCGCGGCCCACGCGCCCGTGACGTTGTCCCACCGCTGCACCTGCTGCGCCGTGTACGGGGCGGTCGACGTCGCCGCACGCTGCCACGACACCGTGTGCGAGGTGTCCGACACGCGCGACACCGTGACCGACGTCGGCGCGGCCGGAGCGTCCGGGGCGGTGGTGAACGACGTGGTCGGCGACCATGCACCCGTCCCCGCCGCGTTCGTGCCGCGGACGCGCACGTAGTACGTCGTCAGCCCGTCGAGCCCCGTGACCGTCTGCGGCGTGGACGCGTTGTTGTTGTTGTAGACGTACTCGCGGAAGTCGGAGTACGCCGAGACCGCGACCTGCCACGACGTGATCGGCGAGCCGTTCGCCTGCGCCGTCGTGGACGTCCATGCCACACGCGCCGTCGACGCCGTGATCGCCGAGACCGTCGGAGCAGGCGACGGACCAGGCACGCCGATGCGCGCCGGGACCGTCACGTAGCCCGACAGCGACCGCGACGCCAGCGCCTCGTAGCCCGAGATGCTGCCCGTGACGTCCACGCGCACCGTCGAGCCGATGACCGTCGCCACCGAGCCCGTGCGCGACACCAGCAGCGTGCGACCACCCGACGACCCGTGCGACACCGACGCCCCGGCCGACGCCGAGCCCAGGTCGCCCGAGAGCGAGTTCGTGTTCGTCGAGTCGACCAGGGAGTTCTCGGTCTCGAGGTACAGGCGCGTCGTCAGGCTGACGGACGTCGCCGTGCCAGTCGCACCCGGATCCTCGATGTACAGCTCGAGCCGGTAGCGGCCGCCCGCGCCGTAGGAGTACCAGGACGAGTAGAAGGTCGCCATGAACTACACCCCCGCCTTCTGCCGCGCCAGACGCCGCACGTCGGACACCCACGCCTCGAGCTCGGCCATGGACCGCAGTCGCGACGGGTCGACCGTCACGCGGATGTCGTAGGTGTCGCCCCGCCCGGCCGTCCGTGCGCCTGCGGGATTCGCCATCGGCGCCGGGACCGAGACCGCGGCGGCGGCGACACGCGCGTACCGTGCCGCGCCCGCCTCCCCACCGACGTCGTATCCGGACGCCAGCAACCGCCGCAGCTGGTACACCGCCCCCTGACCGCCCAGCCGGTTCACGTCCTCCACCGTCAGCACGTGCTCACCCGGCATCAGCATCGACAGGACCGAGTCCTTGCCCGGCACACCCCCGGTGACCGCACCGCCCGCGGCATTGAACTTCACGTTCGTCCCCGGGACCGAGTACGACGTGCCGCCCTTCGCGTCGACGAACATCCGGATCCGGCGCCCGTCGTTCAGCTTGATGAAGTCCGACACGACGCGCTGCGCGGCCGCGGCGTCCGCGACGAGCTTCGTGTACACCTGGTTCGGGATCAGCCCGTACGCCTTCGCGAGATCGCGGGCCTCCTGCTCGGTCTTGCCGAGCTTCTTCGCCATGTCGACGAACTGGGCGAGCTGCGCCTCCGTCGTGTCCTGCAGCTCCCGGCCCGTCGCGTTGTTCTTCTCCATCGCGTCGGTGACGGTCTGCCAGCGGCGCACCTGGTCGAGCAGCGCGGACTCAACGTCACGCGCCGCTGCGGCCTTCTCGTCGTCGGACGCCGTCGAGTCCTTCTGGACCTTCGTCGCACGCTGCGCCGTCTCGGTGAACCGCTGCAGGCCGTCCTCCGCCTGCAGCTGCGCCTCCCGAAGCGACAGGTTCGCGCCCGCCGCCTCACGCTTCGCGTCGATGTTGTCCTTCGTCGCAGACGTGTCGTCGCGGATCGCGCCGGTCTGGTCGGTCGTCGCATGCAGCCCGGCGCGCTGCTCGTCGGTCCACGCCGCCTGCGCGGCCGCTACATCCTTCGACTGGACACCGAGCCGCTTCGCCAGGTCCGCGAGCCGCCCGTACTCCCCGCCCGCATCCGATGCCGCGACCTCGGACGCGTGGAGACGCGCCTTCAGATCGTCGAACCCGTCCGGCTTGCTCAGCTGCGCGTCCGCGACGACGTACTCGCCGCGCAACGCTTCCGTCTGCGACTTGAGCCGGGCAGCCTGAGTCTCCGCGTCCGCGAGCGTCGCCGCGAACCGCTCGGCACCGGCCGACGACGGGTCGATCGCGAAGTCGACGACGTCGTCGAGCGCGACCCCGAGCTCCTTGGCCTTCTTGATCGTCCCGTCGTCGACGAGCGCCTTGTAGGCCGCCGCCCGCGTGTTCTCGGTGATCGCACCGGTCGCCTCGTCCAGCGAGTCACGCAGATCATCGACCCGCGCCTTCGCCTCCGCCTGCTTCCCCGCGAAGTACCCCAGTGCCGTGGTGATCCCGGTGATCGCGAGCCCGACCGGGTTCGAGATGAACGCGGCCTTCAACGCCGCCCCGACCGTCTTGATCCCAGTCGACGCGACGACACTCGCCGCCCCGATCGTCCCGATGGCTCGCGACGACGTCCCCGACAACGCCGTCTGGATCCGCACCTGCTCGTTGAACGACGCGAACGCCGCCGACACTGGCTTGAACACCGCCGCGAGCCCGAGCGCCTTGAACGCGGTGAACGCCGCCACCGCCGCGAGTACCGGCGTCGGCAGACCGGCCACCCACGACACGACCTCAGCCAGGACCTCCACGACCGGGCCCGCCGCCGCGACGAACCCATCGAGTGCGGGACCGGCTTGCACGGCGAGCAGGTTCACCAGCGGCACGAACGCGTTCACCAGGTCGACCACCGACGGGGCGAGCGTCGTGATCGCAGACAGCACGGAGTCCGCGAGGCTCACACCCATCTGCCCGAGCACCGGCACGAGCGGGGCGAGCGTGTCCAGCAGCGCCTGCCCGACACGACGCACCTCAGGGGACGTCGCACCGAACGCGACCAGCCCGGCCACGACCGGGTTCAGAGCGGGCAGGAACCGGCCGAGGACCGGGATCGACCCCGACCCCAACGCGAAGAACGACGCACCGAGCCCGCTGACGAGCGGCGCGTAGTGCACGAGCTTGTCGATCTGCCCGTTGACCTTCGACAGGTCCCACCCGTTGATCGCCGACCGTGCCCGGTCCAGCGCAGGCGTGATCCGGTTCAGCCCCGGGCCGAGACGCACGAGCATGATGTCGACGAACGGCTTCGCCTTCTGCTCGAGCGCGCGCAGCAGGTCCGCGACCTTGTTCGCCCACTCGACCGCCCGGCCGCCGCCCTTCGGGTCGACGAACGGCGCCGCCAGGACGCTGCCGATGTCACGCCACGCACCCTTGATGCGGTCCGTGGCACCGTCCATCTGCTGCTTGATCGCCGCGGTCGCACCACCGAACCGGTCCATCAGCCCGGTCACGAGCGGGTCCCACACCTTCGCGACGGGGATACCCCCGGGCTTCGACGCGAGCTCGCGGATCTGCGCACCGGTCTTGCCCATCGCCTCGCCGACGATCCCGGCCGCGTCGATGCCGTACTGGCCGAGCTGGTTCAGGGTCTCCCCGGTGAGCTTGCCCTGCCCCTGCATCTGCGCGAGCGCGTAGGTGACCTGTGCGACCTGGTCGTTCGACCCGCCGACCGCGGCGACCGCGTTCTGGATCGCGTCGAGCGCGGGGATGACCTTCTTCGCCTCCACACCGAACCCGAGCAGCTGCTGCTGCGCGGTGATGAAGACCTGCTTCGCGAACGGGGACGTCTTGGCGAAGGCGTCGAGCTTGTCCATCTGCGCGTTCGCCTTCTCGGCGCCGCCGAGCAGCGTGGACAGCGCGGCACGGGACGACTGCTGCAGACGGTTGTAGTCGTAGCCGACCTTCCCGACCGCGATCCCCAGCCCGCCGAGGGTCGTGACCGCCGTCGAGAACGCACCTGCGACAGCCCTCGCGGTCGTCCCGGCCGCCGACGCCAGACCCGACAGCTTCTGCCCCGACGTCGACATGCCACGGTCGAAGCCGCTGCTGTCGAGCGTCAGGAACGCGGTCAGCTCGCCGACCTTCAGTCCCATGCGGTCACCCCTCTCGCGGCAGCGGACCGGTCAGGTCCCGGGACAGTGCCGACTCCGGCACGGTGAGCAGCCCGAGGATCCGGGCACGCAGCCACGGCCACGGCCGGGCACGGGTCGTCGGGTCTCCCAGGTCGACCCCGTAGAAGCGGTGCAGGTCGATCTCGATCAGGTGCCAGCGGTCGAGGAGCTGTCGCCACGAGACACGGCGTCCTTGCTGCTCGCGCGCGGGCCGGTGTTTCGGGCGGAGCGCGGGCGGGACTCGCCGGTACGCGGGGTAGATGCCGTTCGCGTCGGGCGTTCCGATGCCGTACTGGGCCCACTCGACGGGGCCTGCGGTTCCCCCGAGGCACCACCACCGGCACCGTGCAGCGCGTCGAACAGGTCATCCGCGGCGGCCTCACCGAGGACGTGCAGGTACAGGGCGTACTGGGCGGCCCGCTCGACGTGCGGTGCAGGGACACGCGCGGCGATCATCGCCTCGTACGTGTCATCGCCGAGCGCGAGACGCTGCAGCCCCTCGGGCCCGTTGATGCCGTCGAGCAGCTCGAGCACCTCGGGGCTCGGCTGCTCTGAGGCCCCCGCCATGAGCTGCATGCCCGACGCGACGATCGCGGCGAGCTTCAGCCCCGATGCCTGGTCGGGTGGGGTCAGCGTGAACGTCCCCCACTGGCCGAGGGTGATCGTGTGGTCGGGGGCGAGGTAGGCGGTCAGGTCCTTCATCGGTGATCCTCCTGGTGCGAGAGGACCGTGCGGGGGCAGGTGCACCTACCCGCCCCCGCACGGGGTCAGGGAACGGGTCAGGCGCCGCGCGAGTACGGGAACGCGGTCGACGTCCCGGCGGGGCTGGTGACGACGATGTCGGCCTGCCGGGGTGCGTCCTCGTCGGCGGGCACCACCAGGACGATCACCGAGTCGCCGATGACGGTCAGGTCGTCGACGTCGACACCGCCGAGGGTGACGCCCGTCGCGGCCGCGAACCCGGAGCCGCGGACGGTGACCTGCTCGCCCTCGGCGGCACCCGACGGCAGGGCGCTCGTGACGACCGGGGCCGCGGTACCGGGCGTGCCGGGGTTCGCGATGACCTGGACGGGGCCGGCGGACGTCGCGGTGATCGCCCATCCACCGGTCTCGGCGTTGCCGGTGTTCTGCCGGTCGGCCTGCACGGTGAAGTGCCCCTCACGGGCGTACGCCGCACCCTCGGAGTCGTAGTACCGCAGGTGGACCTGACCGTCCTTCCCGCGGATGCCGGGTGCGGCGGCGTCGATGAGCTTCTGCAGTTCGGGCAGGTACGTGCCGTCGACGTTCCGCTGGACCTGGACGGTGAAGCCGAGCGTGTCGGCCTCGCCGACGCGGACCTGGTTCGCCGCGCCGCGGTCGTCGTAGGTCGCGGCGTCGAGCATCGTCGGCGTCGACTGCGGGGCGACCGCGGACGAGAAGCGGATCTGCTGCCAGTTCGGGACGTCGCTCGCGGGGAAGTCGAGGTCGATGTCGATGACGAGCTCGTACGAGAAGCCGAGGTCGGTCATGGTGATGCCTCCAGGGGCGTGTTGAGGATGATCTCGAAGTTGTCGGTCCGCTCCTGGCGGCCGTTGTCGTCGGCGCCCAGGCGGGCGGACGAGATCCTGCGGGCCCGTGCGACACCGTCTCGGTGGTGCACCCCGTGCAGCGCCGCGAACCCGGCAGACGCGAGCACGTCCGCACCTGCGGGTACTCCCGGCGCGCCGCGGTAGCGGACCTGCACGTACCGCACGGTGATGCCCGTGCTGACGGGGTCGTCGGCCGAGTAGACGGCGACCCCCACCCCCCGGTCGGGGGCGGCGGCGATCGGCCCGTAGTAGATCCCGACCTCCGACGTGGTGTACGACGGGCCGCCCGGTCGCCACGCACCGACACCGGCGGCCGCGAGCCACGATGCGATGAGGCGGGTCAGGGTGGCGTCGTCCATCAGGCACCTCCGAGGGCACGCCGTAGCGCGGTCGCGATGATCGCCTGCGCTTCACCTGCGGTGTCGTCGAGTGCGGACTCGAGGAACTTCGCCTGCCCGTGACGGTGCCGGTAGGTCAGGTCCTCGTGCTGGCGGGCGGCGTACGGCAGGTCGGTCGAGACGGTCGCGACGAGCTCGCTCGTCGTGGCGGGTCCGACGAGCTGCGACGAGCGCAGGTCACCGACGTCGAGGGGGGTGCGTGCGACCGACACTGCGCGCACGCGTTCGGCGGCGGCGGTGAGGCCGGTCGCGGCCGCGGCGCGCACAGCGGCTGCGACCGGCTGCCCGTTCCAGGTGACCTTGACGTCCACGGTGCCCTCGCTCTCAGGTGAGATTCGCGACGACGTGGCTGGGCAGCGCGAGCGGCCCGCCGTCGAGGTCGGCGCACGTGATCACCGTGGCGGCCCGGGTGGGCAGCGTGACCCTCGCCCCGGGCGCCAGTGCGGTGGTGCCTGCGGGGGCGTACACGGTGGTCTCCGACACAACCTCGCGCCCGTCAGGTCCCCGGACGAGTCGCCGCGTGTCCTCGACGAAGCAGCGCACATCGACGGCGGACGCGTACACGTCGCCCTCCCCACCGGACCCGATGAGCTGCTCGACGCTGATCGTGTGCACGAAGAAGTCCTCGAGGGTGCTCATCCGTGCACACCGACCTCGGAGGGCACCAGGCCGGCCGCAGCGAGGATCAGCAGAGCCTCCTGGCACAGACGGGTCGCGGCGGCAGACCGGGCGCTCATCGCGGTGACAGACGCGGCAGCGGCAGTGTCGTACTCGACGCGTGCCGTCCCCAGCGCCTTCGCCCTCGTCGGAGCAGCCTGCAGCTGCACACCTCCGGCGGCAGGGTCGACGTCGGCCGCGACCCACGCGGCGACCTGTGCGCACGTCGCATCCCGGAACGCCGCCCAGGCGAAGTCCTGGGAGGGTGCGCCGTCGTCGTCGGTGTCGTAGATCGCGGTGAGGGTAGCGCGTCGCACGAGCGCGGACGCGGCCCGCAGCAGGGCTCCGGTGTTGGCGGGGGCGGGATTGACCCACCCGGTGAGGTCGTCCGTGGTGGCGTAGACGAGCATGACGGCCTCCTCGAGGTGGGGTGGCGGCTGGGGCGCAGGTCGACCGTGCAAGGGGCAGAAAGGACGTGACGGCCAGACGTGGCGTTACCCGCCACGGACCCCTCAGTTCGCCTTCACCGCAGGTGTTCCTACGTGGGCCGTCTTTCGCGGTGTTGACGCCCCCGCCGCCGAGACCCGCCGCCGGTGTGCGGGCACGGCGGCGGGGGCGTACGGGTCAGGCCGGCGGGGCCTGCGCGGCGGTGATCGCCGCGACGATGTCGGCCTTGTTCGACGCGGACCCGAGGTCGACGTCGTGGGCCTTCGCGAACGCCTTCAACTCGGCGCTCTTCCACGCCTCGCTCGGTGCACCGTCGGGGAACGGAGCCTTCGGCTCGGCGTCGACCGTGTACCCGTGCCGCTCGAAGTACGCGAGCGCGGCCCTGTCGTCGGTCTCGCCGACGCCGTCCGCGAACGTGACGCCTGCGACGACCCCAGTGAAGCCCTTCACGGGGGTGTGGATCTTCGGTGCCATGGTGTGCTCCTGGTGCTCAGGTGTCCTTGCGGACGATGGACTCCCACCAGCGGAAGGTCGCGACGACCGCACCGTCCTTCCACGCCTGCAGCGACCCGTCGGGGCCGTCGTAGTCGAGGTGGTCGGCCTGCACGGTCTTCGACTTGTCGCCGCCGGTGGAGATGACGTACGTGCCGGGCTCGGACAGCCCGGTCGGGATGGAGCCGTACACGGTTGCGCTCCTGTCAGGTGCGGGCCGGGCGTCACTGGACGCGGATGTTCCGGAAGACCGCGGCGGCCTTCGTGGCCTTCAGCGCGACCGCGACGGGCCCGAGCTCGACCTCGCCCTTCTTCACCGCACCCGCGGTGTCGAAGTTCGGCAGCCAGGACTGCACGATGCGCCCACCGACCGTGGACACCCCGTGGAACCCGTCGAGGCCGACCCGGTAGGCGAACAGGTCCGTCAGCCCGGTCGTCGGGTCCTCGTCGTCGCCGACGGTGCGGCTGGCGATCGGGATGACCGGGTTGTTCGTACCGGCCTTCGCACCGGGGTCGGCGAACACGATCCCGCCGTACGTCTCGCGGACGATCGGCCGTCCGTCCGGGCCGACGAGGTCGTCGACCGGGTTGCGGGTGTACATCCCGGCGCGGCGGGCAGCGGCCCGGACGCGGGCCAGCGCCTTCGCGTTGCCGAGGATGACCGTCGGGGTGCCGTCGAGCAGCGCGAGGAACTCGTCGATCGCGTCGAGGGCCTTGTGCTCGGCGCGGGTGCTCGAGTCGAAGTCCCGCCAGTCCGTGACCTCGTCGGCACGGAACTCCGTGCTGCTGCCAGTCAGGGCCTTGTCGAGACCGTCGAAGCCGTTGGCGTCGGTCGCGACGTCGCCGTTGATGACGAGGTCCGCGAACTGCGCGTTCGCGGCCTTGATCTTCTGCTGCATGTTCAGCGTGACGGCGTTCGACGCGGCCGGGCCGATCTGCGCGATGACACGGTCGACCTCGAACGACCCGCCGAGCACGGCCAGCGTGACCGTGTGCTTCGACGTGGTCACGTTCTGCGGCGTGTACTCCGCGTTCAGCGCACGGGTCGACGCGGTCGCCTGCGTGGCGAGACGCCGGTACCCGTAGTCGAGGGTCGCGCCGCCACCGGCGGGGTTGACGACGTCGTCGAAGATCAGGGAGTCAGCGACGGCGGACTCCTTGCGGAACTCGTCGATGACGGCCGGGTCGTAGTCGGTCGCCGCGTTGTTCTTGGACTCGGCCAGGGAGACGGCCATGGTTGACCTCCAGGTCAGGAGTTGCCGTAGTGCGCCTCGACGGCGCCGGCGAGGGTGGTGGGCTTCTTCGATCCCTCACCGGTCCCGCCGGTGTGGTCGACGCTGCTCGCAGCTGCCACCGGGGCGGCCTTGAGCGTGGGGTTCTCGGTCACGGCGGCCTGCGCGGCCGCGATGACCTTGGTGGTGAAGTCCTCGGCCGTGGGGTCGAGGGTCGCGACCTTCGCCAGGAAGGTGCGGGAGTCGGTGAGCGCGGCGGGGTTACCGCCGTGCTGTGCGGCGGTGCGGTACACGGCGAGCTCGACGGCGGACTGCTGCGCCTGCTTCTGTGCAGCGGTGACCTGCTCGGCGAGCTGCTCGGCCGTGGGGGTGCCCTGCCCGTCGGTGACGAGACCGAGGGCCTTGCCGAGGTCCTGCACGAGTGCGTCGCGGGCCTCCTGCGCGGCGGTGGCCTTCGCGTTGGTGCGCGACGACGCGTTCTCGCGGCGCAGGCGCGCGATCTCGGCCTTCAGCGCTGCGGGGTCGTCGGGGAGCGTCTCGCCGCCCTGCGTGCCCTCCTGTGCGCCCGTGGCGGCCGCGGCGCCGACGCTGGCGGTGCTGGTCTGCGCGGCAGCCTGCTCCGAACCGGCAGCGCCGGTCGTGCCGGACGCCTCCGCGGTACCGGTGGCCTCACCGGGCGCCTCCATGCGGGCGTCGCCGAACGTCTGCCGGTGGAAGGCGAGCAGCTGGTCGACGAAGTCGGGCGCCGCCATGTCGACGACGGTCGTGGCCGGGATGTACGCGGGGATGGTGCGGGACACGCTGACCTCCTGGGTCGGGATGGGCCCCGGCGCCGGGCCGGGCATGACGAAGGCCCCGACACCAGGGCGGTGCGGGGCCTCAGAAACGGCAATCGGGCATAGGGCGAGGACCGGCTGCGCTGCCAATCCTGGCTGCGGGACCGGCCCTCACAGCCAGAATACGTCAAGGATGCGGCACATGGACGAATCGGCCGTCCTTCGTGAGGACGAGCACCTCCACGAACGGGGTCCATGCGATCCGTCGCCTTACCTCAGCGATGAAGTTCTGCTCGTCGAGCGGGGAGCGTGCCAGGTCGATGATCAGGCGATCGGACTGCTTCTTTCCTCGCTTCAACTGGTCCGAGACGTTGTGCTTCCCGGAGCCCTTCGGCGACTTCAGCTCCCAGCGCACCCCGTCGACCAGGAAGTCAGGGGTCCGTTGACCCTTGACGCGTGACGGCACGAGAAGCTCGACCCTGTGACCGGCGTCGGCCAGCCGCTGCGCTGCCTTCAACTCGTAGACCCCAGGCTTGAACCCCTTCACCTGCGGGATCCGCACGGAACCAGCACGCGGGACACCGACCGCATCCGCGGTGGCGCGGCGGCCGAGGTTGACCTGCTCGCGGTACCGCTTGCGGTTCAGCCCGGTGGCGTCGACGTGCTCGCGGATGCGCCGCTGCAGGTCCCGCACGGCGGTGTTCGCGCGCCGCCGCCCGTCCGGGGTGACCGCCGCCGCGGCGTCGATCTTCGCCTTGCGGACCTCACGCTCCAGGTACCGCAGATGCTCACGCTGCTGCTCGAGCTCCGGGTCGTACGTCGTCGCGTCCACCACGACCGGCAGACCAGGCACGAACGCAACGGTCGTGCACCGGCAGTTCGGGTGCTGCCACCCCTGGTCGCGTGCCTGCTCGAGCGTCCCCGCGACCACCACCGTGACGGTGCCCGACCCGACCGCTGACGGGACAACCACCCGACCGGTCGAGCCCGCGCCGATCCGCACGACCTTGCCCGCCCACTGCGCGCACGACTGACACCCGTCCGACCCGACGACCACGCTGACGAGGTCGGTCCCGTTGTCGACGAGCGTCTGCTCGTGCTGTGCGTTCCACGCCCTGCGTGCGGCCGTGCGCGTCGCCATCTCCACGTACGTCGCCGAGTTCCAGCGACGCCCGGCCTTGTCGATGAACGCCGGCGCGCCACGGCGGATGAGGTCCTGCCAGGCGGCGGCCTGCGCGGTGCGGGTCGTCTGCCCGAGCCCGAGCAGCAGCCGCGACGTCGGCCCGGCGATGACCTGCCGGTACACGTCGTCCGGCCACCGCAGGATCCGCCGCGTCACGTCGTCGAACGCGGACGTCAGGTCCAAGGTGAGGGCCTGTGCTGCGAACGCACCTCGTGCGACCGCGGTCGTGCGCACGAGGGCGGGGACGTCGCCGAGGGCCGCGAGCTCGTCGAGTGCGGCGGCGACACCGCCCGCTGTGGCTGCCTCAAGGATCGCGGCGACCTGCTCGGATGTGGCGGCGCGCAGGGCTGCGGCGACCTGCTGGGCCGCGGCGCGCAGCTCGCTGATCCGCAAGAGCGTGTCCGCGGTGTCCGCACCCGTCTCAAGGCCGGCGGCGACCTGCACGGAGATCGCCCGCTGCAGTGACGCTTCCGCATCGGCGAACATCCCCGCGAGGTCGGCGATCGCCTTGTCGAGCGCGTCACGGTCGTCAGGCCACCAGACGGCCACGGGTCTACTCCGTGATCGCGAAGGGGTCGCCCACAGGCACGCCACGCTCGCGCAGGATCGCCACAGCCTCAGCGTCGACGCGGACGGCGTCCCAGTCAGGGTGCACGAGAGCCACGAGCGTGCGTGTGGACGCAGCTTCGGCGGCGCGCAATGCCGCGGCCGTCTGCGCCGCCTGCAGCGGCGTCTCCCAGATCCCGTCGGGGAACGACACCGTGAGGCCGGTCCCCTCGTGACGCTGGTGGAACACGTCGGCGTTGACGCTCAGGAGCTTGCCGACGAGCTCCTGCAGTGCGGGCCGCCACAGACGCAGCTTGCGACCGCGGGTCTTCAGGGAGCGGGACTCACGGGCCATGACCTCGGTCGCGGTCGTCTGCGACGTCTCACCCTGCTCGCCGAACGTCTGCACGGAGTACCCGGCGGACTGCACGATCCGGTCGGACCACTCCTGCGCGGACGCCCGGTGCTCCTCGAACCGGATCGCGAACTGCACGGGGGTGATCGGCGCGTCACCTTCTTCGGCGGCCGCGAGCTTCAGCGGTGCGAAGACCTCACGGTCGAGGTCCATGCTCGCCCCGGCGCCGGGCCCGTTGTCGTCGAGCATGTACCGGGCCACGACGAGCCGCGCCTTCGCGAGCCGGATGTCACGCATCCACGCGGCGTGGATCTCGTCGAGGTCATCGAGGAGCGACTCGATGCCGTCGATGTCTGCGGCGCCGAGCCCGCCAGCGGGAGCGACGCCGCGCCACGCCTTCGCGGTCGCAGGGTCGGTGTTCGGGATGTACACCACGGACAGGCCCGGGGTGCGCCCGGCGGCGACGTACCCGTCAGCGGCGACAGCGTCCGCGAGGGGCGCGGTCGCGGCCTTGTCGGTCAGGGGTACGGGGCGCCCGAGCCGGTCGGGGCTGCCCTGGTACAGGCCGTGCTGGATGACACCGATGCCGGTGGGGAGCAGCTCGTGGCGCTCGAGGTGCCGCCACACGGTGGACCCGTCCCGGTCGACGACGTGCCAGAACGTGACCGCCCGCAACCGCCCCCAGGTGAACTCGGGGACGGCCTCGTCGGCGGGGACGACGGTGACGAACGCGTGGTCGGCGACGGCGGGGTCCCAGGTGACCCGCAGGTACACGCCGCCGAGCGCGGCGGCGGCTTCAGCGCCACCCGTGAGCGTCGCGAACAGCGGGTCGGCGAGGGTGTCGTCGAGGTACCCCTGGGTGGTCGTGTCCTCGACGTGGATCGTCGGCGGCTCGGAGAACAGCAGGTCCGCGCTGGTGCGGGCGATGTCCGCGGCGAGGGGCACGTGCGTGAAGTCCTGCCGCTGCCCGCTGTTCTGGGGGCGGCCCCACCAGAACCGGGCGGCCGCACCGACGACCCCGCCGCGCAGCTGTGACGGTCGGGTCACGGGCCCGCGGGTGGGTCCGCCGGTGCGGTAGACGGCGGTGAGCTGGTCGGGGTTGCCGGTCCACCAGGCGGACCACGCGGTGAGCGTCGGGGTGATCTGCTCGAGGTGCTTGGGGGGCCACGCGGTGTCGGTGGTGGGCAGCGGCATCGGGCGGCACCTCCTCGTGTCGGTGGTCGATGGGAAGGTGCGAGCACCAACGAGGGAGGGAGCCCACCGTGGGCCAGGATCTGAGGCAAGAACTGTCCGCCATGGCGGACGCGATCGCGCACGCAGCGAGGAACAACTACCGGCCGCTCAGGTCGACGGCAGCGTTCGTCCGAAACGCGATCGGCGGTGAGGCCGTCGCGTTCGTCGCCGCGAACGTGGAGCCCGTGGGCGGTGGGTGGAGCGTCACAGGCGACCTAGTCGTCTTCGGTCAGACCGTGGTTGCGTTCGTGCATCTCGACTCGTCGCCATCCAGCGCCCACGCCGGCACTCAGCAAGAAGGCGCTCTGCGTGTGCAGGTACTGCCTCGCTCTGCGCTCTCAGGAGTCGAAGTGACCTGGGAGAAGCACGGGGTTCAGTCGCTCGAGGAGGAGGAATACTTCTCGTTCCCGTACGAGGCCACCTTGATCCTCGCGTTCGCTGGCCGCGAGAGCGCTGTCGAGATCCCACGTCTCGGCACGAGCAGTCTCACCACCGAGCTCTATGCGAGTCTCCTCGCCGACCTGCGAGCGTCCTAGTCGGTGTCGTCACCCGGTGCCGTGTCGGCCGCCGGCGCGAGGGGAATCAGGTCCCGCCAGTCCAGGCGGGTCGTGTAGACCGCGTACCGCAGTGCGTCGACCTCGTCGTCGTCGGCCTTCACCGGTTCGTCCTGCCCCCGCGCGGTCGCCTTGTCGGACCACACGTACCCGCCGATCCGGTCGATGAGGTGTGTGCACGTGTCGGCGACGACGAGCCGGTCGGTCGCCAGGAGCGCGGAGATCGTGCGAATGCCGGGCAGGACGGCCTTGTGGGCGTTGCGGACTCCGCGCACACCGTCGTGCTGCAGCTGGTTGCGGAACGACGCGGCGGCGGAGTCGACAGCGACCCACTCGGGTGTGCGCCACGCGTCGACGGGCTGGCGTGCGAGCCAGGTCCGGAACCGGGCGGACTGCTCACCCTGGGTCGCGGCGCCGGGCGCCCACTCGGCGAGCACGTACAGCCGGTGCTCACTGGTGTGCCCGTCGCGCAGGTCGGGGCCGAGCCCGAGGAGGTACCCGCGGGTGTGGTGGGTGTCGCCGTAGTCGACGCCCACGGCCAGGACCCGGTCCATGGTCGGGAACGCGGCGGCGGGTGCGACGTGGCGGGCCGGGTCCCAGGTCTCGTAGATCGCGCCGGCGGCTTGGACCCACTCGCCGAGGATGAACCGCCGGTACCAGAGGCCGACGTACTCGCGGCACACCTGCGCGACGTAGGCCGGGTCGAGGTGCGTGTTGTCCGTGAGTCGGAACCGGAACACCTGGTAGTCGAGCGCGGCGGCACGGTCGACGACCTGCTTCTTCAGCCAGTGCGCGGGCCCGTCGGGGTTGGTGGTGGCGAACAGGCGCGCGCCGGGGACGGACATGCGCCCGAGGAGCTGCGTCCAGAACGCCTCGGAGACGAGGGTGGCTTCGTCGACGTACGCCCCGGCGACGGTCAGGCCGCGCAGGACCATCTCGGCGCGGGCGTCGGACGCGCCGAGGACGTGCACGGTGCGGCCGAGGATCTGCGCGGTGGGGGCGCCGGCGGTATAGGTGACGTGCCGGGCGAGCGCACCGAACAGGCTGACGTCTTGCAGGGGTCCGAAGACGTTGCGGGCGATGGACTCGCGGGTGCGGCCGACGACGACGAGCGCACCACCGTGGGGGGCGTGCGCGACGAAGATCAGCCACGCGAGCAGCGACGCGATGGTCTTCCCGGAGCGGATGCTGCCGGTCCAGAGGTTCACGCGGGCGACGGCCCGGGCGATCGACCAGACCTGCCGGGGGGACAGGCCGGCCATGACGGCGGCGAGCACTGCGCTGGTGATCGCGGCCGCGGCGCTCACGGTGCGGGTGTCGCCTCGAGGTCGGGGTCGGGCATGCGGTCGGCGGCCGCGGCGATCGCCGCGGCGATCCCGTCGAGCATGCCGACGGCCTCGGCGACGCCCTGGTCGGCGTCCATCCGCTCGAGGCGTTCGATCGCACCGACGAGGGTGTTCACGGTCTGCGCGAGCTTCAGCTTGTCGGCGTGGGGCGGCTCCGCGAGGGTCCGTTCCTCGTAGGTGTTGTCCTTGCCGCCGAAGTTGAACACGACGGTCGGCGCCCACAGCTGGGTGCGGACACGCTCGGCGTCGGCGAGCAGGTCCGAGCGCAGGGTCGCGCGGCGTGCGCGGGCGTCGGTGACACGGGCGTGGGTGGCGGCGGCGGTGCGGGTGCGGTCTGCGGCGGACAGGCCGAGGTGTGCGAGGCGGCGGGCGACGGCGGTCTTGGACCGGTTGAGGTCGAGGGCCATGGCGCGCACGGACGTCTCGGCGGTGTGGAGCTCGCGGAGGCGGTCGTCGTCGTCGGGGGTCCAGGTGGAGCGGTTGGACACGGCGCTCACCTGCCTTGGGCCGGGCGGCACCCGCGCCTGGCGTGGTGTCGCGTGGGCATGCGAAGAGCCCACGGCGCAGGGGGTACGCGGTGGGCTCTTCGACAGTTGTGGTGATCCTGACGGAATGGTGCGTGACAGGTGTGTGAGCCGTCAAGCCGTGAGCGTGGGGCGCACTGGCACGGCACGCTCGGCGACGAGGTCGAGGACGTCCCCGACCCGGTACAAGGGCCGCCCACGCCGGTCCGCACGCGGCCGGCCCTGCTCGTCGACGGCGACGGCGAGGACCCGTCGACGCTTCCACTGGCGGATCCGGTCAGCGGTGACCGGGACACCGAGCCCGTCGATCGCGCGGGCGAGGTCGACGGCAGGCAGGACGTGATCCTCGAGCTGCTCGAGGAGGGTCTGCTGCCGGACGGACACGTCCCAGGTGGTGCCGCAGCGTGGGCACTCGACGGTGGCGCACCCGTCGTGGGCGTAGAGCTGCTCGGTGCACGTCGTGGGGACCAGCGACGGGACGGGTGCGCCGGTGTCGTCGACGGCGCCGAGCCGCATGGGTGTCTCGATGAGCGCACCGCAGGTCCCGACGAACACACGGTCGGCGGGCCGGTCGATCGCGGTGCGCGCGTGACGGAGTGCGGCGCTGAGCTCGTCGATGGCCTGCGGGCCGGTGGGGTGGTGGGCGAGCCACCTGGTGGCGTCGCGCAGGTACTCGCCGATGCCAGCCCAGGTGGTGGGCAGGGTGTGGCCGCGCACGGCGGTGATCCAGTCGGCCCACGCGACGAGCGTGTTGCGGGTGACGAAGAGCGCGTCGGCGGCGCCGAGGTGCACGACGAGCGGGGTGGTGGCGGCGGTGAGCGGGGCGGGGTGCGGGTCGTCGTCGATGTCGGGGGTGGCGGGGCCGGTGCTGGCGTAGCGGGTGGTGAAGACGGCTTGGCGGGTGAGGGTGGTGTCGAGGTCGCCGAACAGGCCGGGCAGGTCGGTGAGCAGGCCACGTAGGCGCCCGGTGCAACTGCGGCAGGCGTACTGGTCGGGGTCGAGGGTGGGTGCGCCGTCGCGGTGGGTGAGGGGGCAGACGTGCGGGTCGGCCATGGGGTCTCCGTGCCTTGTTGCGGGTTGGACAAGCGTTCAGGGTTGTCAGATCGGGCGCCAGCGGACGGGCGGGTCGGGCAACGGTTGGTGGTCGATCGCGCACAGTCGTGGGCCGAGCTCGCGGAGGCGGTCGTCGACGAGGGCGGCGTGCATGGTGCAGAACGTGTGCCACGGGTGTGCGGTGGTGCAGCGGGCTTGGCCGGCGCGGGTGGCGGGTGCGGTGCAGCGCGGCGACTCGCACGGCACTTCGGCGGTGAGGTCGACGTCGACGGTAGTCGTGTGGGTGGTCGCTGGGAGGCTGCGCGCACGCGCGTCGGCGCTGGGCTGGCGGCGGGACGAAAGGAGCACGGTGATGGTGAAAGCACTCGGGAGAGCTGCGTGGCGGCTCGTGATCGGGCTGGTCGTGGCGGCGGTCGTGGCGGTCGTGGCGTGGGCGACGTTGCTGCAGGTGGAGGGGACGCTGGTCGACCGGATCGGGGGGCTGTGATGGTGAAGGCGTTCCTGCATGTGAACGGTGTCGACTACGAGCTCGCGACGACGCTCGAGGAGCAGCAGGTGCAGCAGCTCGTTGAGCGCATCGCGACGACGACCGACGGGCTGCAGCGGGAGCCGGTCGTTCTGGGTGACGCTCGACCGGTGTTGGTGATCGACTGCTCGACGGTGTGGGCGATCACAGGCTGGGTCGCCTAGGTTCGGCCGGGCTCGGCGGGCGCGCGTGGGGGACGTGTCCGCCGGGCTCACTCCCGCACCTCGATCCCCAGGGCGGCGCGGAGGTCGCGGACGAACCTCCACCCGTCCTCCCCGAACGTTCCCCACTCGTCGTCGTAGTAGCGGTCCAGCAGCGCCTCCACCTGCTCTGCGCTGACCGTCTGCGCGGTACCACCACGGGAGGCGAGGGCATCATCAACGATGTCCAGTGCGTCGCCGAACGCGCGCGGGACAGTCCCGGAACGTCCCCCGTCCCGTCCGTCGTCGTGCCGTTCGGGTTGCTGTGGTGGTTGTGGGTCATCGGTCTTCCTCTCGGTCGTTGGCGTGTTGGTTCTGCCAGTCGTGGAGTGCGGTGGTGTGGTCGTCGGGCTCGTCGTCGGGTTCGTTGTCGGTGAGGTGGGCGGCGAGGGCGAGGGTGGTGTGGGCGTATTGGCTGGTGAGGCTCACGGCTTCTCCTGGAGTGGGTCGCCGTATCCGACGGCGCGTAGCTGGGCGAGCGAGGACTCGAGCGACATGCGCACGACGGCGTGGTCGGTGATCGCGTCGCGCAGGTCGTCGGGGTAGCCGCGTAGGTCGGCGATCCACCCGTGGCGCCAGTACGCGTGCCAGCGCTGGGCGTTGGGTGCGCCGACGCCGCGGCGCTGCACGACGAGGAACGCGATGGCGGCACCGGCGTGCATCCGTTCGCGCGCGGTCTCGGCGAGCCAGCGCTCTACGTCGCCGTCGCTGTGGGACCGAGCTGCCTCGCCGCCCTTGACCTCGAGGATGACGCCGGGGCAGAGGCCGATGTCGCCGCGGTCGTGGTTGCCGGTGAGGGTGAGCCGGTCGGCGTTGGGGAAGCCGAGGCGGCGTGCGGCGCGGACGACGGCGGTTTCGGCGGCGGTGCCGATCTGCTTGGGGCGGTTGACCATGGTGATCCTCAGAACGGTGGCGGGGCGTCGTGGTCGACGGTGTGCCGGTGGGGGGTGGGTAGGGGTGCGTGGGTGAGGGGTGGGCGGTCGCAGTCGTGGGCGGTGAGGACGATGACGGTGGGGCTGGCGGGTGGCAGGGGT
>Ga0206107_1000352_pt1 | contig 21741 bp, 10 predicted proteins | sample 2B0metagenome_FD_148652 | JGI IMG/M metagenome (GOLD analysis project Ga0206107, IMG submission 148652) | Enriched microbial communities from leaf-cutter ant dump, University of Wisconsin, Madison, United States - 2B0 | ecosystem: Environmental > Terrestrial > Nest > Insects nest > Nest dump...
TTTCCCCCTCCTTGACGGCGTTGACATTTTTGACAGCCCGACGCCGGCGTTCGCAGGCACGAACGTGGCACTTTTGGTGGGGGCGCGTCCTCGTGGGGCCGGCATGGAGCGCGGCGACCTGTTGGCGGCGAATGGTGGGATCTTTGGCCCTCAGGGTGCCGCGATCAACGCTGGCGCTGCGGACGATGTGCGAGTTCTGGTGGTGGGCAACCCCGCGAACACCAACGCGCTCATCGCCTCTGCGCATGCTCCCGACGTTCCCGCGTCTCGCTTCACCGCGATGATGCGCCTCGACCACAACCGAGCGCTCGCCCAGCTGGCCGCCAAGGCAGGGGCAAGCGTTGGCGATGTGCGCAATGTGGTGATCTGGGGCAACCACTCCGCTAAGCAGTATCCGGACACCAACTACGCAAAGATCGGTGCGCGCCGCGCCGAGGACGTCATTGCCGATGACGCATGGCTTGACCGCACCTTCATCCCCACCGTTGCCAAGCGTGGTGCCGCGATCATTGACGCGCGGGGAGCGTCGTCCGCAGCGTCGGCCGCCAATGCGGCAATTGACCACGTGCGCGACTGGGTGCTTGGCACGCCGGCCGACACGTGGGTGTCTGTGGGCATGGTGTCGGATGGCTCGTATGGCGTGCCGCAGGGCCTTGTGAGCGGCTTCCCGGCCACGTCAAAGGGCGGCGAGTGGGAGATTGTGCAGGGGCTCGAGTTCACCGACGCCGGGCGTGCGCTGTTCGATGCGTCCGTGAACGAGCTCGTTGAGGAGCGGGACGCTGTGCGGGAGTTGGGGTTGGTTTAGGCGCGCAGCGGGTAGCATTGGTGCCGTTTGTAACGCACCGCCGTAAGGATTTGACACCGTGACGCACTCGATCATGCCCGTTTACGGGACTCGTCCAGAGGCGATCAAGATGGCTCCACTGGTGCTCGCGCTGCGCGATAGCCCAGTGCTTGACTGCACGGTTGCGGTGACGGGTCAGCATCGCCAGATGCTCGATCAAGTGAACAGTGTATTTGGCATTGTCCCTGATATTGACCTGAATATCTTTGAGCATGGGCTTGGTTTGAGTGCCGTGATTGAGAAGACGCTGTCTCGGCTCACTCCCGTGCTTGAGGAACAGGCGCCCGATGCGATCGTGGTGCAAGGTGATACGACCTCTGCGCTTGCCGCGGGGCTCGCCGCGTTCAACCTTCACATCCCGGTGGTGCATCTTGAGGCCGGACTGCGCACAGCGTCCATTGCGTCGCCGTTTCCCGAGGAGGGCAACCGGCGCCTGCTGAGCCAGATTACGAGCCTGCACCTTGCGCCAACGGCGCAGGCACGCACAAACCTGCTTGCGAGCGGGGTGGATGATGGCTCGATCGTCGTCACGGGCAACACCGTGATCGATGCCCTCCTTGCCGCCGCGTCGCACGACCTGACCTTCCTTGACCCGGCGCTGCGAGACCACGCTGCGCTCACGGGAGACGTGATTCTCGTCACCTCGCACCGGCGTGAGTCGTGGGGCGAGCCGATGCGGCGTACAGCGTCGGCCCTTGCAAAGCTTGCTCACGACCGCCCCCACATCACGTTCGTGTTCCCGCTGCACGCCAACCCGCGCGTGTGCGAGATCTTTGAGCCCGTGCTCAGGCCGCTGCCCAATGTCATTCTCACGGAGCCGCTTGCCTATCCCGACCTGGTGATGCTGCTCAAGGTGGCCAAGCTGGTGGTGACGGATTCAGGCGGCATTCAGGAGGAGGCGCCGGCTCTTGGCAAGCCGGTTGTGGTGCTGCGCGATGACACCGAGCGCCCGGAGGCGATCGAGGCAGGGACGGCTGTGCTCGTGGGGACGGATCCCGTGAGGATCGTCACAGTGGTGGATCGGCTCCTTGACGATGCGGCTGCTTATGACACTATGGCTCGGGCGCAGAATCCGTTCGGCGATGGTCAAGCGGCGGAGCGTTCGGTGGCTGCGATTGCCGCGTTTTTTGGTGTGGGCGAGCGGCTGCCCGATTTTGAGTTTCGACCACAGCACTCAGTTTCTGGAGCGTGACGATGACAGCGATGACGACCGCTACGGTCGTGGGACTTGGCTATATCGGCCTTCCCACGGCGGCAATTCTTGCCACGAATGGCGTGACCGTGCACGGCGTGGACGTCAACGAATCCGTCGTCGACCAGGTGTCACGGGGAGTCGTTCCGTTCGTGGAGCCGGACCTTGGCGGCTTCTTGAGCCAGGCGGTGGCCGCCGGGACGCTGACGGCGAGCACGGCTGTGAAGCCGGCTGAGGCGTACATCCTCGCGGTTCCCACGCCGTTTCACGAGGACCTCAGCCCTGACCTGACCTATGTCAAGGCCGCCGCCGAGGCTATTGCCCCCGTCTTGCAGCCGGGGGCTCTTGTCATTCTGGAGTCCACGTCACCGCCGCGCACCACGGAGAAGGTGGCCGAATGGATTAGCGCCAAGCGTCCCGACCTTGTGGACGCCGATGGTGCGCCTACCGTCTTGTTCGCACATTGCCCTGAGCGCGTGCTGCCGGGCCGCATCATGACGGAGCTCGTGACGAATGACCGCATCGTTGGCGGCATCACTGCGGAGGCAGCGCAGCGCGCAAAGGATCTGTACAGCACCTTCTGTGACGGCGAGATCTTGCTCACAGACGCCACCACGGCAGAGCTCGCGAAACTCGTGGAGAACTCGTATCGCGACGTCAACATTGCCTTTGCCAATGAGCTGTCGCTCATTTCTGACGAGCTGGGCGTCAACGTCTGGGAGCTCATTGAGCTGGCGAACCATCACCCGCGCGTCAACATCCTGCAGCCCGGGCCGGGCGTGGGCGGTCACTGCATCGCCGTGGATCCGTGGTTCATCGTGGACGCCGCGCCATCGCTGGCACGGTTGATTCGCACGGCTCGCGAGGTCAACGACGCCAAGCCCGAATGGGTGCTTGGCAAGGTGGCCGACGCTGTTGGCACCTCCAGCGCCCCCGTGATCGCTGCGCTTGGCCTCGCCTTCAAGCCGGATGTGGACGACTTGCGAGAGTCCCCTGCGCGCAAGATCGTGGCTGAGCTTGCGGACCGCTACCCCACAGGGACCGTACTGGCGGTGGAGCCTCACGTTGAGGAGCTTCCGCGCGAACTGGCCAACCGCAAGAATGTGGAGTTGGCAACCCTTGAGGACGCGGCGGCACGTGCCGACGTTGTGGTGCTGCTTGTTGACCACCGTCACTTCCGCGCGGCGACCCCGGAGCAGTTGGGCATTGAGCCAATGCGGATCGTGGACACGAAGGGCATTTGGGCCTAGTGACTGCCGGCACCCACGCCGCAACGCGCGTCAGCTCGCAGCGTGGGTCCGGGTTGCGGCTCGACGTTGAGGGCCTGCGCGCGGTAGCCATTCTCACGGTGCTCGCCTACCACGCGGGTGTGCCGCTGCTGCCGGGCGGCTTCGTGGGCGTGGACATCTTCTTTGTCATCTCGGGGTTTCTCATCACGGGGCTGCTGGTACGTGAGGCGGAGCGGTCTGGCCGCATCTCCATCTCGCGCTTCTATGCGCGCCGCGCCAAGCGACTGCTGCCGGCCGCCGCATTGGTGTTTGTCGCCACTGCCATGGGCACGGGTTTGCTCTACGCAGGTAGCGCGGCGAGGGTCTTTGGTGGCGACATCGTTGCGGCCGCCGCCTACGTAGTGAACTGGCGCCTGGCCGCACGGTCCGTGGATTACCTTGCTGAAGACACGGGGCAGTCGCCGGTGCTTCACTTCTGGTCGCTCTCCGTGGAGGAGCAGTACTACGTGGTGTGGCCGCTCCTGGCAATAGTCGCGATTCTTGTTGCCCGACGCTGGGGCCACAGCATCCGTGCGGCCATGGGAGTGGGCCTTGTGCTCATCATCGTTCCGTCGTTCACCTGGGCGCTGTACCAGGTACATGTGGACCCGGCACGGGCGTTCTTTGTGACGCCAACGCGCATGTGGGAGTTGGGCATCGGCGCCGCTGTTGCGCTGGCGGCCCCCATGCTGAAGCGAATGACGCGCCGGACCGCGCAGGTGGTGGGCGGCGTTGGCGGCGCTGCCGTGATGGCGTCGCTCGTTGTGCTGAACGACGCCATGGCGTGGCCTGGACTGGTGACCGCACTGCCGGTGGTGGGGACCGCCGCGGTGATCGCGGCAGGCGGCGCTTTGCCTCGCAATGCGGCGTCCTTGGTGTTGGGGATTCGTCCGCTCGTCTGGGTTGGCGCTATCTCGTATTCGCTGTACTTGTGGCATTGGCCGATCCTTGTGCTCGCGGGGGAGGCCTTTGGGCCACTGCGCGTGTGGCACAAGGTGGTGCTGTGTCTGGTCGCGTTCGTTCCCGCCTACGTCAGCCTCAAGCTCGTGGAGAACCCTGTGCGCTTCTCCGAGGGCCTTGCACGGTCGGCTCGCAAGGCACTCCTGATGGGCGGGGTGCTTACGCTCGTGGGCGTGGGGGCCGGTGTGGGTGTCATCGCCGCACATGCCAACACGATTCCGCCAGCGACGGGTCCGCGGACATCCGACAGCCAGTTGTGGGGCGCCGCGGCGCTTGGCGACGATCCGGCAACCTCCCGGGTGGGGGATCCCGCGGCCGTACCGACGACGATCATTCCGGCACCCGCAGATGCCCCGGATGACCTCCCGTCGGCCTATGAAAAGGGTTGCCAGGGCCAACCGGATGATGCGGAGCCCGTGGTGTGCGAGGCGGGTGACCCCAACGGAACCACCTCGATCCTCGCCGTTGGGGACTCAAAGCTCCTGCAGTATTACGACGCTCTGGATGCCCTCGGCAAGAAGCACTCGTGGCGAATTCGGTTCATAACCAAGTCATCGTGTCCATGGCTGTCTGGCACACCCCTCATTCACGGTGAGCCCTATGAAGCCTGCGCGGCCGTCAATGCGGCAGTGGAGCAGCGCATCGCGCGGAACCATCCCGACGTCGTGCTCACCTCGGGAGGCAGAGTTGACCTCGTGGGCGCGGAGGGTCACACGAGGCATGCACTGTCGGAGGCGCTCGCCGCAGCGTGGACCTCTGCCGAACGCGCGGGATCCCATGTTGTCGTACTGCTCGACAATCCCCAGCCGAGACTCAAGGGTGCGGTGTTCGACTGCGTTGCGGCGCATCCAACCTCGCCCACCGCGTGTGCATACGACCGCAGGGAAGCAATCCAGAAGTCCGCAGCCCCGGCCCAGGTCGCTGCAGCGGATGCTGCTATCGGAGTGAGCACCGTCACTGTGACCGACTACGTATGCCCGCGAAGTCGATGCGCGGCGGTCATCGGCGGCGTGCTCGTCTTGCGGCAAGGCTCGCATCTGACAAACACCTATGTCTCGTCGCTCGTGGACGTGCTGGACTCTCGCCTTACCAGGGCAGTAAGGGACGAGAACGTTGATATTGGACCCACGACCCTTGGGCTGTCGACGAACACAGCTGACTAGCGTTGGCCCCTGCCAGCGCGCTGGGCGGCCTTGCGTCGGTTGCTCTGTCATAGTGGTGCCTTACTCATAGCCCGTTGCAGTCGTGGGTCTTCGTGGGAAGGCCGTGCCAAAGAGGAGGGAGCGTGATGGCTGAGCTTGCACCTTCCGCGTCCTACCTGGGCAAGGTGTTCCCGCTGGGCGCAGACGGTGTGGACCCTGAGCTGCTCGCGATCCAACGCACCTTCCGTCCGCGGCGGCGAAGTGCGCCCGTTGAGGTGCGCTTCCCCATGGACTGGATGCAGGCCGACAACCCTGACCGGAACTTCCGCATGCAAGTGCAGGGGTGGACGATGCTCCACCCCATCATGGACGTGTTCGATGAGCTCCATGACAAGACCTCGGCAGTCGAGTACTTCTTTGATGTCCTCGAAGACTGGTGGTCGACGTATGAGGACAGCCCCGAGGATGTGGTCACGTCCCGGACCCCGGACGACTACACGTGGTACGACATGTCGACGGGATTCCGGGCACTGATACTGGCGTTCTTTGCATGTCGTATAGAGCACTTCGGTATCCCAGTGACGTCAGGGCGTGAGGACACCTTGCGGGCGGCCATAGACAAGCATCGCCGCCACCTGCGCCAAGAGCAGGTCATCTACCCCAACAATCACGGAATCTTCCAGGTTCATGGCCTTCGCGCCTTGACTACCGTGTCACGGGACCAAGACTCCGCGGCAGACGCCGCTCGTGCTCTGGAGTGGATGGCGCGCCTGCTGCGGGCTCAATTCGACGACAACGGCGTGCACCTCGAACACTCGCCCCAGTATCACAAGTTCGTGCTGGACACCTTTACGGCGGTGCACGCCAGTGGGTGGTACGCCGAATCCTCCGACTTCACCACGCGGCTCGAACGTGCGAGCGCGGCGTTGCCATGGCTCCTTGACGCGCAGCGGCGGCCGGCCGCTGTTGGGGACTCGCTGCCGGCGCCGCTGCTTGACGTGGAACTTCCTGACCCGCAGGGAGCTGCCGAGGTCATTGGCTCCTCCATCGCCGACTCCGGTTACGCGATTGTCCGGTCAAATTGGGGGAGCGGCCGCAACGGTGGCACCTTCCTCTTCGTGACCGGTGGGTATCACTCCAAGACACATAAGCATCGCGACTGCCTCTCCTTCGAGTGGACGGAGGAGGGTGTCAAGCGAGTCGCCGACTCGGGCAAGTACGGGTACTGGGCCGGCAACATTCGCCGGTACATGCTGAGCAGTCGAGCTCACAACTCCCTGGAGATCGAGGGATTCGACATCTTGCGCATGTCCCCCTACGGCAGCGCGCTCAGCGATCCCGTAGAGGACGCAGCAGGTATCTGGCACCTTGGTGGGGAACTCAGCTTTCGGAGCCTGCGCCACCGGCGCAGGTTCTTCTTCGCACCAGGGAAGTGGCTGATTGTCCAGGATCAGGCGGTCTTTGCACGGCCGAAGCATGCCACCCAGTGGTTCCATGTTGGCCTTGGCTTTGAGCGCGTGTCTGCGCAGGGCCAAGCGACGATGGCGTTTCGCAGTGCGGCAGGCGACGAGCTCCTGATACGACAGCTCGGCGATGGCCTCGACGAACGCGCCGTGCATGGGCAGGATTTCGATGAGCCCACGATGCAAGGCTTCGTCAGCGAGCACGACGACGATGTCCAGCCAGGCTGGGCCGTGGGGTTCAGCCGCCCTCCCGGTACGAGTTTTCGTGGCTTGGCGGCACTCGCACTCTCGCAGGAGGGGCTGCAAGACGCCGAGAACTTTGCTCGGACGCTCGAGTTTGACCCGTCCTTGGCGCTTGCGGCATTTGATGGTGCACCAGCAGAGTCACGCGACGCTGAGGAGCCGCCGTCCGCACGCCGCCCAGGCGTTGGCGGCTGGTTTGACGCGTTGCGGCGTCGATAGGCCAGCGGGCGCATTCCGGCACCCCTGTACGATGGTTCCATCCCTTTCATTCGGTGCTGTTGGCCCGTGTGATCACCGTGCGATCCGTGAAGGGCAACACTTTGTCAAAGACGGTAGGAATGAAGCGGCGCATTGCCGCATTGGCTCCCGGGTACGCCGCGAGCATTGAGCGCAGGGGACTCGTTCCCGCCACTGTGGCGCTCGTAGACCCGCGCAGACTGAGCCCGCGGCGGCGCCAACAGGCAGTGGTTGGCGGCGTGGCGCGCGGGCTTCCTGTTCGGCCGGCACTCGAGATGGCTCGCGCGTTGAGTGCCGCCGGCAAGGATGCGCTCGCCCTCGAGGCTCTTGAGGGCGTGTTGGTGAGGTTCCCCACCAATACGCGCGCCCTTGCCGAGAGGGCCGCGGTGCGCCATCGTCACGGCCAGCCAGGGGTGTTCGAGGACCTCGTGCTTGCGGTGCGCGGGGACTTGAGCAGCAGCTCCCTGGTGGCGGTGGCTACAGCCGCCATGGGGATTCTCGATTCCCCGCAACTCGAAGCATTGCGCAGCGACATCGCAACCATCGACCTACCCCAGGATGCTTCCGATGACCGGGAGCTGGCCATGCACATCCTTGCGGTGGCTGCGAGGTTCCGCACCGGAGAGGAGCTTGGCCTCGGAAGGGGCGCCCCCAACCTCCCCGCGGCCGTATTGACGCTGCTTGCCATCTGGGCCAGGGAAGATGTGCGGTGGGACGTGCTTCCGGCGATCGAGGAGGCGATTCTGCGTCGTGAGGCGGACGGCGAGATTCTCGATGGCACGCGCGTACGCCTGACCGAGGCGCTGCGTACCAAGGGCGACATTTCGCATTCGGTTGAGGTGGCACGCGGTGCGGGTACCAGCAATCGTGATGCGACCGCCGCAACGTACGTGTCGATGGGCCAAGCGGAGCTCACCATTCTGCGTGATGGATGGACTGCCCCCGTGCGTGGCGCTCGCGTCGCGGCAAGGCCGGGCGCGATGGCGTACCTGCTGCACAACTCCCTGCCCTACACGAGCGGCGGCTACGCCACACGAAGTCACGGGCTCCTCGCGAGCCTCGTGCGCCGCGGGTGGGACGTGAGCGCGGTGACACGCCCGCGTTACCCCCTTGACCGCCCGGAGGGAGCGCGGCTCGTGGCCTCGCAGGTGGCGCTGGGCAACGAGATCGACGGTGTGCGCTACACCCGCATTACTCGTTCGGCGAGTGCCCGACACCTGGAGGGCCAGGTGGGCTACTTTGCCGACAAGCTGTGCGAGCTCGCTGAGGTGGAGCAGTGGGGAGTCGTGCACGGAGCATCCAATCATCCGCTGGGCCTGGCAGCCAATGCCGCTGCCGCGCGCATCGGCGTTCCGTCGGTCTATGAGGTGCGTGGACTGTGGGAGATCACGCGCATGTCGCGTGAACCCGAGTACGAGCACACAGAGCGCTTTGACCTCACCGCTCGCCTCGAAGCTCAGGCCTGCATGCAGGCCGATCACGCGTTCGCGCTCACGAACGGTCTGCGCGATTTGATGATCAGCCGCGGCGTGCCGGCCGAGCACATTTCCGTGTTACCGAACGGCGTGGATGTCTCCAGATTCACTCCCACTGCCACCAATGCACGGTTGAAGGACCGTCTTGGCCTACGGGGCAAGGTGGTGATCGGCTACGTGGGCTCGGTGGTGGACTACGAAGGCCTCGAGCTCCTCGTCGATGCGACTCGACTCCTCGTAGACGCTGGCTTGCCTGTAGCACTGCTCATCGTTGGCGATGGAGCGGCGCTGGCCAGCGTCAAGGCACGTGTAAGCAGCGTCGGACTGGACGACATTGCCGTGATGCCGGGACGCGTGCCGCACGCTGAAGCGGAGGCCTACTACTCGGTCATCGATATCGCGCCATTTCCCCGACTGCCGTTGCCGGTTACGGAACTGGTCTCGCCGCTCAAGCCTTTCGAGGCGATGGCGATGGGCAAGCCGGTGGTCGTGTCGAGCGTTGCCGCGCTCGCGGAAATTGTCACGGACTCCCACAACGGGCGCGTCTTCGACAAGGGCAATGTTGACTCGCTCGCCGCGGTTCTCACCGAGTTGGTCACCACCCCGGACGAAAGGCAGCGACTTGGTGACGCCGCCCGCACATGGGTTGTCGAGCACCGTTCGTGGGATCAGCTCTCGGGCCGCATCGTCGAGGTCTATGAGCGGCTCGGTGTGCCTTTGCCGAGTCGCTAGCCCTGCGTCATGTGCGAAGGCTGCGCCATGATGTGCCGTAGCACGCGCACAGCCGAGTCAACATCGCCCAGCTCCGACGCCGCGTCAAGCTGCTCGGAGCTCAGCACCGAGCCCGGCTCAGCCAACGCCCAGATGCGCGTGCCCGAGCCGCGATAGTCGGCGAGCTTTGAGGGCAAGTAGGGGTTGGTGCTGAACTCGGGAGGCGAGTGGGTGTCGGCCACGATGAGCCAATCGACCGCCCTCGTGGTGGCGAGGAACTCAAAGTAGGAAAGGGCAGGACGCACCTCCACGCACGTCACGTGGGGGAAGCGCGCGAGTGCTGCCCCAGCGTCGGCGGCATCGGACGTGAAGATCACGAGCGCCACCCGCGATTGCTCATCAGGGGTGAGCCGTGCGAAGGGTGCAATGAGATCGTCGGCGCTGCGTAGGCCATAGAAGCGCCCAAAGTAGGCGATGCAAACGCGGTGTTGCGGCAGGTGCGCGGCCGTGGCCCTGCCGTAGAAGTCGTCCGGGGGTGGTGGATGATGCGAGACCCGCGACACGCCCCGGGCACGCTCCGCCGCGCGCTGGTCCGGGCACATGCTCAGCATCAGCTCGCGCTGATTCTCGTTGGTGAAGACAACCTCGTCTGCCAGGGAAAACGCCATCCACTCGATTGCGGGAAAGACCTCAGCGCCATCCCATGACGCGCGTTCGCCATGGCCAATGGCGGCAGCAATCTCATGCATCCAGGGATTGTCAGGCATGGTGTGCTCGCGGTGCGTGGCATCGGTGCGCACCGTCAGGGGGTCGGACAGCTCGGCAATCCACGTGGTCGAGGGATTGCGAGCCTTGTACAGCGCGCCAAAGACGGTGGCTGCCGGCCACATGGAGCGGCTGTAGACGGTGGTGTATGGCCCGTCAACGCGCTCCCGTTCCGCAACAAGCTCGGTGCCGCGCGCGCAGAACACGGTGATGGCGCGCCAGCTGCCAAACCCCACCCTGCCAGGGACCACCATGCGCCGGCCAAGCAGCTCGTGTGCGAGGTCAACGGAACGGGCATCGAGGCCACGCTCACCCGTGAGGTCTTTGGTAAGCACGTCGTAGGGCTCTCCGCGCAGCGCCATTCGCCGAGCAGCGATAAACCCTGACGCGTCAACGAACGGCGGAAATCCGTACGCCACCAGCAGCGTTGTTGCGGTGGCCGCGTTGAGTTCGGACAGCGCCGCGGCACCCAGCCCACGCTCGGTGAGGCGGGCAACGGCGTCTGCACGGGCGTGCGGTCTCTCGCGGAGCGCAACGCCTTCGGCACGGCCGATGCCCCGCTCTACCGCCTCGCGCACGCCGTGGGCATGTGCGGCCGCGCCAAGGTGTTCCACAGCCGCTGCGGACGCCGGTGCGCAGGCCTCGGGAAGGTCAGGAGCATCCACGGTGCGTGGAGCAAAGCGCAAGTGTGCGGCGGTCATCGCCCGTGCGTCGCTTGCCGACACGCCGCCCAAGCCCGCCAACCTGCGCACCGCGCGCAGAGCGTCGGCCCGGGGAAACAGCGAGGGCGCCACGACCGCGGCAAGGCCCCAGCGGTCACTGCCCTTGCGGTGCAGCCCGTCCCGCGCAAGCGGAACAATCGCCACGCCACGGTAAGGCTCGGCCGCCAAACGTGCGATCACCTCAACCGGAACCTGGTCCTCACGGTCAACGAACACAACAAACGGGGCGCGTGCTGCTGCGACGGCCTGCACGGCGGAGCCGGTGACATATTCGAGGCGCGCATCGCCCGTGTCGCGGCGCCTCACGAGCGGGGCATCCTGCCCGGCGCGAACCACAACCACCGTGACGTGCGGACGCCACCGCGCGGTGGCACGCACCCCGAGGGCGCGCACGCGGCGTATCAACCTGGGCAGCACGGTTGAAGACTATCCGCGGTTCGCCGATGCCACCCGCCGTCAAGCGCACGTGGCTTGGCCACTACAATGACTTTCGCTAAAGGTGTGCATGCGCGTCGGTGAGCGCGGGACATACGTCACGAGGGGAGGTAGTCGCGTGGCGAAGAGAGCACTGCGCGCCCTCGCGGTGCGTTGGCTCAATCCGCGTGTTCGGCTCACCCTTTCGAGGATTCTTCACCGTGAACTCGGCCCTCGCGCGTGGCGTGCGGAGCGCCGGCGCGAGCGCATGGCACGCGTGATTGCCAGCAACCCTGACCTTGTCAGTGTTGACGGCGCCGTGGTGGCTCGCGACATCTCGGTGATCTGGGGCCCCGACGCTGTTCGCGAGGCCGTGCACGAGGCCCTGCGGCAAGCGGAGATCGAGCACGTTGTCGTGCCGGTCCAGGGCGGCCGTCCCGTGATCGCCGTTCAAAGCACGGATGTGGCGCGCCTGCCCGACGCGCTGGGCCGCCTTCCCGATGGCGCCACCTGGCGGATGGGCATTGATACGTCCCTGCGCATGCGGTGGCTGACTCTCGATGCCGGCTGCCGCAAGAATCTTCACGCGGCGCGTGCGGTATGGCTGAGGCGCGCCTATGTGGCAGCAGACGGCCACGACGTGGCGGTTGAGGATCACAGCGAGGCAGTCATCCAGATCTGGGATGTGCTTGCGGGTGGCGAGGCACGGCCGGACGGCGAGCCCCACCACGCGGGGACACGCATCCCGCGCACCGAACCCGTGACCGTTCCGTACCTTCTTGCGTCCGAATGGACGGCACTTGCGCAAGGCTCGCCGCAGGCCCACGCGCTCGTATTGCCTCATCTCCTTGCCGTCACCGAGCCCATTGACGTGGTCTATACCTGGGTTGATGGCGAGGATGAGGACTGGCAGCAGCGCAAGTCTGAAGCCATGGGGCTCCACACAGAGGTCATCAATAGAACGGCCGACGCTGCCTCCCGGTTTATCTCACGCGACGAGTTGCGCTTCTCGCTGAGATCGCTAGAGCTCTATGCGCCGTGGGTGAGGCATGTCTACGTGGTGACCGATGGCCAGCGGCCGGATTGGCTCGTGGAGAGTCATCCCCGCCTCACGGTTGTTGACCATTCGGAGATCTTCCGCAATGCCGATGCCCTTCCCGTCTTCAACTCGCACGCGATCGAATCACAGCTTCACCACATCGAGGGACTGAGCGATCGCTACCTCTACCTCAACGACGACGTGTTCTTTGGTCGCCCGGTACACAAGGAGACGTTCTTTGAGGCGAACGGCATCTCTAAGTTCTTCCTGTCTCCCGCAACGCTCGACGTTGGGCCCGTTTCTGCCCGGGACCTGCCGGTGCTGTCGGCGGCAAAGCACAACGCTGATGTGATCGCGAAGGCGTGGGGCCGCTCCATCACCACCAAGTTCAAGCACACCCCACACACGCAGAACCGGGTGCTGCTCGACGAGATGGAGCGGCGCTTCCCCGAGGTGTTCGAGCAGGTTTCCGGGTCCCGCATTCGGCACCCCGACGACTACTCGATTGCGTCCGCACTGCAGCACTACTACGCCTACGCTGAGGGGCGCGCCGTGCCTGCGGCCATCCGCTACGCGTATGTCGACATCACCGCTCGCGGTGCAGAACTGCCCCTCACGAAGCTGCTTCGCGAACGCGACCGGGACGTCTTCTGCCTCAATGACACGTTCGCCGATGCGGCGGGCCGCGCCCGGGCCGACGCCGTGGGCAGGTGGTTCCTGTCCTCGTACTTCCCCGTGCCCAGCACCTTTGAGCGTGTCGGCGACTCCTGACAGCCGCCTGAGACGCTGTAGCATCGGGTCGGTCATTGCGCTGGCACCGGCGCCGCGCGAACCACAACCGCCTGAGGAGCAAGCATGACGCAGGGCCGTGGCCTTCGTGACCGGATCACACAAGGCGCCAAGACGACCCTTGGCCGACGCTTCCCCGACACCTTTGGCACACGCAGGCAGCGTCACCTGCTCGACGATTACGAGGTTGCCGACCTCCTCGAGATCGACGGCAAGGTTCCCCTCAACTACTTCACCTACCGGCCCAACTTTGGCGACCTCCTGTCGCCGTGGCTCCTCGCGAAGATGACGGGGCGGGAGGTGGCGCTCGCGGATCGCAGCAAGCCCCACTACGTCATGATCGGCTCGATCATCAGCCAAGGCACCAACGAATCGATCTTCTGGGGCACCGGAACATATGGCACGGAAGGCAAGGCCGAGATTCCCTCTGGTGCGAGGTATACGGCGGTGCGGGGCCCGCTCACGCGCGCGAAGCTTGGTGCGTCGAAGGGCTTTGGGATCCGCGTGCCGGCCGTCTACGGCGACCCCGCACTGCTGCTTCCCCTGTACTACATGCCCAAAGTGCGCAAGACCCACGAGTACGGCGTCGTGGTGCGCTGGAGCGAGCGTGCGTGGGCGCAGGCGGAGTACGGACCCGGCGTCAAGCTCATCGACCTGTCTCGGGATGACATCGAAGGCGTCATTGACGATGTGTTGTCATGCCGCAAGATCATCACCTCATCCCTGCATGGGCTCATCGTTGCCGACGCGTACGGCATTCCCAACGCGTGGCTGGCGTCCACCTCCCCGCGCGGTGGTGAGTACAAGTTCCTCGACTACTTCGCGTCGGTACAGAAGTATCGCGTGCCGCACACCTTTGATCCCAGCGCGGGCCCCGTCACCAAGCGCGTGCTGAAGAAGGCCTTCGTCTTCAGCGAAGAGGCAATCCGCTTTGACTACCGCCCGCTGCTGGACGCCTGCCCGTTCTTTCACCTCAAGGAGTCCAGCCGCAAGACTCGCTCCAAGGAGCCCTTGCGACAGCGCGGTGACCGCTACCGCAACCTGCCGGGCCGCACCGCACTGCTCCCGTCGCTTGGATACTTTGGCGGCATCGCCGCGAACCGGCTCTCGGTGCGCGTGCAGGGCCCCATCGGCGAGTTGCGGCTGTTCTTGCCCAAGTCGCTTGCGGGACAGCTGGACCTGCGCGGCGTGGAGTTCTACAAGGACAATCACCGCGTAGAGGTCGATGCCACCACCGTGACGTATCGCGCCAGTAGCGATGAGCTGGTCGCCAGCGTCGACAAGAACCCCTTTGTCCTTGGCGGCATCAAGACGACGCACCAGCAGGGACCGTGGTGGTCCGCGCGATTTGCTGTGCCGGTAGATGCAGACGAGGTGCGGATCTACAACCGCCTTGACGGCTACGGCGTGCGGTCACGCAAGCTGACCGTTGCGGCGGCCGGCCCCGACGGTCACTTCACCACGGTGCATTCGGTGGATTCCGACACCGTCATCAAGCGCACGCTTGACGTGATCTCGCGCGTGACGGGAGAGCAGCTTGGCCGTGACGTGCTCGCGACCAAGCAGATTGCAGGCGAGACCCGAACGCGCGTCATCACGGAGCTTGCCCGCCGCGCCCAGGAGGGGCTCCTCACCACAGACGCGGACGAGCAGCGGCTGCTCATGGCGCTCATCCCCACCTCCAAGGCGGCATCCGAGCGGGCCCTCACGGACGAGGAGTGGACGCTGCTTGGCCACCTCATTGCCGCCGAGCGCGCACGCATCCCCACCACCGCCACGTCCATGCGCGCGCTCCAGTTCCAATTGGCCGATCGCGAGTCTTTGCGCACGCTCGAGGAGCGTGTCAACGCTGCGAGCGCCATCATTGGCGTTCCGCCTGCGCTGCTGACGCGTCACGGCTTCGCGAGCGTGGGGGCACTTCGCGAACGGTCCGACGACTACCTTGCGCTGATCGCCAAGGTCACCGAGGCGCTCAAGGGCCTTGGCCACGACGCGATGATCGCCTACGGCACTCTGCTTGGGGCCGTGCGAGAAGGCGACTTCCTGCTCCACGACGACGACATCGACATGCTCGTGCCGCTGCAGGCGGCAACGCGGGATGAGGTGGAGCCGCTTCTCGCGGACCTGCGGCGCACGCTGCGCGAGACCGGCTGGAAGGTGTCGCGACCAAACTCCTACACGAACTTCCACCTCACGGACCCTGCGACCGGTCTTCACATCGATGTGTTCCCGCTGCTCGTCAATGGTGAGACCTCGCTGCTGCACATGGAGAAGATGCAGCTGCGGGAGATCGCGACCGCTGTGGTGCTGCCGCCACGAGACCTGGAGTTCAAGGGCCGCACGGTGCGCGCGCCCGCCCGGCCAGAGGACTTCCTTGCCGCCCGCTATGGGGACTCGTGGAATACGCCCGACGTGTTCTACGACTGGCCCTGGGCCCTCGCCGACGACTGACGCCTCACCGCTACGGCTTGTGAGTGCGCGCGGCAATGGCCGCCGCACGATCAGTGATGACTCGCGATGCCGCCTCGAGCCAGCGAGACATCGACGCCCCCGGAGTGACGTCGCCAAAGTAGTGCTGCACCAAGTGGACGCGTGCCTCATGGTGTTCGGCATCGTCGGCCTCGGCAAGGGCATCGAGGACGCGGTGAGCGTCGCTCGCTCCAAGCGACACGAGCACACTGGCGATGCCGTCGGGATCTACGGCAGCGTCGGCACTTGAAGGCCGGGTGAGAACGAGCGGCTTGCCCGTTGCGAGCCAGTCAAACGCAACCGCGGAGATGTCGGCGATGGCAGCGTCGGCCGCGCGCAAATGCCAGCCGAAGGCCGATTCGGTATCCACGAGGTGGGATGCCGAGGGATCCGCGGCATTGGCTGCCGTGAGCATGCTGACGATCGCTTCGTGGGCCGCGGCATACGCGGCGTCCGCAATGCCGGTGCGTGGATGCGGGCGGTAAATGACCCGGTGACGCCCCGTCTCGACGAGCGCGCGCACCATCGCGGGCGCATGCGAGACGAGCGATGAGTACGTCATCGACGGGCGATCACCCTCCCACGTGGGGGCGTAAAGCACCACGGTGCGGTCGCCCGTGGGCAGAGCGGGTGCGGGGTAGTCGACGTCAACCTGGGGGCGCCCAATCTCCATCGTCCGTGCGGAGACGTCGTAGTCATAGAGCCGCTCGGCGATCCTGGCCCGCGCGGCGTCACCGGCCACAAAGGCGAAGTCATAGGCCTTGAGCTGGTTGGACGCCATGTAGTCCTTCTCGGACTCGCCATGGCTGAGGAACACATGCGCGGGCTCACGGTGGCGCATCATCTGAAAGTTGCGCACGTTCTGGTTGACGTAGAACACCGCGCTCACGCGCTGGCCCGCAATCCAGTTCTCGATGTCTCCAACCTGGGGCAAGAAGACCACCGGAAGCGAAGACTCCTGGCGCAGCAGTTTTGCCGTGCGCGGGGCGCGCGCAACAACGGCAACGGGGTGCTCGGCGCTGAGCCGTGAAAGCGGCTCGTCCCACTGGCGCATCTGGTACAGGTTGACGGGCTCGTCCGCGAAGTACACGATCGCCTCGATGGCGCCCGCATCGATCGCCGGCGCGCTCACAGGGTTGTCTCGGAGCCAGCGAGCCGCCTTGCGTCCGGCAAGTCGGCCAGTGATGATCTGGCCGACGCCACGCACGTCGTCACGTAGTGCCACGGGAGGTTCCTTCGCCTTGGGGTTTCCGGTGAAGTCTAGAGCCCCCAGCGCAGAACTAGAATGAGACGCCTAGCTATCGGTGCATTTCCGACGAATCGTGGAGAACCACTTGCCCAAGTCGCCTAGCGAACTTTCCAAGCAGCTCGTGAGACGGCTACCTCCGCGGCTCCAAGCCAAGGCGCGTGACCTCGCGCGCCCGGGTCGCAACACGCTCGTCACGATCGTGGTGCCCGTGTACAACGTTGAGCGGTACATCGAAGCGTGCCTCGTGTCACTGCAGGCACAGACGCACCGCAAGCTGGAGATCATCGTCGTGGACGATGGCTCGCCAGACGGTTCCATCGCCATTGCCAAGGCCATCGCGGCGAAGGACAAGCGCATTCGCATCGTTCGCCAAGAGAACCAGGGCCTTGGCCCTGCCCGCAATACGGGCGTGGCACACGCCCGCGGGAAGCTGCTTGCCTTCGTCGACTCCGACGACGAGATGCACCCACGCGCCATCGAGGTCATGGTGGCGGCGCTCACGCACAGCAAGTCTGACTTCGCCGTGGGCGCGCTGATCCGCCGCACTCCGGCAGGCGATCACACGCCCAAGTGGGTGCGCGAGGTGCACAATGTCACCCGCTATCGCCGCACCATTCTCACCGAGCCCGAGATCCTGAAGAACGTGTTCGCGTGGACCAAGGTCTACCGCACGGAGTTCTTCCGCCGCGCCGTTGGCGAGTTCCCACCCGGCGCGTACGAGGACCAGATCCCCGCGGCCAAGGCGTACCTGAACGGCACCTTCGACGTGGTGCGCAACCGCATCGTCTACTGGCGCTCGCGAGACGATGCCACGTCAATCACCCAGCAGAAGGCGGACTTGACCGACCTCGAAACCCGCTGGCGCGTGATTCGGGGAATCGAAGACGTCATGGCTACGGCACCGGAGCCCATCCGTGCGGCCTTCGAGGCCAAGGCCATCGGCTTTGACATGCGCCCCTACTTTGAGCAGGTGCCGCGCACGCAGAGCGACTACTGGGAGGCGCTGCATCGCGAACTGCGAGCCTTCGTGGACACGTGCGGCTATGAGCGCTTGCGGGATGTCCCGGTTGCTGATCGACTGCTGGCCGCGGCCACGTATCACGGCTTCGCCGATGACGTCGCCGAGCTGATCACTCGCCGCGAGGTGCGCACGTGGGCGGTGCCGGGGGAGATCGTCGATGGCGCTGCGCGCGTTGCCGCGAGCTACTTCGAGGGCCTGCGCCTCGAGCCCGATGACACGCTGACGGACCTCAGTGGCGACGTGCGGCTTGTGGACCTTGTTGATCGCTGGTCCTTCGGCGATGACACGGTGCGCGTGGCGGGGGTGGCATACCTTGCTGGCATTGACCTCGCCGACGCGGATTCAACCATCGCGGTGGAGTTGCGGTCCCGGGGTGCTGATCCCGTGCGGGCCACGGTTGAGCGCAGACTCGATTCCTTGGCCGATCGCTGGGCCCTTGACGCGTGGAACACCTACGAGAAGGCCGGCTTCGTTGCCGAGTTTCCCCTTGCCGCACTCGATCCTCACCGCACGTACGAGCCGTGGGTGTCGGTGAAGATGGGCGGCTTTGAGCTGTCGGCACCGCTCGGGGAGCCCGACAGGTCCGGAGGAGGTGCGCTGCCGAGCGCGGGGCCGCTGGACGCCACCGGGAGATGGTCCGTGAGTGCCGACGATGCATCCGGCCACGTGCGGCTGCGGCACGTCAAGGCGGGCCACCACGCGGTCACAGGCATGGAGGTGCACGGCGGCCAGGTGCGGTTGGAGCTGGCCCCCGGTGACGCGTCGGCCACCTTTGCGGCATCGCGAGGTGCCCAGTTCATTCGCGGAACCGTGGAGGACGGCGGGGCGGCGGTGACCTTCTCGCTGCCGGTGTCTGCCGCGCGATCAGGGGAGTCGCGCAAGTGGCGGTTCAACGCCATCGTGGGTGGCACTCCGCGGCCGCTGACGTGGCAACCGGCGTCCGAGCGTCTGGCCGATGTTCGTGGGGCGGGCCTCGTGCCCGGCGTGAGTTCGCGCGGTGACCTCATCGCCTTTGATGCGCATGCGCTGTGTGCCGTCGATTCCGCGACTCTCACCGAGGCGGGCCTTGAACTGTCTGGTTGGGCATGTGCGCCGGGCGGTGAAGCGGAGGCGTCGCTTCACCTGGTGAGCGACTACGCCGCGGGCACCACGGTCACCTTCGCCCTGCCCAGTGGCGGCGGCAGGTTTTCCGTGGCGCTGCCCGTGGTGCTTGCCGAGGGTGCCCCGCTGTCGAAGGACTACGGGTTTCTCGTCGAGTTCCGCGCAGGCAGCGACGTGGCGCCCGTGCGCGCCATGCCCTCGGTGTCGACGCTGTTGCCAGCCGACCTCGAAGGCCCCCAGGTTGGCGCTCTTCTCACCGTCACGCCTAAGGGAGCGGCCCTGTGGGTCAGGTTCCGCAGCCTCATGCCGGCGCGCTTCGCTACGCGCTATGGGCAAGAGCAGCTCATCAGTGCCTACCGTGGCGCCAATGGTCCGCTTGAGGATGCGGTCTTCTTTGAGTCCTTTGGGGGCACGGCGATCGGCGACTCGCCGTACGCGATCAGTGCGGAGCTGTACCGGGAACGGCCACGGCTGCGTCAGTACTGGTCGGTTGCCTGCCTGACGACTCCCGTTCCCGAGTGGGCCGTTCCGCTCGTGAGGTTCTCCCCGGAGTGGTTCGCGCACCTCGCTTCGTCACGATTCCTTGTCAACAACAACAACTGGCCGTGGTTCTTTGCCAAGCGCCCGGGGCAGCGATACATCCAGACGTGGCACGGCACTCCACTCAAGCGCATCGGCTACGACGTGCCGCAGGGGAACCTCAGCCTCACGTATCGGCGGCTCATGGTGCGCGAGGCCGAGTCATGGGATCTGCTGCTTGCCCAGAACGACTTCGCCGCCCAGGCCCTGCCGCGTGCGTTTGGGTATGAGGGCACCGTGGTGAATGTTGGCTACCCGCGCAATGACGCGCTCGTTGGCGATGCGGCATCCGGCACGCGTGCGGCGATGCGCGAGCGCCTCGGCATTTCCGACGGCGTGCGAGCGATCCTCTACGCGCCCACCTGGCGTGACAACATCGTGGGCGCTCGCGGATACGGGCGAGTGTCCTTCCTTGACGTGGAGGCGCTCGCCGCTGCCTGCGAGGCGGCGGGGACGCCCACCGTGGTTCTGTATCGCGGGCACTTCAATACGCTGCGCTCGGCCGGAGCCGTGATGCCGGGAGTGATCGACGTCTCCGGGTACCCGGATGTCAACGACGTGATCCTGGCCTCCGACGCCCTCATCACCGACTACTCGTCGATCATGTTTGACTACGCCGTGACGCATAGGCCCATCTACCTGCTGGTTCCCGACCTCGACCAGTATGAGTCGAAGACGCGCGGCTTCTACATGGACATCCATGAGATCGCGCCCGGACCGCTGTGTGCGGACACTGGGGAGCTGGTGCAGAGGCTTGCCGAGCCGTTCTGGGAGGCCTACGGGGATCGGTATGAGGCTTTTGTGGCGCAATTTGCCCCCCATGACGACGGCAATGCCTCCGAGCGAGTGATTGCGAGGCTGCTGGCCGACGTCGAGGGGCTCGCAGCGCCGTCGTCTGCTCGTTGATAACGGCAAGGTAACGGTTTTGTTCGAATCGTTTACAAAACTTGCCAAGCGTTTGTTCGTAACCTTTACTAACAAACATGACTACGGAGTCGGTGCGGCCAACGACCGCTGATGGTGCCGAAGAGGGCGCCCAGCGTCGGAGCGTGAACACCCGCGCATGGGCCGCCGCGGTGCGCCCTGGAGCGCGCGTTCTGCCCGAGCACGCACGCGCCCACAACCGCGCTCTCGTGCTCCAGTCCCTGTACCGCGCCGCCGGCCTCAGCCGTGCCGACCTCGCCCGCGAGGTGGGCCTCACACGAGTCACCATCAGCGACCTCGTTGCGGACCTCATCGCCCAGGACCTCGTGATCGAGCTCGGCGTGCGCAATGATGCACGCCCCGGCAAGCCCGCAACCCTCCTTGACATCAACCGCACCGGATTCGCGATCGTGGGGCTCGACCTCAGCTACGACTCGGTCTTCCGCGGCGCGCTCATGGACCTCGACGGCACCGTGCTGCAGCGCGAGCAGATCGACGTCTCCGGAGTGGTTGGCGACGCGGCCGTTGACGCGGTCACCGAGCTGCTCGACCGCCTCGTGGCGCGCGCCACCGTCCCCGTGCTCGGCGTCGGCGTGGGATCGCCCGGCGTCGTCGACACCCACGGCGTTGTGCTCTCTGCCACCAACTTCGACTGGAAGGGTGTGCGCCTCCAGGAGCGCCTGGCCGCCCACTCCGGCCTGCACGTGCAGGTGGCCAATGACGCCAACGTTGCCGCGCTTGCCGAGCGCACCTTCGGCGGCGGCGCCGACGACATGATCCTCGTGCGCACGGGCCGCGGCGTCGGCTCCGGTGTTGTCATTGCCGGCAGCCTCGTCCAGGGTGCGCGCTCGGCCGCCGGTGAGATCGGCCACGTCGTGGTCGGCACCGATGGCGGCGCCCCGTGCACGTGCGGCAAGGAAGGCTGCCTTGAGACCTGGCTTGCCATTCCGCGTCTGCAGGCACACATCGAACAGGCCGACGCCGACGCGGCAAAGGACGCCGTACTCGCCGAGGCAGGGGAGCGGCTTGGCATTGCGCTGGCCCCCGTCGTCGGCGCACTCAATCTTGGCGAGGTCGTTCTCTCCGGCCCGCTCGATCTTCTCGGTGGAACGCTGCTCGACAGCACCGCCGAGA
>Ga0206107_1000353_pt1 | contig 21645 bp, 24 predicted proteins | sample 2B0metagenome_FD_148652 | JGI IMG/M metagenome (GOLD analysis project Ga0206107, IMG submission 148652) | Enriched microbial communities from leaf-cutter ant dump, University of Wisconsin, Madison, United States - 2B0 | ecosystem: Environmental > Terrestrial > Nest > Insects nest > Nest dump...
AAGGGTTCGGCTGTTCGCCGATTAAAGTGGTACGCGAGCTGGGTTCAGAACGTCGTGAGACAGTTCGGTTTATATCCGGTATGGACATTAGGAAATTTGAGAGAATCTACCCCTAGTACGAGAGGACCGGGGCGGACGAACCTCTGGTGTATCGATTGTGGCCACCTGCTGCATTGTCGAGTAGCTACGTTCGGAATAGATAAGCGCTGAAAGCATCTTAAGCGCGAAACTAGTCTCAAGATCGGATTTCCCTATGAGGACACAGAAAGACTATCTGTTTGATAGGCGCAAGGTGGAAGTATGGTAACATATGGAGCTGAAGCGTACTAATAGTCCCATCGCCTTTTTATGTCCTTGTCACCCGTGTTAGTGCTTGCATTAACAAAGGTGATGAGGTAGACTTAACTAGTAATTGGTGATTATCACTTTGGTGATGATTGCTCGTCAGTTTGCAAATATCCGTGTCCTAGGTGGACATCGAGATAAGGTTTAGACCCACTGTCAGTTACGTCAGCACAAAGTGTCGTAAACCTTATCTCGGTGCCCATGGCGCTGAGGAAATACCTGTTCTCATTCCGAACACAGCAGTCAAGCTCAGCAGCGGCGATTATACTGCCACAAGTGGGAAACTAGCACGGTGCCGAATTATAAAAAGGACTTCCGAATAGGAAGTCCTTTTTCTTTGTCCTATAGCGCTTATGTCATTTATATCATTCGTGCTATTTTTAAGCTATAGCCGATAATATATAAAAACATCTATTTAACTAATGGTAAATATTGACAAAAACCATAAGAAGTGTTAGTATAGAAACAAGCACATAGTACGTGTGAGGTAATTATCGAGCGGAGGCTCGTAATAAGAGGAGATATAATTATGGCTGGAACAAAAGCCGGTGGCATGAAAGCTGCAGCAAAAAATCTTGCAAAAGATCCTAATTTCTACGCTAAAATTGGTGCTAAGGGCGGTAAAAATGGTCGCACTGGTGGCTTTGCGGCCAACCCAGAACTTGCACGAATTGCAGGCGCTAAGGGTGGTCGTATTTCACGACGCAAGAAGGTAACTGTCGTTCCTGTGACTGTAGCAACCTCAACGCTTGATAGTCAAGATCTTGATCTTGCTGCATAGGTAGTCGTTAGTAAAAAGTAAAAACACTTCCCTGTGAAGTGTTTTTACTTTGTGGCTATTTTATATCGCCTTAGTTGACAAGTGCGCGCCTCGTTAACGGACCAGTTTTTAAGGCAGGAGAGGCAGTGGTATACGTTTTTTGCTTCCTCTATGCCAGTGGCTTTGCACGTGGGGCAGGTGCTTCTAGCGTGGAGCCAGTCGCGATAGGTGTCTATATGATCTTCTATATTGTCGTCGTCTAAGGCTATATTATATCGGCTGGCAAGTATGCGCGCTTCCTCCCATGCCTGGCGCTCCATTTCGATTAGCTGAATAGCTTTGGTGTAGCGTTGGTGATTAAGCACGCCATGAGCAACCTCATGCAAAAGCGCAGCCACATCTCCGTCTGGGATGAAATAGACGGCTTTATCCGGAGGAGACCAGAAAAAATCCTTGGCGGGATGAAATGAAATTTGAGGAAAATCTTGCTGTAGTTTATTAAGCAAGTTGATCGATTGTGTAGTAGTAGCATCCATAAATTACAGCCTCTTCGGGGTGTTTTGCTTCGCGTAGAACGGGGACGGGTATATGTGATGGAAGACGTGAGGATAGAATTTTATCGAGTTGTTTTCCGTAGCGCTTAAAATAGGTACCAATGCTTCCACCTATAACAATAGTATTGGGCTGCAATACGGGAATTATAGCCAGGAGGCCTCTGCTAATTCTGTCTGCAACCTGATTCCAATCGTGGACGGATGTGATGTCGTGTGCAAATTTTTCGAAAGTATTATAAATGGCTTTACCTGAGGCAAAACTTTCCCATTCTCGAATCATGCCGTTAAATTCTACCATGGTGCGGCCACCTTCGCTCTTACGTGTACCAGGATCGATATTTCCATTTGTGATAATTCCGGTACCAATGCCAGTACTAACGGTGACATAAAGCACTGATATGGGAAGGGGCTTAATTGAGCGAGCTTCCGATAGGCCAGCAAGGTTGGCGTCGTTTTCTATAAAAATGGGAACCGACCCTCCTAGGAGGTCCTTGAACGCATCCTTAGCATTAAAATGTGACCAACCGAGGTTATTACACCAAATGGCTACACCGTTCTCGATAATGCCAGGAAGAGCGATAGTTACACCCTCAATGTCATCCGCGTTATAATGCGTTTCTATCGTACTTTTCACTTGCGAAACGTAGTCATTCGTATTTGCAGGGGTAGGAAAGCGAAATGTGTCACCTAGTGAGCCGTCCTTTTTAAATGAGGCTATAAGTGTTTTGGTGCCTCCAGTATCTACCGCTAGTAACATGATATTAGTGTACCACATTCCGCCAGTGGTTGCGTAGTGACTGTGTGCTACGGTATAGTAAAGGAGAACAACGGAGGGAATATGACACGGACGAATCAGCGAGGCTCGGTTCTTGGTTATGTAGTAATTGGGGGTATTTTAGCGCTCCTCCTTATAGGGGGTATCTTTTTTGCGAAGCGACAATCTGTCTCGCCAGACACCACCAAAGCACCATCGGTAGCTAAAGAAACAGATAAGCCAACGACATCCGAACCTAAAGATCAGGACAAAAAACCGGAGGGATTTAAGGCGGATAGCAAACCAGCTGAGCATCAGCATGAAGAAACGGCAACACACAAAGCCGACAAACAGGTTACGAAAGAATTACCAAAAACTGGATTGTCTGATGTGGGTGCGGTTGTGATAGTAGGGACTCTTGCTTTTGTAGGTGTTTCGTATGTTCAGTCGCGGCGTCAGATGCAGTCTCTTTGACTTATCTAGGCAAAAGAGGTACAATGGTAGTAATCTGGGAGTTCTGTATTTAGTGTGCTCCAGAAATATCAATTAAGGAAGGAGTCTGTAAAGACTTATGGCAAAAGCCACAATAACAATGGACGAACTGCTCGCTGCTCAAGATGACGGCGTTAAGCAGCTCACAGCAGGAGAAGTAATTACCGGTACGGTTCTCTCTCTTCGCAAACATGAAGTATTAATCGATTTAGGCGCTCAAGGTGTTGGGTATGTTCCTCGTCGTGAGGTTGGTTTTTCTCGCTCTCTAAAAGAGGGTGACGAAGTTACAGCAAGCGTCGTTGATACTGAGCTAGAGAACGGTTATTCGCTTCTTTCACTTCGCAAGGCTGCAAAAGACCGCGGATGGGAAGAGGTTGCAGTAAAACTAGAGAGTGGTGAAATCATTGAGGTGACCCCTTACGACGCCAATCGAGGTGGCTTACTGGTAGAATACGAAGGAGTTCGCGGTTTCCTCCCTGTGTCGCAACTTTCTGCCGAGCACTATCCACGTGTCGGCTCAAGCGACAAAGACGAAATTCTTCAGCGTCTCAATGGACTTGTCGGTCAAGCGCTAAAAGTTCGTATCCTTGATAGCGACCGCAAGACGAACAAGCTCATCTTTTCGGAGAAAGAGGCGATCAAAGAGGGTCTTGCCGAGCGTTTCGAAAAGCTTAAGGTGGGTGACACCGTTACCGGTGTTGTTACCGGTGTTGTAGATTTTGGCGTGTTCGTTAACGTTGAAGGCATTGAAGGTCTTGTTCACATCTCAGAAATTAGTTGGGAGCGTGTTAACAACCCAAGCGACTACGTAAAGGTTGGCCAAGCTATCGAAGCGAAAATTATCTCAATCGATAAAGATCGCCTTAGTCTCAGTATTAAGCAGCTCACTAAAGATCCATGGCTCGATGAAGTAGAGCGCTTCAAGTCTGGTGAGACGGTTGAAGGTACGGTAACGCGCATTACACCGTTTGGCGCTTTCGTTCAAATTAGCCCGGCGGTAGAGGCGCTTGTCCATATCTCTGAGCTAGGTGACGGCAACGACGTTGATCCTGAAAAAGTATTTACCCTCAACGAGCGTAAAAACTTTGTCGTGCTTGATATCGACAAGGAAAATCGCAAGATTTCACTGAGTCTTGCAGACAAGAAAAAGAAGTAGACACGCCTTTAAAAGGCAATTAACATTACCGTTGTTTTGACGGGAAGGGAGCACTTAAGCATATGAATCACGAGAAAGTTCTTGTCATTGCTGATTCAATTACGGTAGGGGAACTTGCCGAGACGCTCAATCTTCCCGTCACGACTTTGATTGGTGAGTTGTTTAAAAACGGTATCGTTGCAACCATCAATCAACGAATTGATTTTGAAACGGCGACTATAATCGTTGAGGAGCTCGGGCTTGATGTCGAACTTCAGCGAAAAGAAACCACTGTCGCTACTCGTAAAGTCCATGAGCTGTCAGATAAAGCCGTCTCTCGTCCTCCAATTGTTGCGGTTATGGGGCATGTTGATCATGGCAAAACCAGTCTGTTGGATGCAATCTTGCAAACAAAAACCGTCGATGACGAAGCGGGCGGCATAACGCAGCATATTAGTGCATATCAGACAGAGCGTAAAAATCGTAAAATTACACTTCTCGATACTCCAGGTCATGAGGCATTTGCGGCGTTGCGTCAACACGGTGCGACACTAACCGATGTTGTTATTATTGTTGTTGCGGCTGATGACGGCGTTAAGCCTCAAACCGTAGAGGCTATTCGCTTTGCGCAAATGGCAAATGCAAAAATTGTTGTTGCTATTAACAAAATAGATAAAGAAACGGCTAATCCACAATTGGTAAAAACCCAACTTGCGAGCGAGCATAATCTAAACCCCGAGGAATGGGGTGGTGATACAGTAATGGTTGAGGTAAGTGCTAAAACTGGTAAAAATATCGACAAGCTGCTCGATATGGTGCTGTTGGTGGCCGATATGGAAGAACTTCGCGCTGACGTTGAAGTTCCCGCCGAGGGTCTTGTTATTGAGTCGCATATGGAAACTGGCCGCGGTTCAGTTGTCGGTCTTTTGGTTGAGCAGGGAGAATTGAAGCCTGGACATTTCATGGTCGCAGGTACGGCTTACGGAAAAGTTCGTACGCTGCTTGACTTTACTAGTAAAACGCTTCGAAGCGCAGGTCCATCTACCCCTGTTACTGTTACTGGGTTTAAGGAGCTTCCCCAGTTTGGAGACGTTTTTACTATTACTAAAAACGAAAAAGAGGCGCGTCAAAAGGCCGAGTCGATTCGTTTGGAGCGTGAGAGGAGCGCTGCGAGTACTAATGTTACCGGTGCCGACCTTCTTAAAATGATGAGTCAAAAGCACGATAGCCAAGAATTTAATGTTATCGTAAAAGCCGACGTACAGGGTTCGCTTACCTCTGTCATGGATAGTCTTCGTCTGCTTGAGACGAATGGTCAGGTTACCTTACGTATTGTTGGTAGCGGTGTGGGCAGTATTTCTGAGAGCGACGTACGATTAGCTGAGAGCGGAGCGATTATTTATGGATTTAACGTTGAACTTCCACCGGCCGTAAAACGACTCGCGACTCGCGATAAAGTTCAGGTGCGCCTGTACAAGGTTATTTACGAACTGCTTGATGACGCAAAGCAATCTATGGAAGAAATGCTTGCTCCAGAAGTAGTAGAGTCAGAAATTGGCGCATTGGTTATAAAAGGTATTTTTCGCACCCTTAAAGACGAAGTAATCGCTGGTGGCGAAGTGGTGCGTGGAAAAGTTATGCCAAAACTTCTTGCTCGTGTTAAGCGTGGCGATGAGCAGATTGCCGAAGTTGAGGTAACAAGTGTGCAGCGGCAACAGCAAGAGGCGAAAGAGGTATTTGAGGGAGAAATGTGTGGTCTCTCGATTAAAACTGCTAAAAAACTTCTTCTTGAGGAAGGTGATACGCTTGAGTTCTTTACGCGTGAACTTGTGAAGCGTAAATTAGCGTAAAAAATAGGCATCGTGTTTATTCTTGACTTGCACCTTAAAGTGTGGTAGTATTTAGCTATATAATAAAAACACAAAAAACGAAACGCTCATTCCTAAGAAGGAGACATATAATGTCGGAAGTACCACGAACATCATCGCCAGAGGCGACGTCATCGGAGCCAGAAACCAACGCTGCGCAGCCGAACCGTGAAATAACTATAGACCCAACGTTTAGTGGTCCTGTTAGTAGAGAGCTCATGGGCGCTATGGCTGGCAATAGTCGCGATGGTGACCCTGAATCGGATAACCGACGCGAAGCCCCTTCTGGGTCCTCTAATGAAAGTGAAGAATCTTCACTTCAATCTGTGAATTATGCAGCAAGTGGCGAGCAAGAGCCTGTAGCACAGCAGTCAACGACGGAGGCGGAAGCGAAGTCGCAGCCCAAACAGGCTGAACAAAGAAAAAAAGAGAAACCGGCAGAAAAACCCGAGTTTATTAGTGGCGTTAACGAACTTGATGCTATGGTTGCTCAAATTAAGAAAGAGCAGCAAGAAAAGGAAGATGAAAAGCTCCGTAAGCAGGCCGAGCGCGAAGAGGCGGAGCGGCGTAAGCAAGCTGAAGCAGAAGCGTCGGCATTTCGCAACGAAGTATATGGAGCACCTCTTCAAAAGCCAAAGACTGAAGCTGAAAAAGAGCAGTTCTTAAAAGATGCTGAAATGGCTCGTCCGCGCATGGAAGATGCTGCCGAATACGAAGAACACCTTCAAATGACAGCACAGCCTAATTACGTGGGTTCTACTTTAACTGGTAAGCAGGGTCTGTTTGAGCAGCAGCGCCAGTCGGTTAATGGTAACACACTTACTCAGGATGCCGAAAATGGCAACAGGGACGCAGCAAGAGTTCGCTTTGAGGGGAAGCCGCTACCTAGTGGAGAAGACGCAGTTATATTAGAGCGCTTAGATAAATATGCCGACCGCGCTAACGAGCTACGCGTAAAAGCATATGAAGCCGAACAAGCTGGCAATAGTGAAGAAGCGGCAAAATATATGGCTGCTTACGAAGAAGCAGACAAGAATTTTGGTCTGCTCCAGCGAAAACTCGAAAAGACTCGTAGCGCGCGTGGTGATACAAAGGACAAAGACTTTTCTGGCGGAAATGACACCGAATCTGCTGAATCTACCGTAGAGGAGACCCCGAGGCCCGTAGCAGAGGTGCAAAACGGTGGCGAAGCACCAAAATCTGACAAGTTCCCGAATGGAGAACCGAACGAAGCAAAATCTGAGATGTCACCGGCTGAAGAACGTGCTAGGGATCATGATTGGTTTAAGGCCAACAGCGTACCGGTGGGAGCCGAGGGGTCAGGTGGGAGTGCGGAAGCGAGCGCTCAACAAGGCGAGACTGGCAATGGCACAGGCGAAAACCCTCGTATGATTCGTGCTATCCTTCCAAACGGTGAGACATATCTTGTACCAGTAGGAGCTAAGCCATCAGAAGAAACGGCCGCACCAAAAGGCGAGACTGTTTCAGGAACCGGTGTTTTGCACGAAGAGGTAGCGAAAACGCCAGAGGATAAGGACGATGATGACCAAGGTACCGGTGCTAGCGGTGGAGGGGTAGTAAAAGGTTTCTTTGCTCGCAGACGAGAAAAGTGGAGGAAGTGGAGGAGCCGCGATCGTACAAAAAGTCCCGAAAGGGAAAAAGAAGATGCTGAAATGACGGGCGGTCTTATAGACAAATTAAGAAGAATTACTTCGGTGGGCTCGGTGGCTGTGATAATCGCTGCATCAGCTGGCATATATAAGACTGCCGAAGAAGCACCGCCACGGGCGGAAAACCGCTCTATTCAAGAGTTTGACGATCCGTATAAAGATAAACCCGATATCTCAGATCCTGAAATGGCTTCGGAAAAATCGTATATTGTTTCTAAAGGTGAAGGCTTCTACAGCCTTCTCTCTAAAGAGGGCGTACCTACAGAGAAGCAGCCCGCTGCCCTAAAGAAGATTCTTGAGCTTGCGGGAAACAACTCCTCTGTGCGTCCATGGGTTTATGAGCGAAAGCCTAATGAGCCTGGTATTGCAAAAACAGGCGCAATGCCCCGATCTGTGGTAGAATTAATCAAGAAGGCCGCAAGTTAAATAAAGCCAAACGGGGGTAGGAAATGTTTCAACTAAATGACCAGTTTCTCAAAGATTTAGGGGTGGATGAGCTTCCGGAAGATCAGCAGAGGGCGTTTCTCGATCATGTCTATAGCCAACTTGAGCTTCGAGTAGGTACAAAACTTTCGCAAGGACTAAGCGAAGAGCAACTAGCGGAGTTTGAGTCGTTTATAGACAGGGATTCACAAAAAGTGCAAGACTGGTTGAGTGCAAACGTTGAAGATTACCAAAATGATCCTGTATATTTGCAGCTTAAGAGCGACGCTCCTAGTGATGACGAGATGCTCGTCAAGTCTGAATACGCCTCGCTTCGCTGGTTGGGCAAGAATCGCCCTGATTACAAGCAGGTTGTGAGTGACGTGCTTGATGAAATTAAGCAAGAAATTCTTGATAATAAAGATATGATACTTGCCGCTTAGTCGGATAAATAGCCATTAACGAAGGAGTGGGCGTCCATGGGGCGTCCACTTGGCGCTATAAGAGTGTCGATAATAAGGAATTTACCGTCTTTACAGTGGACATCAAGGGCGGTTGCTCGCGCTGTAGCTATATGTGCCTTCGTAATGATTATCGTATGACCATTAACAACTAGTTTTGTTTTTGGGAAGACGAGACATGCGCGAACATGACGTTCGGCCTCCTTTGCTGTAGTTTTTTCAGGTTGAAGCCAGCTACTTTCTTTAGTGAAAAGTGGGCAATAGCTTGCCTGGGAGTTGTTTTGAGGAGTAGGGTGAAGCTTGTCGCTGAGAATTTGAGGAAGAATATCAATAAGAAGATGTGCACTTCGTAACGCAAGTGCTTCGTAAAGAGAAAACTTTGTTTCTGTGTCAGTAAGTTGCGTGCGTGCCTGCGCAAAAATTGGTCCTTCGTCCATTCCGGCGGTAAGTTGCATAATAGAAACACCTGTTTCAGTGTCTCCGTTAAGGATAGCAGCCTCAATAGGCGTTGGTCCGCGATATTTGGGAAGAAGAGACGGGTGGATATTGATGATTCCGTGAGGGAAAATATCTATAATACTCTGCGGAATTATTTTTCCGAATGCAACAAGCACGCCAGCGTCTGCATTATAGGCGGTAAGCTGGTCTTTTACCTCTTTCATCTTTACGGGGTAAAGGACTGGTATGCTGTGCTCTTCAGCAAGCTTTGCAACTTCGAGTGGACGATTATTGCGTGACTGAGATTCGCGGTGATGGACAACAACAGCCGCAACATTGTAGCCTGCATCAATAAGACTACGTAGAACTGGCGTGTCGGTGGTTTTGAGGCCGCTAACGAGGCGCTCATTGCCAAAGAATACGATTGTTTTCGATATCTTTTTCATAATTAAGTGGCTTTAACTCGCCGTCTTCGTCGAGTGTGTAAAATGCACTCTCGTCATCTTTGATATGGTCAATAAAAACAATTCCGTTAGTGTGGTCAATTTCATGCTGGATAACACGAGCGAGAAAGCCATCTGCTTTAAAGCGAATTTCATTACCTTCAATATCGAGTGCTTTAACGCGAATTTTTGAATGTCGCTTTACCTTGCCGTAAACTCCATTAACGCTTAGGCATCCCTCGTAATCCTCGACAATAGTACCTTCATGTTTAACGATTTGAGGGTTGATGAGCGGTGTAAAGTGCTGCTCTGACTTATCGTCAAAGCTGCTACGAACGATAACCACTTTTTTGAGTACGTCTACTTGTACGGCAGCAAGAGCGGCGCTAATTTCGTGCGGACGCGAATTTTCCCAGTCGAGAGAGGCGCTTGTCATGTCCTCGACAAGCTTAATAATGTCATCCGTGATAACGTGTACTTTCTCAGACTTTTGCCGTAAGTGTGGGTTTGGTAAAACGATAATTTGTTCTTTTTTCATTGTCTCTAGTATACCAGTTTCTAGAGAAGACTAACAGGGTCGAGTTCGGAATGCCAGTGCGTTTGCGGAACATGTGAGAGTGCATCTACGAGTAACGCGCGCTTATGTGATTTGGCAATTATTTGCCAACGATAAGTATCGCGCTGTCTTTCGTAAAAGGCGGGAGTGGGGCCTAAAATAGCAACATCCGTGGACAATACTTTTCGCAGTTGACGGGCAAGTGTTTGCGCATTGCGAATAGCCGCCGCTTCAGTCTTGTAGCTGCATGTTAGTTTGAGTAAATGAGCAAAAGGTGGGAAGTGTGTGCGTCGGCGAATTTTTAACGTTTCTTCGTAGAAATGAAGGTAATCTTGTGTCATTCCATCGGTTATAGCGATGTGATTGGGCTGGTAGGTTTGTATAACCACTGACGTGTCGGTGCTAGACCTTCCAACGCGCCCGACAACTTGAGCGAGAAGTTGAAATGTTCGCTCGCTGGCGCCAAAATCAGGTAAGCTAAGGCCCGCATCTGCTTGTATGACGCCGACCATTTTTAAGTGGGGGAGGTCGAGCCCTTTAGCAACCGATTGTGTACCGATAATTATATCAACGTCACCTTTGTAAAGAGCAGCATGGGTATCGGTAATACTTTCTTGTAGTGCGTCGCCGTCAAGCCGGATGATTTTCTTTTTCGGGAATAGTCGCGCAATTTCTGTTTCAATGAGTTTTGTGCCAATGCCTTTAAAAATGATATCTGTCGAGCGACATGTTGGGCAGCTGGTCGGCACTTTCTGTTTTGAACCGCAAATGTGACAATTGAGCGAATGTGTATCGGCGTGTAAAGTGAAGGGTATAAAGCAATGATCGCAGAGAGCGCTCCATCCGCAGTTGTTGCAAAGAGTTGTTGAAGCACTTCCACGACGATTGTGAAAAAGAAGCGCTTGACCATTCGTGGCTACTGCAAACTCAAGTTGGCGTAGTAGTTTATCGGACAAAAAACGGTGACGAGTAAAGTTTGCTCTTTTAGTCATGTCGATAATCTCCACCGTGGGCGCTTTTGCGTCGGCACGGGCGCGTTTCGGCATAGTAATAACAGGGCGATGAGATAACGATGCGAGGTGGTAGTCGGCAATATTAGGGGTTGCACTGCCAAGAATTACTTTCGCCTTGTGATGGCGCGCTAAGATAGTTGCTACGCGCTGCGCAGAGTAACGGGGAGACTGTTCTTGTTTGAAGCTAGGTTCGTGCGATTCGTCAATGACGATAAGACCGATATGTAGAGCTGGCATAAACAATGCCGATCGAGGACCAATAATAATATGGGGCTTAAGATTATTAAGCGCTGCTTTCCATACCGCATGGCGTTCCGCTTCACTTTGGCGAGAATGGGTAAGGAGTATATCGTCGAAATGATTGGCAAATTCATCGACCAGTTGAGGTGTAAGATTAATTTCGGGTACAAGCACAATAACCGACTTTCCTGACGCAATAGTGCGTTTCGCCTCTTCTAGGTAGATGGTTGTTTTACCCGAACCAGTGACGCCATGAAGAATGATAGATCCGGGTGTGGCTTGTTCGATAGATTGGAGCGCAGCCCGCTGATCTTCATTGAGTAAAAAATTTGTTCGGTCTCTAAACGGTGTTATACTCGTTTTTTCACGTTGCCGACGATTTTTTAATATGCCACGAGGAAGGATGGTTTGCATGACGAGTGCAAGATGACAAGCGTAATAGTCACTCATCCATAAAGCGGTGGATACTAATGGCACGGGAAGTTGAAAGGAGGTGACGTGTAGTATTTCTTTTGTCTCGTATGACGGGGCGGCGGAGCGCTCAATGATGACACCTGGAAGATTCTTTTTACCTATTTCAACCACCACGATAGCACCAACGGCAAGCTTCGTCTTTGAATGATAGGTAAAACTAGAACTTCCTGCTCTGATAATTTGAGCAGGGGCAACCTCATAATAGTGCATATCTTCTATTATACTGGTAAAATAAGCATATGTATTTTGAAAGTCGGGCTCAGGCGGGAGATATCCTTGCTTCACGTCTCATTGATCAGTATCGGTATGAAAATTGTGCAGTCGTCGCGTTAAGTGACGGAGCGGTTGAAGTTGGCGAACGAATTGCTGGTGCGCTTCACTGCGTTTTGACAATGTTGCTCATTGAGCAGATTCAAATACCGGGGGAGAACGTGGTTTTCGGATCGGTTTCGCAAAATGGTGGTTTTACTTATAACGGAATGTTTAGCGCTGGCGAGGTTGAGAGTTACACAAGCGAATTTCATGGTTATCTTGAGGAGCAGAAGCGAGAAGCTTTCCAAAAGATAAACCGGCTTTTGGGTGACGGTGGCATTATTGACAGTAAAATGCTTCGTGATCATGTGGTTATTCTGGTTGCGGATGGTCTTGATAATGGATCGTCTATCGAGGTGGCTGTTGATTTCTTGAAGCCTATGCGTCTTCGGAGGCTCATTGTCGTGACTCCCGTCGCAAGCGTAGCTGCCGTCGATAAGATGCATATTTTAGCCGATGAAATTCATGTGCTTGATGTGAAGGAGAACTATTTGGGGGTTAACCACTACTATGAAAAAAATGACATACCGTCGCATGAGGAAGTTATTGCAAAAATAAATGAAGTAGTACTAAATTGGCGATAGGACACTTGCATAGAAAGCTAAAAAAGGGTACAATAAGATTTAGTCAAACGAACAGTTGAAGTAGACAAGGGAACATAGTGTTAGACGTTTTTATTACATCTAGGGTGCGAAGGAAAATAGTTGTGGTATATGCCAAATACCCCGACTTTCATACCCATGTGCGTGGCCTCGCAAAATTGATCAAAGAAGATCCGGGCAATATTCAGCGCGAGTTGAAGCGTCTTGAAAAAGTCGGCTTTTTGCAAGCTGAAAAGCAGGGAAACACAAAAATTTACTCGACGAACAAACAATTTCCTATATTTAAAGAATTGCAAAGTATCGTCATTAAGTCTCAGCAGCAGGCTTCGCGACCAGCAAAGCGACCAACTGCCGCTGACGTGTAACAATGCTTTTCGAGCAAATTTTAAGATCACGTAACCTCTTAGGCGAGGCGCGTGATCTTTTTTTGTCACCCGATTACGCAAAAAAACATGACCCGTTTCTGCTGCCCGACATGCAAAAAGCCGTCGATCGATTGGTGCTTGCGCGTGAACGTCAGGAGCACATTATTATTTATGGCGACTACGATATTGATGGTTTAACAGCAACGACGGTTTTGCTTGATGCTTTTGAAAGCTTCGGCTTTAAGAAAGTCGAAGCTTTTATACCGAATCGCTTTGTAGAGGGCTATGGCTTAACAATTGATGCAGTCGAGCGGATCGTAAAGATGGGTGCCCAATTAATTGTTACAGTTGATTGCGGTAGTTTAAGCGAAAAGGAAATCATACGTTCAAATGAGCTCGGTGTTGATATTATTGTTACCGATCATCATAATGTTGCGCCTGTACAGCCACCGGCTGTAGCGGTAGTTAATCCGAAGCGAAGCGATCATTCGTACCCATTTATAGACCTTGCTGGTGTGGGTGTGGCATTCAAACTTGTACAGGCGCTGCAAACACGTCTCGATGGATTGCCTTACGGGCAGGAGAAATGGCTTCTCGATCTTGTGGCGCTGGGAACAGTATGCGACGTTGTGACTCTTGTTGATGAAAATAGGGCGACAGTTTATTGGGGGCTTAAAGTACTCTCTAAAACTCGTCGGCCAGGACTAAAAGCCCTCATGTCGATTGCGGGTATTGAACCGGAGAAAGTGAACGCGCGCAGTTTAGGGTTTGGTTTAGGTCCACGAATGAACGCAGCCGGAAGGCTAGAAACGGCGCAATACTCACTTGAAATGTTGCGAGCTAAGGATGGCTTCATTGCGCTTGAAAAGGCCAAACAGCTTGATGAGTTGAATGTGGCGCGTCGTTCGGCTCAAGACGCTATTTTTAAAGAAGCTATTAAACAAGCAGAAGACTTCGTCGATGATCCTGTGCTTGTCGTAAGTCATCCTGATTGGAATCATGGAATTATCGGCATTGTTGCTGCTAAATTACTTGAAAAATATAAAAAACCAACGTATGTATTGCAAGAAATGGGAGAACAGTCAAAGGGTTCTGCGCGTAGTTTTGGTGACTTTAGTGCGGCCGACGCCATTCGTTCGAGCGATGATATTATCATAAAAGGCGGGGGTCATAAGCTTGCAGCCGGTGTGACGCTACCTACTGAAAATATCGCAGCATTTAGGCGGCGAGTGAACGAATTTTATCGAACACAAAAATTATTCAATCAAGCCGATCTACTCCTTCCGAAAGAGGATGTGATTCTTGATACTTTTCACCTTGTTAACGAAGCGTTTATGGACGATCTTCTTCGACTTGAACCGTTTGGCAATGGCAATCCAGAGCCTATTTTGAAGATTGAGCGTGTGTGCGTGGTAGGTGTCCGACGTATGGGGGCGGATGGCCAGCATGTCAAACTCGAAGTGGAAGATAGGGAGGGTGCAAAAATGCATCATATATGCTTTAACGCACCTGAACATTTTTTCGTTGAGCTTGGTACATGGATTGATGTGTGGTTTCAGCCAACTGTAAACGAGTGGAAAGGTCGTCGAAGCATCGAGGGCCGACTATTGCATCTTATAGTAAGGTAGTTGCATAAACTATACATCTCTGGTAAAATGGTGGTATATGGTACAAGTAACACGTAAAGATTCACGAGAGGCGAACGATAATATCATTCGTCGTTTCAACCGCAAGGTATTGCAGAGCGGTGTTTTGGCAAAAGCTAAGTCATCTATGCGCTTTAGCAAACCACTTTCTAAAACCGAACGACGCGAAAAGGCAATTGTCCGTCGTGTTCGTAAGGCCGACAAACTAGCTAAAGCTCGTCTGGGAGTTCGCTAGCCAATGGCGCTCAAGCAGCGTCTGGAAAACGATTTAAAGGCCGCCTTATTAGGCGGCGATCGTTTTGTTGCAGAGGTTTTACGCGGTTTGAAGGCAGCTATTCTTAACGAAGAGGTAGCTCAAAGTAAGCGCGATGCCGGACTTGAAGATGCTGAGATAGAGAAAATTATTGCTAAAGAAGTAAAAAAGCGTAACGAAAGTGCCGCACTTTATGATCAGAATATGCGACAGGACTCGGCTGATACCGAGCGTCGTGAAGCAGAGGTGCTTCTTGTCTATCTCCCTCAGCAGCTTACCGAAGTCGAACTTAAGACGGTTGTCGATGCTAAAATTGCCGAGCTTGGTGTCGATAGTCCCGCTGCCATGGGCAAGGTTATTGCTGCCGTAAAAGCCGATGTCGGCACAACAGCGGACGGCGCACTAATTGCTACGGTTGTTAAAAATTCTTTAGTAAAAAATAAATAAAAGGGAATCGCATGATTGTATTTTTCGGACCGGCGGGAGCTGGTAAAAGTGTCCAGGGCCAGTTGCTTGCAGCGCGTAATGGATGGAGATGGCTCAGTTCGGGTCAACTTCTTCGCGACACACACGACCTCGAACTTCTAAAAGAAATGCAGTCTGGCAAACTTGTCACGCCAGAAAAAGTGAGCGAGCTTATGGGCGATGCTCTTTTGAGGGCGTCAAAGTCAAGCATTAACCACGTTATTCTCGATGGTTTTCCACGAAAACTGTCACAGGCAAAGTGGCTTATTGAATCTCAGGAAAAATACAACCGGTCTATAGAGTTGGTTGTTGTTCTTGAGGTGCCTCGTAGTGAGCTTCTTAAACGGCTTGAAGTACGCGGACGAGTTGATGACACGCCAGATGCAGTTGATGAGCGCCTACGTATTTACCGTACCGAGATTTATCCGATTCTTTCATATCTTACCGAGCAGCATGTTCCCGTTGCACACATTGATGGTACGGGTACGGTTGGCCAGGTTCATGACCGTATTATGGAGGAAGTCGAAGCATGCAAACTGGCGTAAAAACGCCTGCAGAGATTGAGGCGATGCGCCAAGGCGGTAAAATTCTTGCTACTATTTACCGTGATTTAAAAAGCTATGTAGCACCTGGCATGACAGAGCTGGAAGTCGATGCATGGGTAGCGGGCGAGATTAAGCGTCATGGCGCCGAAGCGACGTACCGTACCTCAGAAGTTCAGTTTCCCGGCTCTATTTGCATTAGTACGAATGAGCAAATTGTTCACTCTATTCCGACAGACTACGTTTTAGAAAAAGGCGATCTTGTGAGTTTTGATCTCGTAATTTCGTATAAAGGAATGAAGGTTGATGCTGCTTTTACAGTGTGTATTGGCGAAGCTCCACAGGGGGTAAAAAAGCATTTGCTCTCAACAACGGAGCGCAGTTTATACGCTGGTATCGATGCCATTAAAGGTCCAATATATACGGGTGATATTGGTGCGGCGATTGAAGCGGTTTTGAAAAAAGGTAAATTGGGTATTATCCGCGAACTTGTAGGCCATGGTATTGGTCGTAAAATGCATATGGCGCCCGACGTGCCTAACTATGGCCGCAAAGGAACGGGCGTGCTTTTGAAGCCGGGGGATACTATTGCGATTGAACCGATGGCTACGCTGGGGGGTGAAAAAATTAAGCATAGCAGTGATGGTTGGACTATCTCAACAAAAGATGGGAGTCTGGCTGCGCACTTTGAACATACCGTTCTTATAACCGAAGACGGCGCTGAAATTCTCACAAGCTTATAATGTATCGTTGACAAAGCGTTTTTTAGTTGATTTTATGTCTGCATAAGCGTTATAATTGAAGGCATGCAAGAAACTTCTCGGTATGCTGTAGGTATTGATATTGGCACGACAACTGTTCGGTGTGTTGTTGGCCATATTGATGCAACGACAGGTGCTCCAACTATTGTTGGAGTGTCGAGCGTGCCAAACCACGGTATGCGAAAAGGGGTTGTGGCTAATCTCACCGGCCCTGCTCAATCTATAGATAATGCGTTAGGCGAAGCTGAGCGCATGAGCGGTTATCAGGTTGATGCCGCCTCTATTAGTATCAACGGCTCGCATATTATTAGTACGCGTGCTGACGGTATGATAGCGGTTGGCGCAATGGACCATGAAATCACTCACGACGATCTCACTCGTATTGAAGAGGTGGCGACAATGGGGAAAGTACCGGCCAATCGTGAGATACTAGAGGTGGTTCCGCACTCATATCGACTTGATGGACAAGACAACATTAAAGATCCTGTTGGTATGACAGGCACGCGACTTGAGGTGAGCGCAAATGTTATTTCAGCGCTTGCACCTTACGTTACCAATCTCCAAAAAGCCAGTGAAATGGCAAAAGTAGCCCCTCACGCAATCATTCCGTCTGTCATGGCGGCAAGCAAAGCCGTTCTTACCGAGCAGCAGATTGAAAATGGCGTTGCCGTTATTGACCTCGGTGGCTCAACAATTAGTGTTGCGGTCTTTGAAGAGGGAGATTTACAGTACGTCTCGGTTATCCCTACCGGGGGCGTTGCTATTACAAATGATCTTGCGATAGGGCTTAAAACTGATCCTGAAATTGCCGAGAAAGTAAAACTTTCACACGCTTCGGTTGTGTCGAGAAGTGCAACCGAGTTAAGCATTAAACATGAAAAACAGACATTAACGTTTAATGGTGAGGATATTGACGAAATTGTCGAAGCGCGTCTAGAAGAATTTTTCGAAGCAATCCAAAAAGAATTAAAAAAGGCGGGTAAGGCCGGACAGCTGCCGAGCGGTGTTGTACTAACTGGTGGTACATCAAATATTAGGGGTATCGCTGAATACGCTAAAGAAAAATTAGGTTTGGCGGTGCGTATAGGGAAAAGTGCCGGCTTTGGTGGTGTGGCCGATGGTGTTGAAAAACCTGAATTTGCAACTGCCGTGGGGCTTATGTTGCTTGATTCAAGCGGCCACCAGACGAAGCCGAGTGCTGCAAACCAGTCTTCCGGCAAGGACGCGCTGAAAAATGCGAGTGGTTTCGTTTCAAAATTTCTTGGAAAATTTAAAGCCTAATTTTTCAAACACTAAGCAAGATGATATACTAGACAAAGATAAGATATTGGGGGAGATTCCACTAACATGCCTGAAGTGAAACCAAGCGAGATACAAACCTTTGCCAGCATTAAAGTTGTTGGTGTTGGTGGTGCTGGTGGTTCGGCAGTAAACCGTATGAAAGATGCCGGCCTCGGTGGCGTCCAGTTTATTGCAATGAACACCGATGCGCAAGCGCTACATAATTCGAAAGCTGACGTAAAAATACATCTTGGACACTCGACAACCGGTGGTCTGGGTGCGGGTGCCGATCCGTCGGTGGGTGAAGCCGCCGCGAATGAATCGCGTGATGAGATTAAGAGTGCGCTTGAGGGAGCTGACATGGTGTTCGTTACCATTGGTGCTGGTGGTGGCACCGGTAGCGGAGCTGGCCACGTGGTTGCGGATGTCGCTCGGGAGCTTGGTATTCTGGTTGTCGGTGTTGCTACGAAGCCATTTAGCTTCGAGGGTGAAAAGCGACGTCAGAACGCCGATTGGGCGATAGCTCAACTTGGCCGCAAGGTAGATACTCTTATTACTATCCCTAACGATCGTCTTCTTCAGACAATTGACCGTCGTACGCCACTTCTCGAAACATTCAAAATTGCAGACGACGTACTTCGTCAGGGTGTGCAGGGTATTTCTGAACTCATTACCGAACACGGACTTATTAACCTTGACTTTGCTGACGTAAAAGCAATTATGAGCAATGCTGGATCGGCATTAATGGGTATTGGTCGTGCAAGCGGTGATGATCGCGCTGCACAGGCTGCTCAGCAAGCTATCGAGTCACCTCTTATTGAAGTGTCGATTGACGGTGCCAAGGGAGTTCTCTTTAACGTTACCGGTGGCTACGATATGAGTATGAGTGAGATTCAGGAAGCGGCTGAAATTATTACCAGCGCCGTTTCTCCGGATGCGAATATAATTTTTGGTGCAACGCTTAAGCCTGAGCTTGAGGACGAACTCATCATTACCGTTATCGCGACTGGTTTTGATAGTGCGTTTTTCCATGAGCAAGCCGCCCAATTAGAGGCTGCAGTTGCACCCGAAACGGCTGAAGAGGCGGTACAGGGTATCGATCTTGATCTCGACCACGCTGAGGCGGCCGCATCATTTGCCGAAGAGCCCGCGCAGGACATTTGGAGTGCTCCTCAAGAAGATCATGACGAGGCTGATGAAATGCCAGCATTTCTTCGTCGACGCAAACGCAACCAACAGGATAGCTAGGGGTTTTAGCGCATGGGAGCGAAGTTTAAAATCGGTGACAGTAGAGTTATCGAATCTCGAGAGTCGACCGACGGTATGGCGATTCGTCGCAGGCGCGAATCGCTTGATGGCAAACATCGTTTTACTACCTATGAGCGTGTAGAGCGTCCAAGTCTCGCAGTTATTAAAAAAGATGGCTCGCGTGAACTTTTTGATAGGGATAAACTGGCTATTGCCATTAAGCGATCAGTTGGAAAATTCTTCTCATCAGAGGTAGAAGTTGAAGAGATTGTTAATAATGTCGAAGAGGCGCTGTATAATCTTGGCGAGCCTGAAGTGCTATCGCGTAAGGTAGGGGATATGGTGCTTGACGAATTGGCAACGCGTAACGAGGTTGCTTACGTTCGGTTTGCGAGTGTATATCACGAGTTTAAAACGCTCAACGAATTTGAAGAAATTCTTAAGCAGCGGCAATCCAAGGAGGGATAGCAGCATGCGCGTCGTAGTGATTACAAAAGATAATATGGAGTATTCACGTCAGGTTTCCACCTATCTGAATGATTTTTTACGTCAAACAGGACACGAGCTTGAAACGCTCAACCCTGAGTCGAGAGAGGGCGATACTTTTTGTCGCACTTACGACATTGTAGAGTATCCGACGATTATTACCCTTAGCGATGATGGCGCGCTGCAACATTTATGGCGGGGGCTGCCGCTGCCGACGATTAGCGAGGTTTCGTACTATGTTTAGTCGGATTTTCAATCACGCTCGGGAACGTTCCGATGTGTGGATTTTTGCCACCATGCTTGTGTCGGCCATTCTTAGCCTTGTCGCGTCCCTTGTCTTGTCTGCCGAGGCTGTCCATATTGCGGCTAATCCAAACGCGGCGTTGAGCTGTAGTATTAACGAGGTTATTAACTGTGCGAGCGTTATGAAGCACCCCAGCGCTGATTTATTTGGCTTTCCAAACAGCTTTTTGGGATTGATAGCGGAGCCGATAGTGATAACAGTCGCCATCGCCGGTCTTGCTGGAGTGCGCTTCCCGCGTTCGTTTATGGCTGCTGCGCAAATAGGGTATACCGCTGGATTCATTTTTGCCTACTATCTCTTTTTTGTAAGCGCTTTTGTGATAGGCGCGCTATGTCCGTGGTGTCTGCTAGTAACGGTTTCGACGACGCTAGTGTTTGTGTCTCTGCTGCACTATAATATTCGCGAAGACAATCTCTATCTCTCGGACGCAACCTCCGCCCGTTTGAAAAAATGGATGAGTAGGGGGTATGATCGATTATTTACTGCAGCTTTACTTGCAGCCATGATTTTTCTGGTGCTGTATAAATACCAGGACGGTCTGTTTAATTAAGGGTAAAAAAAGGGGGTGATGATGGTTAAGGCGGTAGATTCACGTGCATGGTATGCGTTAGCAGTGGCTCGCATGCTGCTTGGTCTAATTTTTCTATGGGCGTTTTTTGATAAGCTTTTTGGGCTTGGATACGCTACACCGACGGCCTCGTCGTGGGTAAATGGCGGCTCTCCAACGAAGGGGTTCCTTTTGGGTGTGCAGGGTCCTTTTACCGACATCTTTCAGTCGCTTATCGGCCATGGATGGGTAGACTGGCTATTTATGCTGGGATTATTGGGGGTTGGCGTGGGTCTTTTGTTTGGGATTGCCATGCGACTCAGTGTTGTGTTTGGCGCATTACTTCTACTTTTAATGTGGATGGCCAGTTTGCCAATCAAAACTAATCCACTTATTGATGACCATGTTGTTTATATTGCAGTGTTGGTTACTCTCTATTTTGGCAGTAACAACCAAAAACTTAGCTTGGTAAAATGGTGGGAGAAGATTCCATTGATTAAGAGAAACGCTTGGCTGAAATAGCACGAGGTTGTAGCAGCGCCGAAAAAGGTGTAAAATAGAAAAAACGTCCTCTTGTAGGTGAGCGGCTATCACCCGCGAATGTTTTGGGAAGAACGGCTGGTTAGCTTACTAGAACCCAACGGCTACGCAACGTTAAAGCGTACAATAAAGCGCTAAAAAGAATCTCTTTTTAGAAACTGGATGGTACCGTCCGCATTGCGGATTCCAGTGTCTAAAAGGAGATTTTTTAATTGCAATAATTAAAGGAGAAAAGATGAAATACCAATCAGGTACTCGACGCCGTGCAAAAGAATACGAAAAAGCTCTTGTCGCGCAGTGGAAAGAGAACAAGACCTTTGAAAAATCGGTTGAGCAACGTCCGGCTACAAATAGCTATGTTTTTTATGATGGTCCTCCATTTATCTCTGGCGTGCCCCATCATGGAACGCTTCTTAGTTCAATTGTTAAAGATGCCGTACCGCGTTACCATACCATGAGAGGAAAGCGCGTCGAACGCGTGTGGGGATGGGATTGCCATGGTCTTCCCGCCGAAACGTACACAGAGAAAAAGCTTGGCATAAAGGGCAAGCAGGAAGTTCTCGATTATGGCCTTGAAAAATACATTACTGCTGTTCGTGACAATATGAACCAGACAAGCGCGGCTTGGGAAGATACAATTGATCGTATTGGTCGCTGGGTAGACTTT
>Ga0206107_1000356_pt1 | contig 21547 bp, 25 predicted proteins | sample 2B0metagenome_FD_148652 | JGI IMG/M metagenome (GOLD analysis project Ga0206107, IMG submission 148652) | Enriched microbial communities from leaf-cutter ant dump, University of Wisconsin, Madison, United States - 2B0 | ecosystem: Environmental > Terrestrial > Nest > Insects nest > Nest dump...
CGACCCTTTGGGTAACCGCCACCAAGAGCAAGATCGAGACTTAGGGCACCAGATGAGATGAGTTCAACATCCACCTTGTGCGCGTCTCCAAGGCGCATAACAGAGCCTTCACCAAACTGCTTGGTGATCTGGTCCATAGCGAGGCCAAGCGCTTTTAGCTTTTCCTCATTGTATTTAGTGTTCTTATCAGGCGTTTCTGACGTATCGGCTTTCTTAGGCATAAAATCCCCTCTCTTTTGTACATACTATTATACATTGTTTGTTATAATAGAATCAATGAAACGAACAGAAGGTTTTACGATCATCGAAGCTATCGCCGTCGCCCTCTTTTTGGGCGTCGCGGCCACGCTTCTTCTCATGCAAAAAAGTAATCTAGAGGCTGGACAGCGTGATGTCGACCGCAAAACAGCCATTAATGCCATGTACTTCAATCTTGAAGAAGTCTACTTCGAGGACAAAGGGTACTATCCGGTAAAAATCAGTAGCAAGGTACTTCGAGCTATGGATCCAACCCTTTTCACCGATCCAGACGGTTTTAAGCTTGGTGATGCCAGCAGCAGCTACCGCTACGAGCCAAATGGCTGCGAAAACAACAAGTGTAAAGGGTACACACTCCGCGCCGATCTCGAAAAGGAAGATGATTACGTCAAAACTAACCGTTAAACGCGGTTAGTTTTTAATGCTCAAGCGGACGACCATTCTTAAAGGCTTCAACCGCGTTATTAAGCGTTGCAATTTGCTGTTTAGGGTGCGCCACGTAGCTAAATCGATAGGTGGTTTCGTCGCCTTCCGTACTGAGGCGAATTAGCCCATAATCGAACATCGACTGCAAGATTCCCTTTTGGTAAAAACTTGCATCTTCAATATTAAGCAGGCTCACCGTCTGCTCGTGTTTTGAAAAAAGACTGGTTTGTATCTCTTGGATGACACTTTCATTCGTTAAGAAAAATCGGTTGCTCGTATATACCCATACGGCAATATAGCCGCCAATACCAAAAAGCGCCGCTAGTAAAATACCGATAAACCAAGCAGTAGGAGCGTCAGGCAGCGTTCCAATGGCCGCCGACTGCAAAATAAGGTCGTAATTGATAAGAATAGATAAAATGGCAGCAATTAAAAAAATTGTTATTGCCACGGGTAAAATAAGACCAATCGGATGCCTGCGAACGGCGCTAATGACATACTCAGCTTCGCTAAGGTTGAGCCAAGGGTATAAACGCACTGATTCGTCATGCTTTTGCTGCACCTCAGGGCTTATTTTTGGCTTTTCAGGCTCGACAGCTCGGCTAAAATGCACCTGTTGCTGTTGAACGGGTGGCGCCGCATAGAGTGGTCGCCCCTGTGAGTCGTACGCGACAGGTTTTTGTTCTTCTGGCATATTGTTGTCAGGATTCATGCAACTATTATACCATCTTTTCACTTGAGAATGATCGGCCAAGATGAGTGTACGCCCTCGGTGTTACGCGGCGACCCCGTGGCGTGCGTTCTATAAAACCAAGCTGCAACAAATACGGTTCGTAAAAGTCTTCGATTGTCGTCGCCTCGTCGCCAGTAAGAGCGGCAATTGTCGTTAGCCCTACGGGACTATCGCCATAGGTGTCAATAATACTAAGTAACATGTGACGATCGGCTGGATCAAGACCTAGAGAGTCAACTTCCAGTAGCTCAAGCGCTTGCAAGGCCGTCATTTCATCAATCATGCCATCGCCGTTAACATCGGCAAAGTCTCGTACGCGCTTTAAAAGACGATTAGCAATACGAGGCGTTAAGCGAGCTCTTGTCGACAGCAACGCAGCAGCTTTTTCGTGAATTCCGCTTTCAAGCAAACCCGCAGCCCGCGTAATGATACGCGCAATTTCATCCTCGGTATAAAATTCAAGCCGGTGGATATGCCCAAAACGATCACGAAGCGGTGCTGCAAGCGACCCCGTACGCGTTGTGGCCCCTATAATGGTAAATTTCGGCAATTCCAACCGGACATTATTTGCCGCCGGACCTTTACCAAGCACAATGTCGATCTTGTAATCTTCCATGGCGCTATACAGCACCTCTTCAACCGCCCGCCCAAGCCGATGAATCTCGTCAATAAACAAGACATCGCCCTCTTGTAAATTCGTTAAGATACTGGCAAGATCGCCGGGTCGCTCAATCGCAGGGCCAGATGTAACACGAAAACCCGCGCCCATCTCATTGGCAATAACTGCCGCCATAGTGGTTTTACCAAGGCCTGGTGGGCCATACAGCAAAACGTGGTCAATTGGTTCGCCACGTTTTTTAGCAGCATCAATAGCAAGGCGTAGATTTTTCTTCAGACGCTCCTGGCCAATATACTCATCAAAGCGCTGCGGACGAAGCGTTACTTCAATCCGCTGCTCCTCGCTGTCGTCATCATGGACACTTGTATCAACGATTCGCTCAAGCGCCATCGAGTTTTAGTAGTCCTTCTTCTCAATCTCCGCCTTAATTAATTTTCGCAAAATTTCGGCCTTCGTTTTGCCGGTTTTTAACGACGCCCAGCGGAGGTAGTTGTAAATTGAGCGATCGATAAAAAAGTTAAAGCGCATATCTTTAACGCGAATATTGTTCTCATCAAGAAAACGAGCAATATATTTGCGAAGCTGAACTTCATCTGAGTATTTACGATACTCTATGCCAACTTCAATACCACTCGCAAAGAATGATTTTTCCACACCCTCACGATTAAGGACAAGTGTTGGCTTTTTCATGTTGACAGCAAGCGCTACCTGATAACCAACACTAAAACTCGGCGTGCTAGTTTCGGCGATAACAACGTCAGCCTTATTAATGGCTTCAACGCTGTCTTTGTAAAGCACCGACCAATCGGTATCTTCGAAACGGCGAGCTCCACTTGTCTGCTGGCCATATTCAATATCAACCCAATCGTCGGCCAAATCATGACCTTCTTCGTGAATAATAGTGGTAATGTTTCGTAAATGATCGATATGTTTACTGATTTCGTAACGCGATCCAACAAAGTGTACGAGCATTCGACAACCTCTTTTCTGATATAACAAGTACCAGCACAAGAATACCATTGCTTGACCATTTTTTCCAGTAATTCAGCAAATGGGCTATTATAGGGAAAAGATGCATCACTCCAATACTTCCAATTCGACCCAAGACTCCCCTGTTTTTTCTCCGTCGGCACAGCCTGTCCCCATGTACGGCTATGGAGACAGTACGAATAGTTACGCCCTTGCCAACCGAGAGCCCTCCGAGCCTCTCCTTGATGTTATTCACTACCTCAATACCCTTCCTCAAGCGTCTCGAGTACTGAATCTTGGCTGTGGCGATGGAATGCTTGAGCGTATGGCTGGCAGTATGCGGCCCTACCGGTTTGTATCTCTCGACATAGAGGCCACGGCAATTAAACACCTAAGAAACACGCTAGAAACCTACCAACAACAAGACGTTGCTTTTATTGGCGACATAACAAAACCCGAGACACTCGAAAACAGGGGTGAGCCTTACGCCGTTGCTGTTTCGTGGCGCGTCCTACACGGTATTCACCCCAAGCACTACGACAAAATAATCTCGCAAATCTACCACTGGCTAAAACCGGGCGGCAGGCTTTTTCTTTCCGTTGCCGCCGATTCCGACTGGAAAGTAACTGCGCTTGGTAAAAACTACAACCCGTCTGGCGTTAACGACTGTTCTGGCGTTATGTTTGAAGCATTTGGCGTTGAGCGCACCCATCCATTTCCTATTCATTTTTTCAGCAAAGATGAATTAAGCGACCTCGGTAAACGTCATCATTTTACCCCCATTACAGTGGGCGAATTTCATGAAACTTCCGGCTTTAGCCACCTTCGAAAATACGTTAGTACGTACTATTTTGCAGAGTTTATAAAAACCCCTTAGCATCTCCCTTTTGTTGAAAACATTGCGTCATTCTTGTATTATGTTGTCATGTGGATACATATTGTGGACAGTACAAAGGGTACAGAGACAGATTCTCCGTACAACAAAATCGTCGAGGTAGTAAGAGCAAAAGGTCATGATATCGCGGGACGTCGTTCCGCATCAACAGATGCCAGTAAAGACTGGCCTAGCTTCTATGCTCAAACCAAAAAAGATTTAAAAAAGGCAGATCTCGTTGTTGTTGAGGCGTCAGATCTCGACTACACACAGGGGTTTTTCACGTCTCAGGCGTTAAAAAGTAAAAAACCCACCCTTGTTCTTTTTAAGGGCGATCTAAATGACACACCTCTCGCCAGCATTAACGACCCATTACTGACTATCTGCACGTACTCCGACCACGACACTCTTGAAGACGGACTGTCCGCATTCTTACAGAAAAACATGATCACCACCAAAGATCTTCGCTTTAACTTCTTTATTGACAGGCAAATTTACAGCTATCTCCGTCAAACCTCTTACGAAACTGGTCGAAACAAGTCGGAGATTATCCGCCAGGCTATAGAAGAAGAAATTGACAAACGGGAGGCATAGCCACGCATGAATATCTACCTTGCGGGAAGCGCCGACACCTCTCACGATGTCGAGAACTTCGAGAAAATCGTCACCATTATTGAACGCAGCGGGTCAAAATTGACCCAAGACTGGCTTGAGCCAGCGAAAAAACGTATTGAAAACGGCAGTGAGATATCCAATTGGAAAGCGTTCGTCTCTGAAAGCATTGCCGCCATTAAGCGCTCGGACATTGTCATTGCCGAAGTCAGTAATCAATCGTTTCAAGCCGGCTACCAAATTGCCGCCGCACTTGAATTTCGAAAACCAGTATTGATACTGTCCACTCAGCCACTCGATGATTCCTATGTGAGTAGCTACGAGGATACATTCATCACTTCCGTTACCTACACGCACGACATGATTTTAGCGCGTGCCGTTAGCGATTTCATTCAGCAAAATACCATCCACACCAAAGATCTTCGGTTTAACATGCTGTTTGACGCCCGAATCTACAACTTCCTCGAGGAGCGCTCACAGGAAACAGGAATCAGTCGCTCCGACATCATACGTGATCTCATACGAAAGAAGATTGAGAGGAAATAACAATATGCCAATTCCAAATACTCACATCCACCTCATTGCAAATCATCATACTATTGGCGAAAAACAAGAAGTTATTGCAGCAATTACCAAGGGTGCACTACGCGCAAAAGGCTTCGTTTCACAGAAATGGCTCAACGATGCCGTCAAAAAGCCGTCGAGCGTCCAACTTACCACCGATCATCTTCAGGCTATCAAACGCGCCGACCTTGTTATCGCCGAAGCGACCGATGGCGATCTTGACGTGGGGCTGCTTACCTATTTGGCAGCACAGTATCGTAAACAAGTCCTCATCCTCGTTGAAAGCAACAGCCAGGCATCGCGACAATTTATTAGTGGCATTAGCTCTAAGTATATCGATGTTCGCGAATACTCTTCTATCGAGCAGATAATGAAAATTGTCCGCTCATTCGTCGCAAGCGAAGCAATCCCCGACCGCGACCTACGTTTTAATATGTTCATAAATCATCGTATTTATCGTTTTTTGCGACAGAGAGCGTTCGAAACAGGAAAAAACCGCTCTGCAATTATTCGAGAACTTCTGGAAAAGAAGCTCGACGACTCGCAAAAATAACCACATGCCACTACACATACGCTAGGTAGTGTGGTAAAATGGAAAAGTTCGCTCGCTTTCACCTGAAAGGGAGCGAATTGTCCGTATCGGAATCAAGTAAGGAGCTTTGCGCATGCGCGCAGGCCGTATCCTGGCAGCAACTGCCGCCGCCCTCTTCGTCACCGCTGGTGCCTCGCCCGTGGCCTTCGCCACCAACGAGACGCCGTCGCCGGAGACGAAAACGTGCGGCCACAAGGGCTGCACCCCCGACAAGCCCGGCAAGGACATTCTCGCCGCCGCCACCCAGTGCAGCGAGAGTGGCGTCGAGGTGATGCTCACCAACAAGGTCGAGCGAAACATCAACGTCCTGCTGAAGGGCAACGTCAACGGCCAGAGCTACGAGAAGTTGGTCGAGGTTGGCGCCAACGCCGACGCGACCGAGAACCTCACGCTCAACAACGGTGAGAGCTACAAGCTGGACATCGTGGCCAAGTTCGGCCACAAGTCGGTCGTCGTCGGTCACCTCGAAGGCACGCGTCAGTGCGCCTTCGTCGGAACGCCGGAAGTGAAGTGCGAGCACCACAAGGTGCTCGTCCCCCTCACCGCCGGCGAGGAGCGTACCCGCTTCACCGTCAACGGCAAGACCGTCATCGTCAAGGCCGGAGAGACCGAGACCGCCAAGGTCCCCATCCCGCGCCACAACGACGGCAACGTCAAGGTGACGGTCACCGGCCCCTTCGGCGAGCGTGAGCTCACCGTGAACGTCAGCAAGTGCCACAAGCCCACCCCTCCGAAGCCCTCGGAAGAGTGCATCACGGGTGCGGTCGGCTACGACTGCAAGCAGAAGGGCGTCAGGGTCACCCTGAACAACCTCAGCGACCAGCCGGTCAAGGTGGCCGCCAAGCTGTACGTCGACGGCAAGCTCGTTGCTGGCAACGACAAGCAGGCGGTCATCAAGCCGGGCAAGCTCGACTTCGTCAAGCCGCTGAAGGAGTGCAAGACCTGGAAGGTCGAGTTCTCCGGCGACTACAACAAGTCGTTCACCGGCACCTGTGACTGCCCGGAGGAGGCGACGCCGTCTCCGAGCCCCAGCAGCACCACGCCGAGCCCCACGTCGCCCACCACCCCGGACGACGACGTGGTGATCCCCGGCGACAAGGCTCCGCAGGGCGACAAGCCCATGCAGCCGGTCGGGAACACCAACCCCGACGGATCGCTGGCCCACACCGGTAGCGACGGCACCACGCCGATGATCATCGGTGCGGGTGCGTCCATCGCCCTCGGTGCTGGCGCGTTCGTCATGGTCCGCCGCCGCAACCGCCAGCAGAACAGCTAGCGGTTGTCGTCCCCAATCCTCACTCCACCGCAGCCAGCGGTGGAGTGGGGCCCCTTCTTTACCCGATACATCCGAGCAAGTCATCACACCAATAAGGAAAGTGAGTTAGGCTTGCTCTCTTTCTTTTGTGCAAAAAGCGCGGTTATTACCGCGCTTGTTTTAATGCCATCGTCACTCGCTCGGAGGTTGAAAGCGTGTTAGGCACCCCTTCAAGCGAATGTGTCGCATCATTAAGACTAAAGCCGAGCGCCATAAGCGCCTCAAGCGCCTCATCGGTACGGCTTCGTTCATGCGACAACCCAGTAGCCGTGCTAACATCAGTACGAAGTGCTAGTCCCACCTTGTCTATGAGATCAACTACCACACGCTCTGCAATCCGCTTACCAACACCGCTTGCTTTAGTAATAAAACCGCTGTCACCATTTGCAATAGCATTACGCACCACCTCGCTCTCGCCAAGACTCAAAATTGCTAAAGCCGCTTTAGGACCAACCCCTTGCACGGTTATGAGCATTTCAAACAGTTTTTTAGCCGCAAGACTCGTAAAACCAAACAACTCCTGCGATTGCTCGCGAATATGATGGTAGGTATGTAATTTTATTTCTTCATTCAAAAGCGCACTGTCAAAGTCACCGCTTGCAACAGCAACCTCATAGCCAATACCGTGAACATCAATGATAAGAGACGTGTTAAACTTTTCGACAATTTTTCCGGAAACGTGTGCAATCATTGCTTCATTATGACACACTCAGCCTATGGCGTCACTGGTGGCGTTGTTTGACCAGGAGCCGTTCCTGTACCGCTGTCGTCGTCACCATCCTCCGGCTCTTGTGTGCCCGTGTCAGGCTCGTCGGTACCATCGTCAATTGGTGGCGTTTCCACGTCATCGGTCTCTTCATCTTTATTAGGTGTATCGCGTTCTATCTTCTTATCGGTATCTTTCGGTTTTTCCTGTGTTTTTTGTGGCACCGTACACGTTGCTGCTGGCAGTTTCCATGCCAAAAAGTATTCGGCGTACGTCCCACTACCTGCTGACGAGGCTAATCCGCCATTGCTTATACAAACATTGCGTTGCACAATACTTGATGGTATCGCAAATGGAATATCGCTTTTGCCATTAAGCATATCAGACATCGTATTCACCCAAATCGGGCCCGCCATGTCGGAGCCACCGCTCGCCATCACTTCATTATTGTTATTTCCCACCCATACACCAATCGCAAGATCGGGGGTGTAGCCAATTGTCCAAGCATCGCGCTGATCATCGGTAGTACCAGTTTTTACCGCCACCGTATGTCCCGGCACCGTAAGTGATGAGCCAAATATTGGCGCACGTGCCACATTGTCTGACAAAATACTGGAGATAAGGAACGCACCTTCTTTGCTAATGGCAGTCTTTGCCGTGTGGGTAGCCTTAAAGACATTATTGTTAAATTTGTCGTTAATTTGCCGAATGAGCGTTGTATCATATTGCTGACCTTGGTTAGCAAAGGCAGCGTATGCATTAGTCATTTCAACAAGCGGCGCCTCTGCCGAACCAAGTGCTAGCGACAGGCCATAATTTTTACTGTCGTCAATAGTAGTAATGCCCAATTGTTTAGCTGCGTCGATCGACTTCTGAATGCCCAACTTCTGCATTACCTTAACCGAGGGAATATTAAGCGAGCGTGCTAATGCATTGCGAATCGTTATATCTCCGCTAAAACTAAGACTCGCATTTTGCGGGGTGTAGCCACCAAAATCGGTAGGGACATCGGCCTCAATCGTGGCTGGCGTAATGACACCATCGGCAAGCGCCTTACTGTAATAGATCGGCTTAAAACTCGACCCCGGTTGACGCGGTGTTATGGCCATATTTACCTTGCCCCAGGTTTTATTATTCCAGTCAGCACTTCCAACGAGCGCACGAATTTCACCTGATCTCGGGTCAATAGCCACGCCGCCGGCGTTAGATCCACCCTGTGATTCAATGTACGGCAAATGGCTGCTGATATTTTGTTTCAAGCGTTTTTGTAAATTAAGATCGAGCGTGGTTTTCACTTGATATCCCGAACGTTGTACTTTCTCTTCGCCACCATATTTGTCATATAGCTCACTCAGTACCATCTGAACATAATGTGGCGCGTCACTATCACCATACAGCGACATCTCAGCATAAGTAAGTTTTGTTCCGTAAGCCGACTTTTTTTGAGCATCGGTAATAAAACCATTATTCACCATGCGCGTAAGAACAGTCTCTTGGCGCTCTTTGGCATACTTAGGGTTACCAAGTGTCGGCGAATAAGCATTTGGTGCCGGTAAAATACCAATGAGCATACTACTTTCGGCAAGCGTTAAGTCTTTTGGTGCTTTGTTAAAGTATGCCTTTGCCGCTTCTTCAATACCGAAAATATTACCGCCAAAGAAGGCAGTGTTAAGGTACATATCAAGAATTTCATCCTTTGAGTATCGTTGTTCAATAGCGATCGAAATAGCGAGCTCTTGATACTTTCGTAGAAAGTTCTGGTCTTCACTTAAAAGCGTAATTTTCGCTAGCTGCTGGGTAATAGTCGAACCACCCCCTGATATTTCACCTGCGCGTAGTCCGTTATAAACGGAGCGCACAATACCCGATACAGAGAAACCGTCATGCTCGTAAAAATCTTTATCTTCAGATGCAATAAGTGCTTTTTCGACATTATTAGAAATGTCTTCCAGCGGCACTTGCTTGCGGTGCTCAGCGCGTCCACTACTGTAAAAAGCTTCACCACCCTTGTCTAAAAGCACAATGCCCGTATTATTACGATTCATAAGTCGCTCTTTGTCAGCGATATCGTTATAGTAGTACAAATAGGTAATAAGTGGCGTTAAAATGAGGAACGCCAAAATAGGTGTTGCAATAATAGCAATTTTCTTTTTGGTTGAATACGATTTAAACCGACGCCAATTTAAGCGCACACTGCGCTTAAATTTAGTAATGGGAGAAACTCTTCTTGTATACTTTCCCTTACGGACCATAAAATAATCTCTTGACTTTCCGATATAAAATGTTACGGATCTCTCTTATTATATCATAAACAAGAAAAAGCAACCACTACCAGTACTAGCGTACCCTGGTATGAAACGCACACATAATTGCCGCCGCCAGCGCATCGGCACAGTCATCGGGCTTTGGTACATCGCGAAGCCCAAGCCGTACGCGCACCATCTCCTGTACCTGTTTTTTATTTGCCATACCATACCCCGTAAGCGTCTGCTTTATTTGCATTGGCGTGTATTCTTCAATGGGAAGATTCGCCTGCTTACCCGTAAGCATGGCTACGCCCCGAGCGTGCGAAACACTCATTGCGGTAGTAACGTTACGAGCAAAAAACAACTTTTCTATAGCCATAATTTCAGGCGAGGTTTCTTTAATAATAGTGGTTAACCCGTCGTAAATCTCTTCAAGACGATCGGGAAGCGGGGTATGAGCAGGCGTCGTTATAACACCCGCCGTTACAAGCTTCACCTTCCCTTTGCTAGCGTCAACCACGCCAAACCCTAAAATGCCCGTTCCCGGATCTATGCCGATAATTCTCATGTATAATGAGTATACATTATTTATTGCTTGTAAAGAATGCTGGTACTTTCGAGATTGCTGCGCGTATTTCGTTACGCCACTCCCAACCTAGCCGACCAAGAGCTAACATTCCCACACCGCCAAGTGCCCACCAGCCAATAAAAGCGTCGCCTGTTTTCTTGGCCGCCTCGGGGACAAACTCGGCCGCGGGCGGACTCCCTACGACGGTACGACATCTATTCGTCTCGGGGTTACGCTCTTTACCCTCTGGACACGGCGCATACGTTTTTGCTAAGCTAGCGGTCGCCCGACATCTGTTTGTTTCTGGGTTTCTTACCTGATTAGCAGCACAAGGCTTTAACGAACTCGCCACGCTTGTCGCCGATTTACAACGTCCCGTTTCCGGGTTACGATACTGTCCAATACTACAGGGCTTTTTTGCCGTCTTGGCTGTCTTTAGGCGGCAGCGTCCCGTTTCAGGGTTGCGATACTGATCACTTCGGCACGGCGTTCGGTTATTCACCCCTACAGCCTCTGTCGCTAGCGGTAGGGTAAAATTATTCTCACTTTCTAACGTCGGCACCGACCACTGCCACTTGCCAGTTTTTTCGTTAAGCGACCACGCATTACCTTTATTTTTATTATCGCTTATATCACCGTAATCGTACACCGTTTCAGGGTATACCTTCAAACCCATCTCGTCTTCTATCCAGACACCACCCGACGACGCCGGTAGTGCAAGTGACTCACCATCATCGCGCTGCACTACAGACATATACTGTCCAGGCTGCAACACCTCATCCCGATAAAATGTATTGGCAATGCCCGCCGCAACATTAGCATGGCCAACCCGAATTCTAAAACGCGACATATCCACCGGCTCTCCTGAGATGTTCTTCAGTTTGATAAACTCCCGACATCCTGCTTCGGTTGCTGGCGGTAAACACTTTGCCGGGTTAGCAAGCACCGACACTACCCTCAAAGGCGTATTGGTGGGGTACGCATAGCTGTCACCACCAAGCAACACACTTTCGGGATTAGCTGGCACAAACTTGCTTGTTTTTGTATAATTGCCTGCCGATGATTTACTCAGCTCAAAGCGCCCCACCGCTGCCACCAAACCAATAGCCTCGTTATAGACATCTGATTGTACAACTATTTCATCGGCCTCGTTAAAGTTCGCCGCTTCATCGGCGCCCTCGATGTCGCCGATCACCATATAGCCATCCGCTTTTAGCCAGCCATGCAGCGCCATACTCTCCACGACACTTCCCTTTAACTTTGTAATAATGTGCCACGAATCAATATTAATTACCGTAGAACTATCGTTAAAGAGCTGTACGAACACCACACCAACATCGTCTTTTTCGTAACCAACAATTTTTACCGGATTATCTGGAAGGGGTGGCGACTGCGTTGTCACAGCGAGGGCATCAACAGGAGTATTAGAAATAAGCGAAAGACAGAGGACGGAAAATAGCAGCTTCTTCATACATATTAGTATACATACGTATTTACATATGACAATAAAAAATCACCATTTTGCAGGCGATTTTTTATTTTACCTTTTCACCACCCCTATTCGGGTAAATCGGCGTTGGTATGGACGTTTACTACATCGTCGAGATCATCTAAAGCGTCAAGCACCTTCAGCGCTTTGGCTGCAACTTCCTCATCGGTAATTTCTACCATGGCATTTGGAACATACTGCAGCTCGGCATCCTTAACGCTCAGCCCGGCATCAATAAGCGCCGTGCGAACTTTCGCCAAATCTTTCGCATCAGTATAAACAGTTATCACACCCTCGTCTTCTACCGCATCTTCGGCGCCGGCATCAAGAATAGTCATAAGAGCGTCTTCGCCGCTGGCCTCAACCTGAATCACCCCTTTTCGAGCAAACTGAAACGATACGCTACCGGGTTCGGCCATATTGCCACCGTTTTTGGTAAGTGCCGTGCGTACTTCGGGATAAGTGCGGTTTTTGTTGTCGGTAGCGGCTTCAATGATAATGCCAATACCACCCGGACCATACGCTTCGTAGGTCACCTCTTCAAGAGCAGCAGCGTTTTTGTCGGCAACCCGATCGATTGCTCGCTGAATATTCGCTACCGGCATGTTTGCCTGGCGCGCTTTTTCAATAGCAAGTGCTAGCGCAGCGTTCATTGACGGATCGGTGCCACTGCGCGCCGCGACAGCAATTTGGTTGCCAATTTTCGTAAAAATAGCGCCGCGCTTTGCGTCGTTTGCACCTTTTTCTCGTTTAATTTTCGACCATTTATTGTGTCCAGCCATGCAGTTTCTCCAAAGTATTACGTTTTACAAAACTATTAATTATAGTATAGCAAAAAATACTTTGTTAATCTACCTCTGTATTTCGCGGATGATACGCCGGCAATAACGCTCTCATTTTTGTAGCTCTCAATAAATAAAGAATAAGCCCGGCAAACACTACGTAAAACACCGCTGCCATCCACCAAGTAAAGCCAATATTTAACGACGACCACTCGAACGACGATAGATACGTCGCCACGCCCACAATATACCTTGTTAGCATTTCAAGTAACCATGCTACCGGCGCAGCCAACACTGGCGAAACGACGGCCAGCAGCCCTGCAATACACGTAAGTAGCATAAATGCCGGAATAAGTGGCACAACCAGTAGATTTGCGACAATCGCCACGCTGGAAACACTGCCAAACAGCAACGCCACTACCGGAAATGTACACAGCCACGCCGCTACCGTTTCGCCAAGCACCTGCCGCACCGTACCGGGAGGTTTCGCGCCAAAAAAATAGTGCTGCAACGTACCGGCAACAATTAACACTCCGGCAAACGACGCAAAACTTAATAGCCAGCCAGCGTCTCCCCATGCATATGACGGCGACATGATAACCGTTATTGCCGCCGCCATCGGTAGCAACACAAACGGATGCATAGTGCGGCCGTAATACCAAGCAAGCAGACCCAACCCGGAGACAATGCCGGCACGCGTCATACTCGGGCTAAGCCCAGTAATGCCAATAAAAAATAGAATCAGCCCCACCGTAGCAAGCAGTGTAAAGTAATGTGACCATGCCGAAAACAGCCGTCGCGCCAGCTGCACTAACACCGTTAAATTGTAGCCGCTTGCCACCACAATATGAATAAGCCCAGCAGTACGAAACGCCTTGTCTACCTCTGGCGGCAATTGCGACTGCTCGCCGGTTAAAAAGCCCATAGAGAGGCTTAGCGCCGTTACATTGAGTACCTTTTCGAGCTGACTTTTAAACCATTCACGGACGCCTAGCGCAATCGAAGTGCCTTTTTGCACACCCAAAAACTGCGCCTTGTACATAGTTGCCGCAAACACGCCAAACCCCGGCTCGAGTTTGCCATACACCGCCACCGTATCTTCGCGCATTATTTTTTGCTCGCTACCAAGTGACACCCACAGTTTACCACTAAAGAGTTGGCCACCAATTTTAATACTGCGCAGTTGCACCGAGGTAGTACGGTGTTCGACTTTCGGGTCGTCCGACACAGTGCCGGTAATTTGAACGGTTTTTCCGTAATACGGCGTATATTCGCGCAGTTTTATTTGCTCGGCACTTCCCCATAGCAGGCCAATACCACCGCCTAAAAGAGCTACGATAATAAACCCATAGCCACGCGGCCGCCAAATACAAAAAACAATCGGAAGACACAAAAAAGGCGCTACAATAAGCGCATCCCACTGCCACGCGGCCGCCACGGCAACGCCGACAACAAATAGCAAGCAGGCGGTAGCAATAAGCCACGAAGGGTGGATATGTTTTTGTAACCATGAGAACATACATATATAGGTATACAGTATTTTTGGTGAGAAATAAAGGTATTTACGGCAAACTGTACCCACGAATAATAAACGCCGTCTCGTTCAATCCAGTCGAAACGACAGGCAAGCCCCATCTCTTCTATTAATAGGATAGCTGCTTTTTGTTCTTCAGAGGGTATCGCCGGTTGAGAGGAGAGGGTATTGTGCGCTGACTCGCCCACCCACTTGTAACCAGCCAGTGTTTGCAGGATTTCAATCCTGTCACCGATATCAATGCGTCGTTCGTTCGTTAGTTGGCTTAGTTTCTTGCTCGACAACTTAGGTACACTACCCGCAGTCTCAGCGGTTCTTGATTCGGCTGTTCTGTACATTACTTCATAGTAACATCCCCCTAGTAATGCCAGCAAGCTGGAGCTGGACACCCCTTCACTTTATACCCTAGATAAATTAAAGTAGAGAGTATGGCACGAAGAAATAGTAAACCTACTGAGAAATTAACAGACCCCGACTCTCTACCACCTGAGCTTGAATCATGGATTGAAAAAGGCGGCCTACTTGCCACCGCCTTGACTGTTATTGCTGTTTTTAGCTGGGCGTATGTCATTACTCATACTCGAGATCTACCAGCCATACTTGCTTCACCTTATCCCAATCTAATTTTTAATTTAACATTCGTTTTGCTTTTAGTGGCATTGTTTTGTACTCTCTATTTATATACACTCTTCAAAAAGCGTACCATCCGCAAATACGCAAAAGGCGTTGGGTACGTTTTTTCGGCCATTGGCCCTCCTCATAATTACCGTCAGTGTTTTTGGATACATGGCAGGAAAAAACTGCACAGGACTTTTTGGCGTACAAGCAAGCTGCTTAGACACCCACCTGTTTGTTCTTTTCGTATACTTTTTTAACCCTTTATCACTATTTATATATGAAATTCTCAGCATCACTGGAATTATTGCGCTACTTATGAATAAAAAAATCAAAAACAAAAGCTCAGAGGCGTAAGACTAATGGCAACAAAACAAAAAAGAAATAAAAATCTTCAAAAACAGCGTTCGGCTCTTGTAGCCTGTGCGGTTATAGTAGCTCTCTATATAGTGCTTACCTACTTTATTGTCGGTCGGTCATTCCTTACCTTTGCTGGCGCCCATCTCGTTCTTTTGGCAATAACACTTCTCTTCATATGGATTGGCGATGCCGCGCCAAAAGCAGTGCTATCGCTCGCAGCGGCTTTAAGCGTCATAGGTGTAGTAACGGCATCTGCAGCAATTTTGTTTTATTTAATCATACTCGGTAATTTGGCTGGCTAATTTAAGCCGAGCTCTTACAATAATCCCAAAAACCACCCCGATTTTGTCGGGGTGGTTTGGATGGTGAAATTCCTCGTCCTAGCAAGCCGGTCAGGGCGAGGGGTTTTAATATTCGTCATTGTTGTTAATTCTACAGTTTTATATTACGTCATTATTGTGCATAAATGGGTATTGGATAAAAGCATAAATTATGTCACAGCATAACCTCAATAAAGATATTCCCATCAAAAAACTACGAGAGGCCGTCCTTGGTAGAGATTGGCCTACTTTTTCTCGCTTTCGATACTTAATAGGCGACCTCGGAGCCGTCTGCATTATCGAGTCACTTAATCTGGAGGGGTATGCTCTTGGTGACATGCCTACCGATTTCTTATGCTTCAAGCATTGCAAGATGAAGAATGTGTCTTTTAATGGTAAGCGTTTCTTTCCCATGTCGCTATGGAATTGCAACGCACAAAATATTGATCTGCGTAATACGAATGGGATGCTTTTTGCCTTAAATAGCGACCTACGTGGCGCAAAGTTTGATGAGACTACCCAGTTGGTAGTAAATAATAGCGATGTCCCTTCTGCATTTAAAAATTGCAAGCTGGACGATGAGTTTCGAAAGTTCTTAACTGCTCAAGGGGTTATTTTTGACTTTCCGTCGCATTATTCGATTGAAAGTTATGCCTTTGGGGAAAAATAATTTATATGTTCGACTCCACCCACGCCATCCTCAACCAATACATCGATACTGAAAAGGTGTCTCGTTTTACTTTTTATTCAGTTGAGATGGAGCGTGGAGAAAATTTAGAAGATTTGTATTATTTATGCACGATTCGTAACGGGTATTATGTGGTATTTGAGACGGATTATATTTTAAATACTCTTACGGAGGTGGCGCAAGAAGCGGCGGAAATCTTTGCAAAGTATAATCTTGCACCGCTTCATTGGATTGTAAAAAAGGATTCTCAAACCGCAATAGGTACACCAATCCTCCCTATTACGGCAAATGTCGACAAGCTTCACGACAGCCTTATTTTCGATAAAACCGACTCTCCTTTTAGCTATAATCTTCGTTACGCCGTTATGGAGTTTACGAGTATTGATAGCCACAAAGAACACCGGTTTCACCCAGGCGTTTATGGGTATGCTATAAACTAAAACCACTCCGGACAATATGCCGGAGTGGTTAGTAGGTGCATTTGACAGCAGCTGCTGCTGTCACGTTAGCCGTCAGAGTCTTCTGAAAAAGTTCTCTTGGGCAAAAATAATATCATGGAGGGTCCAGTGGGGCTTGAACCCACGACACCCTGCTTAAAAGGCAGGTGCTCTAACCAGCTGAGCTATGGACCCATAGCTTTTGCTCCTAGCAATATACCACTTTTGATAGCTGTTTGTCAATGTTTTCCGCGTGAATGATGTTTTGGCGACCGTACCGCCATAAGGTCGAAAACTGCTAAAATAAGACAAACGCTAATAATTGGCACCTGATAGAGCACCAATAACTCGTACGCATCGATGCTTGCACCCTTAAAAATAAGCGCATCGTGCAGCGGACTAAGGAGCAGCGCCACCGCCAGCAGCGCATAGGCCGCTGCGCCGACAATTCGCTGAATTTTATTTTTATACGACGGCCCGCTAATAAGCAAAAATAACGATGGAAGCAGCGTTAACACTACGGCCACAATACTTTCTAACGGTGGTCGGTCGACAGTAATACCGTTTTCTGCCACCCATGGCGTTAAATCACCCACCCAATATTCACTTAAAAGTGATCCGGCCGCAAGACTAAGCCCCAATACGCCGAACCGTCGTTTCGAAAGAAACACGGCAAAAAAGAGTGCCGCTGCCAACGCACCTACTACCAAAAGAGCGCTCATAGCCCGTCCCCATGTCCGCTTTCATCAAAAACGGCAACATCACCAACGCGAATAGATTTCTCTTCCACTAACCCCGAGTTCATCTCAAGGATATACTTGGCATTATTTTTTGGAACGAACGTCTGCGGATAGCTATCCGGCGGAGCATTTTTTACTATATGAACCACTTTTTTATGCGCATCCAACCAAACAATATCCAGCGGATAGTTCATATCCTTCATCCAAATACTCCACTGCGATTCATCGTCGTACACCATAAGCAGCGCCTCATCAACGGCAAGCTTATCTGTACCAGAGAGACCTTTCGTGCGTTCGTCTCGCGTTTTAGCAATACGAGCATTCAATACGGCATCGCCCAAGCGAACGGTGGTTTTTGACTGCATTTGCGGCAGCAAAACATAGGCGGCCGATAGCCCTACAAGCACTAACGTTACCGCTACAAACAGCCACGACACGGCTTCGCGCCGCCGGCTCACAGGCAAAATACCTTTCGTATCATGCGCTTATTATATCAGATTTTAGAATAAGCGTTTTAGGCGCCTACTTTATCTTTTTTGTTGCGACGTTTGGCGTTCATTTCAACATATTCGATAATTTTCGTAGCAACATCGCGCTTGGTAATAAGTTCGGGCGTCTTTAGACTGGCCGAAGAATTAACCTCAAGAACCAACGGACCGCGACTGCTCCGCATCATATCGACACCGCAAATAGAAAGCCCCATTGCCTTAGCTGCCTTTACCGCCGTCTTCGTCTCTTCTTCGGTGAGTTTTACCACCTTACCAACGCCACCTTGGTGAGTATTGCTTCGAAAATCATCATCGAGACTTTGTCGTTTAACGCTTGCTACCACTCGGCTACCAACCACAAGAGCACGAATATCCTCACCGGCCGACTCTTTAACAAATTCCTGCACCAAAAAGTTCACGCCTTCAACATAAAATGCCTGCATTACCGCCATGGCCGCTTTTGCAGTTTCGGCGAGCACTACACCGTTGCCGTGCGTACCACGTGCCACCTTAATAATAAGTGGTGTACCGCCAGCGAGGCTAATAACGTCGTCGAAGTTAGCCGTTTCGCGGGCAAATACCGTTTTAGGAATACCAACACCCGCCTTAGCAAGCACCTGATAAGCGCGCAGTTTATCCCGCGAGCGGTTTATGGCGATAGAGCTAGCCGTACTGTACGCCCCCTGCGACTCAAATTGTCGAACAATCGCCGTTCCGTACTTAGTGTAACTCTGGGCAATGCGCGGAATAACTGCGTCAAACTGCTCGAGCGATTCGCCTTTATAGCGAATGACCGGTTTGTCTTTTTCAATCGAAACGTAGCATTTGGCATAGTTAATAACGCGCACTTCGTGACCGCGAGCCTTCGCTACCTCTTTGAGGCGTTTGGTTGAGTAGTTTGCGCTTCCCTTTGATAAAATCGCGATTCTCATTCTTCACCCCCTTGTATCCGCTCTAGGTCGCGCTGCAAGCGTTCGGCTCGCTCCTTTTCCTCAGTAATCAGAGGAGACCCCTTAGAAACATCAACTAAAAATTTATTATAAAGCAAAGACCTACCAATGAGAACAGGATAAAGTTTCGTCTTCCTATCCGAAAGTGTAAACGTTCCTTTTACTCGACGACCTTTTATTTGAATACTCAACTTTACCTTATAACGAAGTTCACGATGCCCAAAAGAATTTGCGACACGCGTTATACTAAACTCATCTTTGGTAAAAATGTGCATTTCGCCAGTGTAAAACTTGCTCCCTTCGCCAAAAAAGACAACATGGAGACGATCGCCGTGCAACTCAATATGATGTGCCCATATAGAACAGGCATCAGCGCCCGTATCTATTTTTACGGGAACTTGCTTTATCTTTAAATCAGGAAGTAGTGCACGCTCGGCGCGCCCGATAATGGTGAGATTTTGTAATGTATCCATAGTAGTCATATGCCACCCTTCGTATCTAGGTTTGGTTTGCCTTTTTCAGCAATGCATCAACCATCATTCCTGAAATATCGACACCGGTGTTTAACTGGTTGCGGGCAAAATTACACGGATGATTAACTTCTGCAATGTAAAAATTATCCTCTTCGTCAATGAGTACGTCAACACCACCAAATTCGAGCCCCAAAACCTCCACTGCCTTTATGGCATCGGCGGTTATCTTTGGGTCAACAAAAGAAAGTTGCTTTACCTGAGGTGTTGCAACGGCGTTAGTTCGGAAGTCGCCGGGCTGCGGCAAATATTCAATACTATCAGCAACCTTATTACCAACGACAACCAGACGGAGATGTCGTGCATTAGCAATATATTTTCGAAGAACAAGATTGCTCGTTGTTTCGTCCGAAATATAGTCGAGCACCGAACGAAGCGAACCGAGCGAGTTAAGCATCATAACGCCGGCACCGTGGCTATGACCTGACGACTTTAAGACGATAGGAAATCCACCAAGTCGTTTAACATAATCTTGCAGCTGCGCATCATGGTTTCGGCTGACGTTATAGATGGTTGGGATAATAGACACACCAGCACGTTCAAGACGAAGTGCCGACCCCCAACCAAACGCTCGCGAAAGAAGCGACGCGTTATCTTTACGAAGCGTTATAACTTTGTCATCAAGCAGCGCCTCTAAAAGAGCCGCCCTATGACTGCTGGCGAGTCGATAAAGAAGGGAGCCCTCAACAATTTCATCATAAATTGTCGCATAATTAAGAGTATCGGCTTCAAGCGGTATAAACTCTACCCCACGATCTTCACACGCTTTTTTTAAGAGATTATAGGTATTGAGATTCGCAATAGCATTCTCGCTTTTTATAATACAGTACAAAATCATGCCGATTCTCCTTGTTCGTTAATCATGCGGGAGTATAAATGCGTTTTTTCATCTAAAAACGCCCCCATAGAAAGCGCCGGATTGGCGTTAGCCTCAAGTAATACCCACTGACGTGTTACTTGGTTTTGCATTATGTCTACACCGGTAAATTCACGTCCAACAGTTTTTGCGGCCTGCAGGGCAATAGTGTAGCCCTCGCCCAGCTCATTAGCTGAATGTCTCACCGGCTCGGCACCTTTTGAAGTATTGCTTAAATGCGATCCCTCTATGCGCAGACGTTTGAATACCAATGGCTCATGCGAGTAGCCACCAAATAATACCCGATAATCGCCGTCATTGGGAATGCACTCCTGAACAACGTACTGCTGGCCTGGATTGTTTTCTAAAACATTTCTCAACTCTTCCGGGGAGGTTACAAGATGGTTGTCACCTCCTTTCATGGCATTGTTCGCTTTGACCACAATCGGAAACGAAACATTGTTAAGCGTAAGCTCTTCAAGCGCCTTACCGTGCCAGGACGCAACTGTCTTCGGCACGGGGAGGTCGTTAAGGGCAAACAGCACCATTTGCGAAAGTTTCCCAATCGCCAAACCTTTGTCCGCCTCTTCAACCATCTTGTGCCCGTGATAATGCACGTAAGCAGTGATTGCGCGTGCATAATCAAGCAAATTAACGCTCTTATCGACATTTCTTAAATGAACAAAGTCAAAACCGGACAAGTCGCAATTATTGTAGGTATCCCAAATAGTGACTTTTCCCGTAGACACAAAAAATTCAAGACGGTCCATAGAGGTAACCATCATCTCAAGAGAGCCTTCTTTAGTAACAGCTTTTGCGAACTCTAACAGACCGACGGCAATAGAGCCACCGGTTTCGAGCCACAATGGTGCACGCGGATTTGTAATTAAGAGAACTTTTTTCATAAGCAAAACGTCTATTTTCTTTTTTGTATTATTTATCTTGTAAATTCTATTGTACCATTTTACGAATAAAAAGTCAATAGACGTAAGTGTTGCTAGAAAATACCGCGTTTTTTAGCGCCGTCAAATTGCTCCAGTAGTTGTTTCTGCTTTTTACTCAGTTTCGTCGGCGTGTCAACAATAACGCTGACGATATGTGCGCCACGACCATTGCCGCGAAGGTGCGGAACACCATGACCTGATAGTTTAAAGTCGGTGCCACTTTGGGTGCCTGCAGGTACTTTCATGCGAATCTCGCCATCTACTGTATCGACGGCAATCTCGGTGCCAAGCGCGGCATCAACCATACTCACGTGCTCTTCACTAAGGATGAT